>Ga0070696_100000112_pt1 | contig 41636 bp, 36 predicted proteins | sample KBSK1253metaG_FD_65474 | JGI IMG/M metagenome (GOLD analysis project Ga0070696, IMG submission 65474) | Corn, switchgrass and miscanthus rhizosphere microbial communities from Kellogg Biological Station, Michigan, USA - KBS K1-25-3 metaG | ecosystem: Host-associated > Plants > Roots >... | reverse complement strand
CCGAAGATACTGGATGCGCTCGATGAGGTCGGCGTCGCGACAACGTGCTTCTGCACTGGAGAAGTGGCGGAGCGATTCCCGGATCGCGTCACCGATCTCCTGCGGCGCGGACACGAGCTTGGGTCGCATGGACAGACGCATCGCCCGTTCGATCAGCTCTCGGAACGTGACGCAAGGGACGAGATCGTGTCTTCCACCGACGTGCTCCGCTCGTTCGGCGCGGCCGTCACGTCGTTCCGGGCGCCGAACCTGCGTTTCCCCGATCGCTATCTCCCGCTGCTGGAGGAGCACGGTTACGTCGTCGACGCTTCGCAAGCCAAGTACAAACGCGCTTACTACGATCCCGCCGCGCGCTCGACGCTCGTGCGTGTCCCTGCCTCGACGACCTCGTCGGTGCTGCGACTACCCAGGTGGATCCGCGATCCGTGGCTTGCGGCGCTCGGTTCGCCCGTCGTGCTCTTCGTGCATCCGTGGGAGTTCGTGGATCTCACGCGCGAGCGACTTCGGCTCGACTGCAGGTTCCGAACGGGGGACCCCGCGCTGCGCGCCGTTCTGGAAGTCGTCGGACTGTTCAAGGCGCGCGGCGCGCGATTCGTTCGCATGAGCGATTTTGGCGGCCGCCAGATCCGCACCGCGGCTTGAAGACGCCCACCGCGACCGGCGCTTTGCGTCGCCCCGCGACCTGGCTGCTGCCAGCGCTGTGGATCGCGCTGACGGTGGCGCTCGTATTCGCGGTCCGTGGACTGCCCTGGCGCAGCGCGGCCGAGCAGGCGGGGCGCATCGGGGCCGCGTGGCCGCTTGTCGCCGTTGCCGCGTATCTCGTCGTGTTGCCGCTGTGGGCACTCGAGTGGCGGTTGCTCACGCCCGGTGCCATCCGCGTGGCGTACGCCTCGATGTTCGAGGTGATAGCCGTCATGGCCGCAGTGCTCAATTCAGTTCCGTTCTTCGCGGGCGAGGCGTCGGGGGTCGCGATGTTGATCGGCCGCACGGGACTGTCGCGAGGCGCGGCGCTATCGGTGCTGGCGATGGACCAGCTGTTGGGTGGCCTGGTAAAAATCGTGGTGCTCGGGACCGCGGCGCTCCTCGTTCCGCTGCCGATCTGGCTTCGCGCGGGAATCCTGTCGCTTCTCCTCGGCGTGACGCTGATGCTCTGCGTCTTCGTTCCGCTCGCGCACCGCTGGGCCAGCATGCGGGACCGATTGCTCGAACGACCATCCCGCGTTCGACGGTTGGCCGCACGACTGGCGTCCTGGGGCCAGCACCTCGACGCGATACGCGAGACGCATCGCGTCTGGCGCGTCTCACTCGTCGCGCTCTCACGAAAGGTCGTCGAACTCCTCGGCATCGTCGCCGTTCAGGTCGCGTTCGGCCTCGAGCCGTCTCCCGCTGCCGCTGTTTTGGTGTTGGCGGTTCTCGCGATTGCGACGATGCTGCCCGTGGCACCCGCCAACATCGGCGTGTACGAGGCCGCGGTGTTCGCGGCGTATCGCTACATGGGCGTGCCGGCGGATACCGCGCTCGGGCTCGCGGTCGTCCAGCATCTCTGCTTCCTGCTCCCAACGCTGGCGACGGGATATCTCACGCTGACGCTACGGCAAGTTCTCCCGCGACTGCGCGTTTCATAGCGCGGCGATACGTCGCCTCGTGCGCGTCGATCACCGTGTTCCAGTCGTAGCGCTCGAGCGACACTCGTGCCGTAGCGAGGGTCGCTCGTAGTGAAGGATCGCTGATGAACCGCGCGATCTGACCGACGAGCTCCTCGTCATCCCGACAGATCAGTGCATCCAGGCCGTGCCGCAAGAACTCACTGCTGCCTGACGCGCGCATCGCGATCACCGGGAGTCCGGCGGCGCGTGCCTCGAGCGCGGCGATGCCGAACGCCTCTCTGATCGAGGGCAGAACGAAGCCGTCCGCCACCGAATAGAGTGAGTTGAGCTGCGCGCGACTTCGCCATCCCGGCAGCTCCACGTGGACTCCGGCCTCGCGCGCCAGGTGCTCGAGCGTCGATCGTTCAGGCCCATCACCGACGATCACGAGTCGCGCGGAAGTCTGCGCGCGCTGAACGGCATGGGCGAACGCACGCACCAGTTGCCGTGGACGCTTCTTCCGCTGCAGCCGCATCGTCGAGACAAGCGTGACACCTTCGCGCCTTGCGGGTTGTGGTGAGGGCGAAGCCCAGAAGTCGAGATCCACGCCATTGCGCAGCACGGAGACCTCCACGCCGGCGATCGCGGTACGGACCTGCTGTGCCACCAATTCGCTCACCGCCGTCCATTCTACTCCGCGCTTCGCCAGACCCAGCAGCGCGTTTGCCGCGCGCAGAAGATGGCGTTTGTGTCGGAGCACCGAATGAAAAGTGAGGACGGTCGGCAGCTGGAGCGATCTCGCGACGGCCGCCGCGGCATATCCCACGGGCGACACGACGCTCACGTGGGCATGAACGACGTCGTAGCCGTGCGCGAGCTCGTGTCGAAGTGATCGGATGAGCGTCGGAGAGACCGCGACGTCGACGACGGGAATCCTGGCGACATCGAGTTGACGCATCTTGAAAGCGTCGCCGGCGGTGGCACTCGGAGTTGACGTGACGACATCGACTTCATGTCCGCGGGATCCGAGCCGTTCGGCGAGCTCCAGAAGCTGTCCCTCGATTCCTCCCTGTCGCGGCGCGAACCAGTCGGTGACGATCGCGATCCTCATGGCGTGTCAGTCACGGAGCTAGCCGATGGACCGCTCGAAGATACGCCAGCGCCGATACACTCGACCCCCAAGTGCCTCGATCGGCTGACGCATGGCCACGTTCTCCTCCAGAACCCATGACGCCTCAGCTCCCGGGGATCCGTACGCGATGGCTCGTCGAGCGGCTTCGTGCATGAAGAGCGGCAGGATGCTTCCGGTGCGGTATTCGTTCTTGATTCCCAACGCGATCACGCGGCCGGTTCGAAGCCTGCCCTTCCCCAACAGAATCTTCAGGAGGCCGAAGGGAAAGAGCCTTCCGTTGCGAATCGTTTTGAAGATCAGATTGAAATCCGGTGTCGACAGCATGAAACCGGCGGGCACGCCATCGATCTCGGCGACGAAGGCGAACTGCGGGATCAGCAAAGGCTTCAGCGACTTCGCCATGTACGTGAACTCGTCACGGGACATGGGCACGAAACCCCAGTTCTTCTCCCACGCCGAATTATAGACCTCCCAACAGATGGCGACTTCGTCCCAAAAGCGGCTCGGCTCGAGGTCTCTGAATGACAGGTTGACTTTCGCGGCGGCCCGTCGCGCGAGCGCCTCCATTCGCGGGGGCATGCGATACGACGACTCGCCGTATGGGAGCCAGTAACCCAGGAGGTCCTTCGCCGCCACGAATTGCGAGTCACGGATCAACGTCTCGTAGTATGGTGGATTCCAAGTCGTGAGAAACTGCGGATGCTGGTCGAAGCCCTCGACGAGCAGACCGCAATCGTGATTCGTCGAGGGATTCATCGGCCCGCGGATGGACGTCAACCCGCGCGCGTTGAGCCAGCCTTCCGCCGCTCGAAACAGCGCGCGCGCCACGTCCTGGTCGTCGACCGCTTCGAAAAACCCGAAGAATCCAACCCGGTCCTGTTGAAACGCGTTGTGTGCCCGGTTCTCGATCGCCGCGATGCGGCCGACAGGACGTCCGTCGCGTTTGGCGACGAAGAGCGCGCGATCCGCTTGTCGATAAAATGGATTCCTCTTGGTGTCGAGGAGGTCGCGCACCATCATTCGCAGCGGCGGAACCCACTGCGGATGGCGCACAGCGTCAGGAATTTGCCACGACACATCTATGAATTCCGAGAGCTCGCGACTGCGCTCCATCGGTACCACTTCGAGCGACATCGGCGCAATATGGGCAGGGGCGCTCCTGGTCGTCTATCTCGCCGCGACGCAGATTCTGCTGTTCGTCGGACATTCGCGCGTACCGCCGACAGGCATCGCGCTCCATGCCGCGCTGCTGATCGCGGTCGCGGCGGCGACCTGGCTCGAGGGCGTGCCGCGGTGGCTGCGCGCGTGGGCACCCCTGTTCGCGCTGCTGTTTTTGTACTCCGAGCTCCCGCTCCTGATTCGAGCCGCCGGACACCAGGGCAGCTTCGACGGCATCGTCGTGCGGTGGGAGCAGACGCTCTTCGGCGGGCAGCCGAGCCTGCAGTGGGCGGCGCGATGGCCGTCGCGGCTGCTCAGCGAGCTGCTGCACGCGACGTATCTGAGTTACTACGGAATCATCTTCGCCGTACCTGCCGGGTTGTACTTCTCAGGCAGGAGAGCTGAGTTCTCGCGCGCGGTATTCGCGCTGATGCTCGTGTTCGTTGTGTGCTTCATCAGCTACATCGCGTTTCCCGTGGCGGGCCCCCGCTATCTCTGGGTATCGCCGGCGAACGCGTCAGGCGGGGTGATTCGCTCGGCGACGCTCTGGCTGCTGGAGGCCCGATCGTCGCGAGGCACCGCCTTCCCTTCGTCGCATGTCGCGGTTTCGGTCACGCAATCGATTCTGGCGTATCGCTACTTCGGCAGGAAAGGTCTGATCATCGCGGTCGTGAGCCTCGGGCTCACGCTGGGCGCCATCTACGGTGGCTTTCACTATGCGATCGACGTGCTTGCCGGCGCGTTTGTCGGCGCGTTCGTGACGCTGGTGGCGCTGGCGGCTTCGGCGCGCCTCACGACTGCGCCGGGTCAGGCGAACGCCAACGCGCCGACGTATCCGTGAGTATCGTGCTGGGTAACGAGGGATTCGAGCAAATCGTCGAGCGGTCTGGCCCGCACACGGTGCAATGGGGCGCGCGCAGCGCCGGAGATCCCGACACCGAGCGCCTTGAGCCGCGCCTCCTTCAGACTCCACACCCGTAGAAACGCATCGGACTCCGTGAGTCCGCGGGCCCTGAACTGCGCGACATCGGTTCTCTCGGACTCCGTGAGCCAGCGGGCGATGAGAGCGTCCACGCGCGCGACTTCGCGCTTGCGCTCGACATCGACGCCGACGGGACAGTCTTCACTGACCGCCACGAGAACCAGCTCGCCTGAGTGCGTCACGTTGAAGTGAACGCCGTCCGTGACGACGGGTTTGCCGGTGTCGGTGCGTGTGACACGAATTTCCCTGGGAGGAACACCGATGTGTTGGCTCAGCACGATGCGCACGAGCGCGCGAGTCACGACATAGCGCTCGGCGGCTTCACGGATCCGATACTCCGGAACGCGCGCCCGTTCCTCCGCGGAGAGATACTCGCGGCTGAAGGCGTCCACCTCGCGCGCATGATCGCCAATCCACGCGAGCCAGACGTCGGCTACGCCACTCCCCGTCTCTGCCGCGACGGTTCCCAGACGCGCGCCAACGTCGCTCGAAGGCACGGGGCTCGCCGAGCTAACCGACGTGCACGGCGCACAGCGAGGCCACCGTGTCGACCGTGTGCCGAATCTGATCGCTCGTATGCGTGCTGGCCACGAAGAATCGCAGTCGGGCCGCCGATTCGCTCACGGCGGGCGCCACCATCGGTTGCACATTGATGCCGCGGTGTAACAACTGCTGCGACAGTCGAACGGCGAGCACCGAGTCGCCGGTGATCACGGGAATGATGGGCGTCCCTCCGCTCGATCCCGTATTCAGCCCGCGCGCTTTCGCGAGCTCGAGGAACAGCATCGCGTTCTCGTGAAGTTGACGGACGCGCTGCGGCTCGCGGCGCAGGATCCGGAGCGCCTCGAGCGAAGCGGCGGCGTTGCCCGGCGCCATCCCGACGCTGTACACGAAACCGGGAGCCGTGTACTTCAGATACTCCACGATCTCGCGCCGCGCGCCGATATAACCGCCGACGCTGGCCAGGGATTTGGAGAGGGTGCCCATCCACAGATCGACGGCACGCGGAGATACCCCCGCGTGCTCAGCCAGCCCGCGCCCTGTCTCGCCAAGCACCCCGATCGAGTGCGCTTCATCCACCATGAGCCACGCTTCGTGACGCTTCTTCACCCGCACGAACTGGACGAGGTCCGGAATGTCACCATCCGCGCTGTAGACGCCCTCGATGACAATCAGCGCGCGGCGATACTTCGAGCGCACATCCGCGAGCAGCCGGACGACCGCCGCCGCGTCGTTGTGCGGAAAGGTCAGGCGGTGTGCACCGGAGAACAGCGCGCCCTGCATCGCGCTGTTGTGCAGCAGCTCGTCACACAGCACGACGTCGCCGGCCCCGATCAGGTGCGAGATCGTGGAGACATTGGTCGTGACGCCACCGATAAACAGAATGCAGTCTTCGACGCCGATGAACCCGGCCAGCTCCTGCTCGAGCTCCTGGTGGATCGGCCGCTCCCCCGACACCACCCGGCTCGCGGACACCGAGGTCCCGTAACGGCTCACTGCCTCGATGACGGCGGCGTTTACGCGCGGATCGCCAGACAGGCCGAGATAGTTGTAATTCGCAAAGTTGATCAGCTCGCGTCCATCTACGCGTGCCGTGCTCCCCGTAGCGCCCTCGTGCACTCTGAAGTACGGATTCTCCAATCCGTGCCGCTCGAGCTCTTCGAGTCGCGACTGCAGGAGGCGATACTCCGGGAATTCGGCGGCGGGAAGCGGGGACACGTGACGCTCCTCGCGCCGCGCCGCCGCGCTTTCGTCGCTGACGTGGCGCGGCGACAAGCCCTGCCCGCCGGCATCGAGTGCCCGCGACAATGAGCGGATGGTCGGTTCGCGCCACAGCAACGCGACGTCGACGCGATGACCGAGGACCTGCTCGATCTCCGTCACCAGCCGAACCGCGGCGACGGAGTCGAGGCCGTAGTCGCGCACCGACGCCGTCGGATCGACCGTGTTCACGTCGATCTGCAACTCGTCCGCGACCCAGCGTCGCAGCCAGGCCTCGACCGGCGCGCTGGTGTCGGACCGGGTGCCGAGCACGCGCGCCACGTCGTCGATCGTTTCGTCGGACCGCGCCACGGTTTCGAGTGTGCCGTCCAGCAACATTGCTCGCGTCGCGCGACGCTGCACCTTTCCGCTCGACGTCCGTGGAATGCCATTCTGGCGCACGAGCACGACGACGTCGGGGAGGACCCCCTCGCGCTCAGCCAAAGCGCGCCGTACCGCCGAGAACACCGCCTCGTGTTCCGGCTCGCGATGATGTCGCGTCACCTCGAGCGCGATGACCAGACGTTCGCGGCTCTCGCCGGTGAGGGCGAACGCCGCGGCGTGCCCCGGCCGCAAGCTCGGATGACTGCGCTCGGCCGCCAACTCGAGGTCCTGCGGGTAATAGTTGCGCCCGTCGAGGATGATCAGATCCTTCAGCCGTCCCGTGACGAAAAGCTGACCGTCGTCGATGAAGCCGAGATCGCCGGTGCGCAGATAGCCGCGCGCGCCTCCAGCGATCTCCGCGTCGAAAGTCCGCGAGCTCTCCGCAGGGTTGTTCCAATACCCCGCGGCTACACTCTCGCCGCGGACCCAGATCTCACCAACCCGACGCTCGTCGCACGCCGCCTGCGACTCCGGATCGACGATCCGCACTTCCTGAGAGGTGGCGGGAGCGCCGGAGGAGATGAGTCGGAGGCGGTCGCCGGCGGTTGCCGGAGCCACCCGCTTCTGCTCCAGCGCCGCGCGGGAGACGTCCAACGACGAGGGTCCCTGTCCCCAAGGACCGCCGGACACGAAGAGCGTCGCCTCGGCCAATCCGTAGCATGGAAAAAACGCTTCGCGGCGAAATCCGGCGTCCGCAAACTTTCGCGTGAACCGGTCGATCGTTTCGGCTCGGATCGGCTCTGCCCCGTCGAAGACGGTGTGCCAGGCGGAGAGGTCGAGGTCCCGCACCTCCTCGTTCTTGATTCGCTCGACACAGAGGTCGAACGCAAAGTTGGGCGCGGCGCTCGTCGTGGCGCGATAGGTGGACATCGCTTCGAGCCATGACCGTGGGCGCTGGAGGAATGTCGCCGACGACATCAGCACGGCGCCGCGACCGACGTAGCACGGCTGGAGAATCCCTCCGATGAGACCCATGTCGTGAAACGGCGGGAGCCAGAAGACGCCGACGTCGTCCGCGCCGTGTGTCACGTTGAAGGCCGATCGGATGAGCGACAGGTTGTGCAGCAGGTTGCGATGCGTGAGCATCACGCCCTTGGGCGCCGCGGTCGAGCCTGAGGTGTACTGGAGCATCGCGACTGCGGTGCCACGAATGCCGCCGTCGGTCCATGCCGACGACGCGTCTGACGCGTCCTCGTCCGCGGCGATCCACCGCAGCGCCGCCAACCGCTCGTCGCCTCCGCGCCAGTGATCCAGCTTCGCGAGTAGCGGCGCGGTGGTCAACGCGACGCCTGGGTCGCAATCGCTGACGATGCTGGGAATTCTCGGGTCGGGCCGCCTGGGGTTCGGTGGATACGCAGGGACCGCGATCACGCCGGCGTAGAGGCAGCCAAAGAAGGCGGCGACGTAATCGAGACCCGGCGGAACGAGGAGAAGTGCGCGATCACCCGACCGCGCGGTCTCGGAGATGCGGGCGGCCAGTGCTTTCGCTCGCCGATCGAGCTCACGATAAGTGATGCGCTGCTCCGGCTTCGCGTCGCCGGGAAGAAATCGGTAGACGACGCGATCGGGACTCGTTTCCGCGCGGAACCGCAGCAGGTCGACGAGCGTTTCGCATCCCGCCGCGCGGGCGTCGTCAGCGGTGGATCGGTGAGACGAGTGTGTGGTCGTGACTGGACGTGGGACGGCGGACATCCGGAGCGATCAGGCCACGGCCGTGCCGGTTCGTCGTGAACCGCGCATCCAGCCGCTTTGGCGATACCAATAGTATGTATCGCGCAGACCCTCGGGGAGTGAACGCGACTCCTGGAACGCGAGCTCTCGGCGTGCGCGCGTCGCCGAGCAGACCCAGAAGGGATGTCGCGACAGTTCGGCCTTGCTGCGATTGGCGATGCTCGCGGTGTGGGTCAACCGCCCCAACCACTCACCAGCTGTCGAGGCGGTGTGTACGAGTGGCCCGTACAGATCGACGTGCCGCACGCGCCTGCCCACAGCGGCAGCGATGTTCTCTCCGATGGTGCGCCACTGCACCGGATCCGACGGTGCCAGGAAATACGTGCGACAGATCGCCCGCTCGCTGCGGGAGGCCGCGATGAGCCCCTGCACGACGTCATCCACGTGCAACACCGACAGCCAATGTTTCGCGGTCCCGGGGTACAGTACGATGCCGCGGGCAGCGAGCCGAAAGAGTGTGAGAAAGTCGCGGTCACGCGGGCCGAACGTCGCGCACGGCCGCACGACCGTCGCGGGCACTCGATCCCCGAAGCTTTCCACGACTCGCTCCGCTTCGAGCTTGCTCCGTCCGTACGCCTCGACCGGCCTGGGGATGTCGTCTTCATCGATGGGCCGTCGTGGGGACGATGCCGGGCCGGCGGCCGCTTGCGACGAGACGAACACGAATCGGGGGGTCAAACGCCGCGCGGTTAGCGCGCCCAGCAGATGTCGCGTGGGCATTACGTTGGCCGCCATGAATGTCTCGGCGCGCACCGCCTTCGTGGACGCCGCGAGATGGAAAACGACGTCGGCCTGCTCGAGCGCCTGGCAGTCGAGCAACGAACGTGGCTCGTCGAAGCGAACGACGTATCGCCGCGCTTCCGGCGGAGCGCCGCCTCCCGAGGGTCGCACGAGGCAGCGCACTTCATGCCCGTCAGTCAGCAGTCGGCGAACGAGCGTCTGGCCGATGAAGCCACTCGCGCCCGTGACGACGGCGATCATGACCGCGTGGCGTTTTCCCGGTCGACGATGGCGCCGGCGCGACGCAGCCTGCCCGCCAGTTTCTCCCCGACGCGAGCGCGCAGCACGAGCTCCTCGCCGATGGTGCGCTGATCGAGCACTTCGCCGTATTCGTGGATTTCGGCCAGCAACTTTCCGTCGGACGTCGAGAGATGAATCTCCGCCAGCGGGCGGCGCGCGCGCATGGACCCCTGGAGCGCCCGCTTCAGGGGATCGGTGCCGTTTTCGTGCACCGCGGAAACGAAAATGGCTTCGCGTCCTTCGGACGCCATTCGTTCCTGCAAGGCGAGCAACGTGGGCTCGTCCAGCAGGTCGATCTTGTTGAACACGAGGAGAACGGGCTTTTCGTGCAACTCCAGATCCTCGAGCACCTGCTCCACGACGGCGAGCTGTTCCTCCCAGGAGTCATGGCTGGCGTCCACCACGTGCAACAGCACGTCCGCCTCGCGCGTCTCTTCGAGGGTCGCTCGGAACGAAGCGACGAGATGGTGCGGCAGCTTGCGAATGAATCCCACGGTATCGGTCACCAGCGCCTTGGTATTCTCGCCCAGCTGGACTTCGCGTGTCAGCGGATCCAGCGTCGCAAACAGGCGGTCTTCGACGAAAATCTCCTGAGCGTTGGCCAGGGCGCGCAGGATCGAGGACTTCCCCGCGTTCGTGTAGCCGACGAGCGACGCCCGGAACTCGCTGCGGCGGGCGCTGCGTTGTACCGCCCGACCTTTCTGGAACTCGCGCAGCTTTTCCCGCAGGATCTTGATGCGCTGGTTGATGAGCCGGCGGTCGGTTTCCAGCTGCGTTTCGCCGGGGCCACGGACTCCGATCCCGCCGCGGAACTTCTCGAGGTGAGTCCACATCCGAGTGAGTCGCGGCAGCATGTACTCCAACTGCGCCAGCTCCACCTGCATCTTCGCCTCGGCCGTGCGCGCCCGAGTGGCGAAGATGTCGAGAATCAGCTCGGCGCGGTCGACGACGCGCTGCCCGATGGCGTCCTCGATGTTCTTCGACTGTGACGGCGACAGCTCGTCGTCGAAAATGACCAGCGTCGCCTGCGTGTCCAGCACTTTGCGACGCAGCTCCTCGATCTTCCCCGCCCCGAGATAGGTGGCGGAGTTCCGCCGGTCGAGCTGCTGCGTGAGCTCGCCGACGATGACCGCCCCGGCGGTGTCCGCCAGCCGTTCCAGCTCTTCCAGATGCTCGCGCAAATCCGCGCGCGCGCGCGGGCGTTTGAGCGGCGCTCCAACGAGGAGCGCCCGCTCGACCGGCTGCTCGATTGTGATCGAATTCTTGGCGATCGCGACCTCCCGCCTCGCCCTAACGCGCCATCGTGTTGAATTGCCCCGTGGTCGAATAGGGCACCGTAAAGTTGCCGACAACCGAGCCCACAGTCACGTCCCCGGCGACTTTGTAGTGCACGGAACCCGTCTGGAGCAGCTGACTGGCCGCGGCGCCGAGCCCGGAGTAGGTGAATGCGACGGGGATCTTCACGATCGTGGAGTCCCCAGCCTGTACGGTCGTGCGGGTGTCGACAGCGCCCGTCGCCAGGCCGACATCGTCGCCCACCGCAACGCGGTACGTGAGACGGGTCGCATCCAACCGGAAGTTGTTCGGATTGTAGACGCCCAGCTGTACCTCCAGCTGGCCGCCAGAGGTGCCCAATCCGAGCACGCGCACATCGCGCAGGTTGACGACGGGATTCTGGAATGCTTGTCGGCCGAGCGCGGAGCATGCGGCGACGACCAGCGTCAGAGCTACAACGGCGAATCTTTTCATGGCGTGTCTTTCTCCTCTTCTGCCTTGCGGCGCTTCAGTTCTTCCCACCACGCGAGTCGTTTCGCGATCTCCTTCTCGAATCCGAACGGGCCTGGCCGATAGAATGTCCTCCCCCGCAGGCGGTCCGGCAGGTATTCCTGCGGGATGTATGCCTCGGGGACGTCATGTGCGTACTGATACCCCGAGTGATACCCCAGTTCCTTCATCAGGTTGGTCGGGGCGTTCCGGATGTGCATGGGAACGCCCTCGGCGGGGAACTCTTCGGCCGCTTTCATCGCTTCGCCCAGGGCGACTTTGGCGCTGTTCGACTTCGGAGCGGTCGCGAGATACACCACCATCTCGGCGAGCGGCAGATACCCCTCGGGCATGCCGAGCATGTGATAGGCATCACGAGCCGCAACGGCGAGCTTCAACGCTTCTGGATCGGCGAGGCCGATGTCTTCGGCAGCCATGGCCAGCGCCCGCCGGAAGAGAATCATCGGATCGCCTCCACCTTCGACGAAACGCGCCATCCAGTACAGCGCGGCCTGCGCGTCACTGCCGCGCAGACTTTTGTGGAAGGCGGAAAGCATGTTGTACGTCTCTTCGCCCCACTTGTCGAATTTCGCGAAGCGCAGCTGCATCGCCTCCCGCGCCACAGCTGTGTCGATCCTGCCATGGGCGCCGACGTGCTCTGCGGCGGCCTCGAGGACTGTAAGCGCCCGCCGAGCATCTCCATCGGCCTCCTCGGCGATGACATCGAGCGCCGCGTCGTCAACCTGGAGCTGCTTGTCCCCCAGGCCTCGCTCGGGCTGTGAAAGCGCACGATCCAGGAGCGTTCGAATGTCCGCCGGCGACAAGGCCTGAAGCACGAACACGCGCACACGCGAGAGAAGCGCTCCGTTGATCTCGAACGACGGGTTCTCCGTCGTGGCCCCCACGAGCGTGATCGTGCCCGATTCGACGTGAGGCAGAAAGGCGTCTTGTTGCGCCTTGTTGAGGCGATGGATCTCGTCCGCGAACAGGATCGTTCCGCGACCCATGTTCAATCGCTGATGGGCCTCCGCCACTACCTCGCGGATGCGCGGAACGCCCTCTGTCACCGACGAGAACGGGACGAACTCGCGGTCGGTGTACGCGGCTATCAAACGACCGAGCGTCGTTTTTCCCGTGCCGGGTGGTCCCCACAGAATCACCGAACCAATGGTGCCGTTCTCGATCGCGTCGCGCAGAGGTTTTCCGCGCGCGAGCAGATGCTCCTGACCCACGAACTCGTCCAGCGTGGCCGGACGCATGCGAGCCGCGAGCGGCTGGGCGCGATCGACTGCTTCGTGAAAGAGCGTGGGTTGGCCGGTTCTTCTAGGCATGCGTCACAGCAGCGCGCGGGTGACGAAATATGCGCCGCTGCCCGCGACGAGGCTGATCGGCGTCTCCCACCCTCCCCGCGATTGAAGCTCCGGCACGAGGTTCGAAGCTCCCACGTAGATCGTCACTCCCGCGGAGATCGCCAATCCGTATGACTGGAGCGTCAGGAATTGATCGGTGAGCAGTACGCCGAGCAGTGTGGCCACTCCGAGCGCCCCAGCTGCCGCGATTGCGGTGCCGCGCGACGCTCCGGCCGCGAGGAACATGCTCGAGATCGCCAGGCCTTCCGGGAACTTGTGCAAGAGCACCCCCACGAAGACCAACGTTCCCACGGTCCCACTCACCAGTAGTCCACTCGCGACTGCAACGCCATCCACGAAGGTGTGAAGGAGCAATCCCAGGAGCGCCGCCATGCTGACGGTGCGAGTGATCGCGTGAGTCTCCTCGCCGAAATGGAAATGACGGCCGAAGGTGTGCTGCGTCAGATGCACCATTAGATACGCAATGAGCGCGGCAATGGCGGCCGAGCGCCCGCCGCGCTCGATGGCCTCGGGGATCAGGTCCACGAAGGCGACTGACAGCAGAAAGCCGGCGGCGAACGCGAGCATCCGGTCGAGCGCCCGAACGCTCCAGCGTCGTCCCGATGTGACGGCGGCCGCTCCGACCAGGTTGGCGAGCGCCGCGGACACGCCGTACACCGCTTCCGCGGTTTTCACGCGCGCTGCAGACCGAGCCGCTCCACCGCTGCTTGAATGGCGTTGACGAGATCCGCGGCCGCCGGGAACTGAGCCTGTCGCTGCTTCCAACTCTTCGTGCGGACAAAGGCCTGTTCCTCGAGTCCCTTGCCCTCGAGCAAGTAGTACCAGCGGTCGGTGCGGGCGTAAATGAACAGTTCCAGGTACGGGTTGAGCGCCAGCTGGTCCTCCGACGTGTACACGGAAAGCTCGATCCCCCCATATCTGGCGATGAGGACCTTCAAGCGAGCGATCTGCTCACGCACGTCGTCCAGAGGGAGTGCTTCGCCCTTCCAGCTTCTCCCCGAACGAAGATCCCGCAGCGAGACATCGATGGCCGGAGGAAGCTGCTCCGTCAACGCATGAAAGAGGTCCACAACCCGCTCGGCGTTGGCGACGACATGCGCGGTGAAGACGTTGTCTTCCGAAGAGAACGTGAAGCCATCGGCACTGGATCTAAATCGCTGCCAGATGGATGCTTCTGCCTGTTTACCTCGAAAGAACATCAGCGATTGGCTCCGTACGGAATCCGTTCAAGTGCGTCCGGACTGAAGGCGCCTCGCCTCATCCAAGAGGCGTGCGCGCACGTTCATTCCGGGATCATCGAGCACCCGCTCTAGAAGCGCCGAAAGAATCTTACCCAGCTCTGGTCCCGGAGTGATCCCCGCCTCACGGAGATCGTCGCCGTCGACCGCCAGATCACGAAGATCGACCGGCTCGCTCAATGAAACGCGAATTGTTCGGCGGTAAAGCGAATGCACGGCCCGCGCCGTCGGCGCCTCTTCTCCAGCATTGCGCCGAGCCGACCATCGCGCGGACGCGAGTCTGAAGAAGGCGCTCAACTGGGTTCGTCCGATGGCAGCGACCCAGCGCCGGATACTCTTGCTGTCCGGTTCGCCATGCCGGAGCTGCTGAGCCATGGCCGCCCCGACAAGCTGCCAGCGGTGCACGATGGCCGCGATCCATTGAGCCTCGTGCTTCGAAAACCGAAGGCGCGTGGCTGCCTGAAGAGCTTTCCCCGAGGCTACGTCGCTGAACAACACCGCGAGTCGCGCGAGCTTGCGACCCGGCTTTCCAGCCAGGCCAGGCAGCGCGGAACAATCCAGGGCCGCGAGTACTTCGTCGCTGATGCCCGATCCTCCTCCGCCATTCGCGGCGATTTCGGGTAACAAGACAGCGGCAGCGCCGCTCGAAATCCACAGTTTCAGCGCCTTGGACGGAGCCTGCACTTGCTCCATCGTCTTCTCGATTTCCTGCCTTACCCGCTCCGCTGACAGCCGCGTGAGATGAGTGGCACTGTCGCGAATGGCGTCCAACGTCTTGGGATCGATTGCAAAGCCGAAACGAGCCGCAAAACGGATCGCCCGTAACGCCCGCAAACGGTCCTCTCGCATCCGATCCGCCGGTTCGCCCACCGCGCGGATGATGCGCGCCTGAATGTCCCGCTGGCCGTCGAACGGATCGTGCAGACGCCGCTGGCTGGGGGAGTACGCAATGGCATTCACGGTGAAGTCGCGCCGGGCCAGGTCCTCATCGAGTGACGCACCGAACTCGACCTCGGCGTGCCGTCCGTCGGTGCGCACGTCGCGCCGAAACGTCGTTATTTCGTGAAGGACGCCGGCCTCGTCCAGAATGCCGACCGTGCCGAATTCGATCCCAACCGGAATCGTACGCTTCCGTCCGAAGATCGATCGCACCTGATCAGGGGTCGCATCCGTCGCGAGATCCCAGTCCAAGTGGACATGCCCCAGGAGCGCGTCGCGCACCGCGCCGCCGACACACCACGCCTGAAAACCCGCCGTCTCGAGATCCTTGACGATCTCGAGGACAGGTCCAGGTGGATGGAGCTCTGCAGGATGTTTCGGCACAAACAATTGGCCTACCAAAGGGTCGCGCAATTAGCGATATTGCATTGCGCTGTATGAAGTTCAGTTGGCACACTTAAACTAGTATGGCGGGCTCATCCGACGATGGATTCCTTGGTTCATACATCACGCGCTACCAACGATTTCAAGACGGATTTGATGTCGTTCCTCTCCGGAGCGCCGGCCGATCGAGTCAAGGTCGAGAGCTATGTCCCTCGGGTCAAAGTCCGGCGGGTTCTTGCGCAGCTGCTGTCGGTTGAACCCTCCCTCGAGATCGAACAGGTCGTGATTCGAGGCTCCTCCGGTTGCTCGGATTTTGTCGGCTCCGTCGCAGTTCAGACCTCGAGCGGTGCGCACGTCTTCGATTTTACATGGTGCTGTCGCTGGCGCGCCGAGAGCGAAGGATACGTCGACTATTTCGGATTCCCAGACCAGATGCGAGCGGCTCAGGAATTCGATTGGCGCTGCTTTCAGCGGTGGGAGCGACGGGACTCCAACTGAGGTTCCGCGCGTAAACCGGCCTACCGCTCGAAAAAAGCTCGAACATCGATCCCCGCCCCCAGGGCGAGCATGAGATCGATGCGTGCCTGCTGGGGACGGCGACTCCCCGCGAAGATGGCGCCCATGTCATGCAGGCGTCTCCCGCCCCCATGATACCCGTAGGTGTGTCCCACCCGACCGCGCAGCGCGCGCGAGGCCACTACGACTGGCTTTTGATCGCGGATCCAGCGCTCGATCCCCGGAACCATCGCCGGCGGCACGTTGCCGCGTCCCATCGCGCCCAGCACGACTCCCCGCCCTTCCGCGCGCGCCGCATCGAGCAATCGGGAATCGGCTCCCGCGTACGCGAATACAATGTCGACGGGTAGGCCCAGCGCCTCGGGCTCGACAATCTCACTAGCCGAAGGCAGTGCCCGACGGAAAATGACCCGTCCATCGTCCACCACGCCGAGCGGTCCGAGCCCCGGACTCTCGAAGGAATCGACCATGTGGGTGTGCGCCTTGGTCACGTCCAGACCAGCGTAGATTCGGTCGCTCATCACCACCAGGACGCCGAACCCACGAGCCTCTTCGCTCGCGGCGACACGCACCGACGCGCCTAGGTTGGCGGGACCGTCCCACCCCAGATCGCTCGCGGTCCGCATGGCGCCCGTGAGCACGATCGGCTTTTCCGTCGCGAGGGATCTTGCGACCAGGTACGCCGTCTCCTCCAACGAGTCGGTGCCGTGTGTGACGACCACACCATCGACGTCGGGGCGCTCGAGGTGCGCGGCAATGCGGTTTCTCAGCTCCCACATTCGCTCCGCGGTCATGTGGGGCCCGGGAAACGCTCCAAACTCGTCGATCTCGAGCTCGGCGATGTCCTTGAGCTGCGGTACCAGCTCGAGGATGTCGCGTCCCGCCAGCGCAGGCACCGCCCCTCCCACCGCGGGGTCGTGGCGCATCGAGATCGTCCCGCCTGTGAAGACGAGAACGATCATCCGGCGAGGACGCTGCCGCCGTTGACGTTGACGATTTCGCCCGTGATGTGTCGGGCGAGATCCGAGCACAGGAAGACGATCGGGCCCGCGATGTCCCGCGGATCGGCGACGCGGCCAAGCGGGATGCTCGCGGAAATCCGCTCGCGACCGCCACTGGCATAGGGCTGCGCCGCCATCTCGGTATCGACCCAACCCGGCGCGACACAGTTGACCGTGATGTCACGGCGGGCCATTTCGACACAGAGCGACTTCACGAAGGAGATCATCGCGCCTTTCGAGGCGGCGTAGTCGGCGTGATACGCCTCGCCGCGCTGTCCCGCCGTGCTGGCCACCAGCACGATCCGCCCATGGTCCTTCATGACGCGAGCCGCCGCGCGCGTGGTGAAGAACACTGAGTCGAGATTCTCGCGCATCGTTCGGTGCCATTGATCATCCGACATCTCGGCGAGCGAGACGTCTTCCGGAATCCAGATGCCCGAGTTGCCGACGAAGAAGTCGAGACCTCCGAGCTGCTGGACGGCGTCGTCGGTCAGGCGCTCGGCGCCTTCCCGATCGCCGATGTCAGCGGAGATCGCCGTGGCGTTCACGCCGAGGCCGCGCGCCCGTTGCACGACGCTATTCGCATCTCCACCGCGCGCCCGATAGCCAATCGCGACGTCGACGCCGTACTCCGCGAACAGGAGCGCCGTCGCCGCGCCAATGCCGCGGGAGCCGCCCGTGATCAGGGCTTTGCGTCCCGCCAAGGACTTCACAGCTCTCGCTCCACGAGATCGCAGATGATGTGTTGAATGCAGAGCTGCAGTTCCTGAGCGCGATCAGTGCGTTCGGTGGGAACAATGACGCTGTGCGTCGCGAGCGCTTTGAGCTTGCCGCCGTCTCTGGCGCTCATCGCGAGAACTTGTACGCCTTTCGCTCGAGCCGCTTCCGCCGCACGCAACAGGTTCGGCGAATTGCCGCTGGTCGTGTGGATCACCAGCAAATCCCCGGGCTTGGCAAGCGCCTCGACCTGGCGTGAAAAGATATGGTCAAAACCGAGGTCGTTTCCGGCAGCCGTGAGGAGCGACGTATCTGTGGTGAGCGCAACAGCCGGATAGGCGCGGCGCGTGCGGGTGTACCGGACGACATACTCCGTGGCGAGGTGCTGCGCGTCGGCGGCGCTGCCGCCATTGCCGCAGAAGTACAAGGTGCCTCCGCGCTTCACCGTTTCGCGGACCATGGTCAGGGCAGTGTCGAGCGCGGGCCCCAGTTGTTGGGCGACTCGTCGAGCCGTCGTGGCCAGCTCCTCCAGCGGCGCCGCAAACGCGTCAGCCACGGCTTCCGGTGAGTTGGCCAAATGCGCGTGCGCTGTCCATCGCCAACGTGCCGAGCAATTCTCCCCCGCCGGATTCGCTCGCGTGCTCGAACGCGAGGGTGGCGAGGGCGTCGATCGCCAGCAGCTCGAGCGCGTCCTCGCGGGCGAAACGGCCCGCGCCTATCAACGCCGCCAGCGAACGCTTCGCGGCGGCGAGACAAACTTCCGCCGTTCGCGTGGCCGGGGCCTCCGAATCGGTGCCGAGGACGACGAGGATTTCCCGAGTCAGCGCCGCCGGCGATTGCTCAGTTCGGCCGCGAATCCAATCGCCGACTGTCACGGGCGCTCCCGCGCGTCGTGCGCCACCTGGGTGGAGCGAAGGAGCGGCCGGATGATGTCGGGAGCGCGGCGAATGGCGTCGTCCAGCTTGGCCGCGTCCGGGATTCCCGCCTGAGCCATGTGCGGCTTGCCGCCACCCCGCCCCCCGGCGACCGCCGCGATTTCGCGCACCAACGTATCTGCCCGCACTCCACGATCGCGCAAGTCATCGGTGACGACGACGAGGAGAGTCGACTTGCCATCCGCGAAGGTTGCGCCCAGCACCCCCACGCCCGAGTTGAGCTGCTCACGCAAGGCGTCGCCCATCGCCTGCAGCTCCTTGACGTCGCCCGCGTCGACGCGGCGACCCACATAGCGGATGCCATTGTCGTCGAGAGATTCCGCCTCGGACAGCCATTGCTTCATCTGGTCGCCACCGCCGCGCATGGCGTCCTCGAGCCGACGCTCGAGCGTGCGGCGCTCTTCCAGCAGCGCGGCCACGCGCCGCTCGACGCCGTCATCGGTGGTCTTGAGCTGCTCCGCGACGCGCCCGAGCATCCGCTCTTTGTCGCGCAGGAGTTGATACGCGCCCGGGCCGGTCGCGGCTTCGATCCGGCGTACGCCGGACGCAACGCCGGTTTCATGGATGATTCGGAACAGGCCGATCTCCGCCGTGTTTTTCACGTGCGTCCCGCCGCAGAGCTCCATGGAAAAGCCTGGCACGGTTACGACGCGAACCACGTCGCCGTACTTCTCGCCGAAGAGCGCCATCGCGCCCGCGGCACGCGCTTCGGCGAATGGAATTTCTCGAAACGTCACCGGCTTCGCGCGCCAGATGTGGTGATTGACAATCTGCTCGATCTCTTCCAATCGCTCGGGCTTCACGGGACCATGATGAGTGAAGTCGAATCGCAGGCGATCCGGCGCAACCAATGACCCCGCCTGGTGCACCCCTTCCCCCAGGACTTGTCGCAACGCGGCGTGGAGGAGGTGCGTCGCCGTATGGTTCCGTTCCGTGTCCTTCCGCTGGTGGGTAGGTACGCGCGCCGTCACCCGCCCGAAGCCGAACGTGCCCGTCAGCTTCCCGATCGCCGCGGGGCGGCCATCGATCTTTCGCACGTCGTCGACGTCCACGCGCCAGCCGTCCGCGACAATCTCGCCGTGATCGGACACCTGGCCTCCGGATTCCGCATAGAAAGGCGTCTCGCGCAAGAGCACCGCGATCCGTCCGTTGTCGAGATGCCGGATCGCGGTCACCTGGGTTTCGATCTCGACCGTGTCATACCCGACGAAGGAGACGTCTCCCACCTTTTCTCCTTTCGCGGCCTGCCACTGCGACAGATCACCGAGCGCGTCTGCCTCGACGCCGAGCTTTTTCGACCGGCGCTCGTCCTGGGAGCGTTTGCGCTGCGTGCCGAGCGCGGCCTCGAACCCCGCGATGTCGACGACATAGCCGCGCTCCCGCGCCATCAGCTCGGTGAGGTCGATCGGGAATCCGAACGTATCGTACAGTCGGAACGCGTCTTCCCCGCTGATCGTACCATGGAGCTCGGGACTGCCGTCGGCGGTGTGCGCCGGCGCGATCTGGTCGAAACGCGTGAGGCCGCCCTCGATCGTCGCGAGGAAGCTCAGCTCTTCGGCTCGAGTTGTCGCCACCAGATGTTGGCGCCGCTGCCGAAGTTCCGGATACACGTCGCCCATCGAGTCGATGACGCTTTCGACCACGGCGACGAGCGTCGGCTCGCTTCGTCCCAGAAGCCAGGCGTATCGAACCGCGCGTCGGAGGATCCGCCGCAAGACGTACCCTCGACCCTCGTTCGATGGCAGAACACCATCGGCGAGAAGAAACGCCACCGCGCGCGCGTGGTCCGCGATGACGTGAAACGCCGCCGGGTCGACCACGATGCGGTTGTTCTTGACGACATTGGACCGCGCCTGCGACGCGGAGCCGGGGCCGACCTGCAGCTCATATTTGTCGAGCGACTTGCGTCCGCGATACTCGAGTCCAGTCACCGCTTCGACTTTCGCGATGATCGGCGCGAAGGAATCAGTGTGATAGTTGTTCGTGACACCTTGCAGCGCCGCCGCGGTCCGGTCGAGGCCCGCGCCGGTGTCCACGGAGGGCTTCGGCAGCGGCACCAGCGTTCCGTCCTGCTGGCGATCGTACTGCATGAACACGAGGTTCCAGATCTCGAGAAAGCGGCCGGCCTCGGCCCCCTCCACGAAAGCGTCGAGCGAAAACTCCTTCCGCTTGACCTCCGTCCATTCCCCGGACGCGCCCTCGGGAAAACGCCAGTCCTTCGCCATGTGCGCCAGATCGACGAAGATCTCCGAGCACGGGCCGCACGGACCCGTGTCCGCCATCTGCCAGAAGTTGTCCTTGTCGCTCAATCCGTAGATGCGTTCGTCCGACAGCCCAGCCACCTCCCGCCAGAGCGCACGCGCCTCGTCATCCTTGTAGTGGACGCTGACGCGAATGAGCTTCGGATCGATGCCCAGGTCCTTCGTGACGAACTCCCAACCGAAACGAATCGCGTCCCGTTTGAAATAGTCGCCGAAAGAAAAGTTGCCGAGCATCTCGAAAAACGTGTGGTGCCGCGCGGTATGTCCGACCTGCTCCAGATCGTTGTGCTTACCTCCCGCGCGAACGCACTTCTGCGCCGTGGTCGCCCGCCGGTTGCCTCCCGGCGGCTCCTCGAGCCCAAGAAACACTTTCTTGAACTGCACCATGCCGGCGTTGGTGAACAGCAACGTGGGGTCGTCCGCCGGAACCAACGATGAGCTCGGACGCACTGCGTGCCCATTTCGCTCGAAATACTTCAGGAATCGACTGCGGATCTCGGCGGCACGCATATGGGCGCAATATATGAATGCGCCGAGGATTCCCCAACGCGGTTAGCTCTCGAGCTCCTTGCCGAGCGCGATCATCGCGCTCCGGATTTCGTCGGGGTTGAAGCCACGCCGCGCGAGAAAAGCATAGAGTCGTCGCTTTCGCGTGAACGCATCGAGCTTGGCAAGCGACTTCCACTTCTTCTCGGCAACCCGCTGGACGGCGGTGGCGGGATCGATTCCCTCCTCGTCCTCGAGCTCCTGGATTGCGCGATCGGCGATGTCTCGGGCGACGCCCCGGCGAGAGAGCTCCTGCTTCACCCGCAATCGAGAGACCCCGGGGCCGGAGAGTTTCGCGCGGGCGAACTGCCGTGCAAAATCGCCGTCATCGAGCAGCTTCTGCTCACAGAGTCGATCGATGACGTCTTCGATTTCAGACGCCCCCGCGCCCTTTTGGAGCAGCTTGCGCCGCATCTCGGCAACCGACCGGGCGCGAAACTCGAGAAACCGCAGCGCCTGGTCGTAGAAGGGCAAAAGAGCCGGGGAGCGATCCTCTGAGGTCATGGGAGTTTCCGGGTCCCATAATTCGCAGAGTGCCTCTCCCCGGCTCGCATATCCGAATCCGGTCTATTCGTCTTCGGCCAGCTCCTCGACTTCTGCCTTCGCAATCGGCGCCATGCCGAGGATGACCTTCACCTTCTCCTCCACTTCGGTCTGCAGCGCGGGATTGTCCTTGAGATACAACTTCGCGTTCTCCCGGCCCTGGCCGATCTTCTGTCCGTTGTAGCTGTACCACGCACCGGACTTCTCGATGATGTTCGCCTCAGCGCCGATGTCGACGAGCAAGGACACGTGGCTGATGCCCTCCGCGTACATGATGTCGAACTCTGCCTGGCGGAACGGAGCCGCCACTTTGTTCTTCACCACCTTCACGCGGACGTGCGAGCCCACCACTTCTTCCTTCTCTTTCACCGGGCCAATGCGACGGATGTCGAGCCGGAGGGACGCATAGAACTTCAGCGCCTTGCCGCCGGTGGTCGTCTCGGGATTCCCGAACATCACGCCGATCTTCTCGCGCAGCTGGTTGATGAAGATCACCGAGGTGCGTGAGCGAGCGATGGCGCCGGTCAACTTGCGCAGCGCCTGACTCATGAGTCGCGCCTGCAGGCCGACGTGACTGTCGCCCATGTCGCCCTCGATTTCCGCTTTGGGAACCAACGCGGCTACCGAGTCGATGACGACCACGTCCACGGCTCCCGAGCGCACGAGGATCTCGCAAATCTCGAGGGCCTGCTCGCCGGTATCCGGCTGAGAGATGAGCAAACTGTCGATGTCCACCCCGAGCTTGCGGGCGTATTCGACATCGAGGGCATGTTCGGCATCGATGAACGCCGCCACGCCGCCCTGCCGCTGTGCATTCGCGACGACATGCAGCGTCAGCGTCGTCTTGCCGCTCGACTCCGGACCGTAGATCTCAGTGATTCGGCCGCGTGGGATTCCACCCACACCGATCGCGGCATCCAGGTTGATCGCGCCCGTCGGAATGGCGTCGACTCGGATCTTGTTCTCCGAGCCCAGTCGCATGATCGAGCCTTTGCCGCAGCTCTTTTCGATCTGCGCGATGGCCAGGTTCAGCGCCTTCTTCTTGTCGTCGGCAATCGATGAAACAGCCATTCGTCATCCACCCGTTGGTTGAAAGGTCCGCACTTTTGGCCTGGCTGGCTAGGATAGCACATCATCTTGCTCGCTACCACGAGATCGGCTACCCGAAGAAAATACGAAGAGTCGGCGATTTTTCAAGCGGAAGATGCAAGGCTGAAAGCGTTCTCGACGTGGCATACCCGAACCTCGGCGCCGTGCAACAACACGCCGACCACATCGAACCGATAGAACTCCGCCTCCCGCCCGTGGCGGTCGATCCAGACCAGCGCAGAGCGCTCCAACTGCTTGCGTTTCCTATAGTTGACTGCCTGGACCGGACCGCCAAACTCCGCGCCTTGCCGAGCTTTGACCTCGACAAAGGCGACGATTCCATCCCGCTCCACCACCAAATCGATGTCGCGATGGCCACTCTTGAAGCGTCGCTGGACAACCTTCCAACCGCGCCGCCGAAGCCACCGCTCCGCTATTCGTTCCCCGAGCTCGCCGAATGCCTGCCTGGCCGTTGACATGTGGCGATTCTAGGAGGATTCAGAGCCAAGGCGACACCAATTCACGCCGCCCGGGCGCGAAGCATTGCGCGTGGGTCGTCGGTCACGATGCCGGAGACGCCTCCCCGCCACAGGGCGCGCGCGACTGATGGGTCGTTCACGGTCCAAACCTGCGTTGCGATTCCGACTTTGCGGGCCGCGGCCGCCATCCGCAGCACGGGAATCGGGAAGCCCCGAAAGCGCCGCGTGATCGACAACACGTGAAAGTTCGGTCGACTCGGCCGCATGCCGGCCAGTGCGATGGGAATGAGTCGTGTCGCGTCCCGCATCGACGCGCAGGTGCTCAATCCGGAGCGATAAAACAGTTCGACCACCAGCGTCTCCGCGGAACCAATCAGGACCTGATTCTGAGCGCCGAAGCGCCGGATCATCTTTTCGGTCGCTTCTACCGCCGCGAGCTCCTTCACCTCGATGACGAGCGGGGTGTCTCGAAACGCCTCGAGCACCTCTTCGAGCGACGGGACTGGAAGGGGCACCCCCGTCCGGTGGGGTGAGCGTGCGCTCGCGTCGAACGACCGAAGCTCCTGGAAGGTGAACGACTCCACGAGTCCGCGTCCGTTCGTTGTCCGATCCACATCGACGTCGTGGATGACCACCGGAATGCCATCCCGGGTGACGCGCACGTCGAACTCGAGGGCGTCGGCGCCGATCTCCACCGCTTGCCGCAGCGATTCGAGAGTATTCTCCGGTGCCCCAGCGCGATTCCCCCGATGCGCGATGACGATTCGCGAGTTCGGATCGAGCAGCGGATTGGCCACGCGATTACCTCGGTGGGACGGATCCGGCTTCGGGGGGGGGACGACGCAGCCGGTACTCCAGCTCGGCCCCGACATGCGGCGGAAGCGGTTGCCGGACTCGAAGCGCCGCTCCCGTTTCCTTGTCGATCCAGAGCAGCAGGTGACGTTCGCCGGCGCGCAGCGCAACGATCCAACTGGGTCGACTCATGGACGAATCGACCGGAAGCTCCTCCTCCCCGATCACCGCCAGCTCCGCCGACATCACCTGGTTCGCCACGAGATCCGCTCCGAGGACGCCAACGGAATCGACCCAATCCGCTCGCAACGGCAAGAGGGGGAGCAGCGTCTCGAGCATCGGTCCCGATACCACGAGATCGGGCCGCCCATTCACGACGATATTCTGTTTGCTCTTCCCCATCGTGGCCGCGCCATAGACGGAGTCGCCCACGAACTCCGCGCCGAGACGCGCCGAACCGAGCGTCGACGACCAATGGAGCGGGCGCAGGTCCGGCGCGACGTACAGCGACTCGACCGCGGGGACCACCCCGGATCGCGTCTCGACGATCAGCCATGCGGGAGCATCGGAGTATCCACCCGGTTTGAGCACGATCTCTCGCTGGCCGATCATGATGCTCGAATCTCGCGCGCGCACGATCATGTCATACGTGCGCGCAAAGGGCTGAACGCGCGAAATGTCCAGCGCGAGTAGGTGGCGCGCGACCGCGGTGGTGTCCTGCGAACGGCCGATCCGCGCGAATGCCAGCAGCAGCGTCAGTGCGACGAGCGCTCTGGCGCCGGCCATCGTCACGTACGTGGTCCGCAGATCCGGTCGAGATCGTCCAGGCCTACTAGGACGTCGCGCGGCTTGGGGCCATCGGGGGGCCCGAGGACGCCGGCTGAATGCAATTGATCGATGATCCGAGCGGCGCGGCCGTATCCCACTTTCAGCCGGCGCTGGAGCAGCGACGTGGATCCCTGCTGGTGCTGGATCACGACCTCCGCGGCCTCGCGAAACAGCTTATCCCGATCGCCAACCTCGGCCGCGTCACCGCCCTCAGCCTGATTCGCCTCGATCGCCTCGCGCTCGCGCACCGTCGCGATGATATCGTCTTCGGCGTCGGATTCGGCCAGCGTGAGCCCCTGCGCGGCGAACGCCGCGCGCTTGGCCGCACGGCGGTCATCGTACCACTTCATCAGGTGCTCGGTGTCGTCGCTCGAGATGAACGCGCCCTGCATGCGCGCCGGCTCCGATTTCGCTGGCGGAATGAAGAGCATGTCGCCATTGCCGAGCAGCATCTCCGCGCCGGATCCGTCGATGATCGTGCGGCTGTCCACCTGCGACGCCACGCGGAACGCGATCCGGCTCGGGAAGTTTGCCTTGATCAGGCCCGTGATGACGTTCACGCTCGGGCGTTGCGTCGCCAGGATGAGGTGGATCCCGATCGCCCGCGCTTTCTGCGCGAGCATCGCGATGGGGGTCTCGACCTCGCTTTGCACTGTCATCATGAGGTCCGCCATCTCGTCGATGACGACGACGATGTACGGGAGAATCTCGCCTTTGTACGTCAGCTCCTCGAACGCCACGTCGGCTTTCTTCGCCATCTTGAGCGAGGCGCCATCCTGCACGCGACGATTGAAGTCCTGAATGTTGCGGCAGCCGTTCGCGGCGAGGAGCTCGTACCGATCCTGCATCTCGAGCACAGCCCACTTCAGCACGGCCGCAGCGTCGCGATTGTCCGTCACGACCTTGTGCCGCAAGTGCGGGAGTGTGTTGTACACGGAAAGCTCGACCATCTTTGGATCGACCATCAAGAGGCGAAGAGTCTTGGGCGTGTGGCGATAGACGAGGCTCGTCACGATGGTGTTGACGCACACCGATTTCCCCGATCCCGTGGCGCCCGCGATGAGCAGATGCGGCATCTTGGCCAGATCCGAGATGACGGGCTTGCCTTCGAGATCCTTCCCGATGGCGATCGGGAGCGCGGCGCGCGCGCTCTGAAAGTCCTTGGTCTCGATCAGCTCGCGAAACGAGACCATCTCCGGATTGGGATTCGGCACTTCGACGCCCACGGCGCCCCGTCCCGGGATTGGCGCTACGATACGAATGCTCGCGGCGCGCATCGCGAGCGCGAGATCGTTCGAGAGATTCGCGAACTGTCGAACTTTCACGCCCGGCGCGGGCTCGATCTCGAACTGGGTGACGACGGGACCGGTGGTCCGGCCCACGAGCACCCCCTCGACATTGAACGTCCGCAACGCATCCATGAGCTTCTCGCCCATCGCGTCGAGCGCCTGCTTCCCGGTGTCCCCGTAGCGAGGCGCCACCTCGGTCAACAGCGCGGTCGGCGGCAATTCGTCGCCGATCACTTCAGTGGCCGTCACGCCGGCCGGACCATACCCCTCCCCCGGCTCGGCTTTGCCTTTTTTGCGCGACTTCCGCGTGGCGGCGGCCAGCACGCCGCCGATTTCGCCGTCGCGCAGATCTCCCATGGCCGGCATCTCTTCCGGCGTGGGCTCGAGCGCCAGCGCCGCCGCGGCCGCGTCGCTCGGCGCCGGATTGCGCTGGCGTTTCTTGGCAGGCGTCTCGAGCGCAGCGGAGCGGTCGGAGGAGGACGTGATCGCGCCGCGTCCCACGAGGGCGCGAATCGGATTCCACGCGAGCGTTGCGGCCATGAGGGCGGATGACACCAGAATCCAGATCAGCCATGCGCCGATGCCACCGAACCAGCTGCGCCAATAGAACGCGACGAATGAGCCCCACAGGCCAGCCGCCAAACTCTGCTCGCCGGGCAGCGGCTGCGTGGCCAGGCCGACACCGATGGGCAGCAGCACCACGACGCCCGCGAAGAACACCATCCACTTCCTGTCCGTCGCCGATCCGAGGCGCCCGAAGACCCGCAGGGCGTGAACGGCTGGAGCCAGCGGCGCCATGACGGCGGCCGGCCAGCCGACCAGCGCGACGAGCGGATGGGCGAGATACCACCCGACGGGGCCGACGTTCGCGCGAACGTCCACGCCGGCGCGCAGCTGCTCGAGGGCGAGAGCGCCCAGCGCGCCGCCGAGGAACACCGCGAAGAGCAGCAGCGCGATGCCGGTGATCTCGCGCCTGAGTTGCGTCACTGGCCCCCTACCTCAGCGCGCGCGATCCGGTCCGAGCTTGGTGATCTGTCGGTCTTGATAGACCGGGATGACCGGAACGGAATCCACTTTGGAGCACGCCACGAGATCGGCAGCGAACCCCGCCTCCGCCAGCGCGGTGCCGTGTGCCGATGCGCCAAACAACTTCTTGAGACTGCTGCCGAATTTCTTGTCAATGAGCATCGCCGCGTGCGCGGCGTCGTTGACCTCTGCCGCCGTGTGCTTTTCGATGACATGCCGCACGAAGAGCCCGGCGCATGCCGTGTCCTCGAGCGCGAAGTGCTTCTCGTTGCCGGCGCACACGATCGCCACGTCGGTACCGCCCCGCACCGCGGCCCGGAGCATACTGAGCACCGCCGAGAAGTTGACGTACGACGCGATGACGACGTCACGACCGCCCTGAACCGCCAAAACCGCCGCCGTCCCGTTCGTCGTGCTCATCAGGATGGTTCTGCCCTCGACCGCCGCCCTGGTGAACTCGAGCGGCGAATTGCCCAGGTCGAACCCGGGAATCGGCTGGTTCTTTCGTTCACCCGCGAGCTTCACCTCGCTGTTGGCGAGCGTCTTGGCCCGGCTGACGACGTCCTCGGAGCTGACGAAGGGGATGACGGCGCGCGCGCCGTTCGCCAACGCGGTGGCGATGCTGGTCGACGCGCGCAGGACATCGATCACGGCCACGACGCGGTTGGCCACGTCGGCGGCAGCGACCTCCTGTGGGCCGAAGAAGACGTCAATCCGCATCAGGGAGTCTCCCGAAGGTCCCGAAACAGTTCCGGTTCCCGCTCGAGGAACTTCGTGTCTACATCTCCACGCATGAATCTGTCGTTCTGCATCACCCGCGCGAGGAACGGAATAGTAGTCGTCACCCCCTCGACGACGAAGGACTCGAGCGCCACCCGCATGCGCGCGATCGCTTCGGCGCGGTCCCGTCCCTGGCAAATCACCTTCGCGAGCAGCGAGTCGTAGTACGGCGGTACCGTGTAGCCCGCATAGACGTGCGAATCGAGCCGAACGCCGGGACCACCAGGCGGATGAAACGCCGTGATCTTTCCGGGAGACGGCTGAAAGTTCCGGCCAGGATCTTCGGCGTTCACGCGACACTCGATGACGTGTCCGCGCAGGGAAGGCAGGGTCTTCACGGACAACTTTTCTCCGGCGGCGACCCGGATCTGTTCCTTCACGAGATCTTCTCCCGTGATCATCTCGGTCACGGGATGCTCGACCTGAATTCTCGTGTTCATCTCCATGAAATAGTACGAGCCGTCCGCATCGAGCAGCATCTCGATGGTGCCCGCGCCGACGTAGTTGATGGCTTTTGCGCCGGCGACCGCCGCGGTGCCCATGCTCTCGCGCAGCGCCGGCGTGACCGCGGGACTCGGCGCCTCCTCGATGAGCTTCTGATGTCGTCGTTGGACCGAGCAGTCACGTTCGCCGAGGTGGATGACGTTCCCGTACTTGTCGCCCATGATCTGGAACTCGATATGGCGGGGCCGCTCGAGATACTTCTCGACGTACACGTCGCCATTGCCGAACGCCGATAGCGCTTCGGATCGAGCGAGCTGAAAGGATCGCGCGAAGTCGTCCGCGTCCCGGGCGACGCGCATGCCTTTCCCGCCGCCGCCGGCGGACGCCTTGATGATCACCGGAAACCCGATCGACTTCGCGAATTCGAGCGCCGAATCGGAATCATCTACCGGACCCGGTGTCCCCGGCACGATCGGCACGCCGACGTCGCTCATCGCTTTCCGAGCCGACGCTTTGTTGCCCATGATCTGAATCTGTTCGGCGGTCGGCCCGATGAAGGTGAGATTCGACGCCGCGCAGATCTCGGCGAACTCGGCGTTCTCGGCGAGAAAGCCATAGCCGGGATGAATCGCGTCGGCGCCCGTGATTTCGGCCGCCGCGATGATGCGCGGAATACGCAGATAGGACTCGCGTGACGGCGGCGGGCCGATGCAGACGTCGTCGTCGGCAAAGCGGACGTGCAACGACTCACGGTCCGCCTCCGAGTACACGGCGACGGTCTGAACGCCGAGCTCGCGGCAGGCGCGGATGACGCGCAACGCGATCTCGCCGCGATTCGCGATCAGTATTTTCTTAAACACTGATCACGGACCTCCGGCCGTCGCACCAGGGGCGCGGCCTCCGGTGCGCGATTAGGACTTTCTTGAACATGGCTCGTGCGACGGCTGCGACGGGTGCGACAGCCTACTTCTTCTCGAACTGGTTCCAGCTTTGATCGCTGGTGCCGGCGACGCCCTGGACCCGCAGGGCGAACTCCGCCGGGCTGGTGGCATAGAAGAGCGCGCTCTCATACGAGATCACGCCTTTCGAGTACCACTGCATGAGCGACTGATCGAAGCCCTGCATCCCGTACTGCACCGTGCCCTCTTTGATGAGATCCGGAATGTTGAGCGCCTTCTCCATGTCGCGGATCTGGTCGCGCACGGCGGCCGTATTGATGAGGACTTCCGTCGCCGGCACGCGTCCGGGCTTATCCGCCCGCGGCACCAGGCGCAGCGAAATGACGGCCTGGAGCGCGTTCGCGAGCGAGAAGCGGACTTCGGCCTGCTGGTGCGGCGGATAGAAGGACAGCACGCGCTGAATCGTCTGCGTCGCGTCCATCGTGTGGAGCGTGGAGAACACGAGGTGTCCGGTGTCCGCGGCTTTCAGCGCCGCGTCGAGCGTATCGAGGTCGCGGATCTCACCGATGAGGATCACATCGGGGTCCTGTCGCAACACTCGCCGCAGCGCCTGCGCGAAGGTGGCGGTGTCGGTCCCGACCTCGCGCTGGTTGATGTGGCAATTGATGTCACGATGGAGGAATTCGATCGGATCCTCGATCGTGATGACGTTGGACTTGTGATTCTCGTTGATGTGCTGGATCATCGCCGCGAGCGCCGTGGATTTTCCCGAGCCGGTGACGCCGGTGACGAGTATCAGCCCGCGCGGCTTGAGCGCGACCTCCTCGAGCACTTTCGGCAGGTGAAGCTCCTCGAGCGTTCTGGCCTGATAGGGGATGGCGCGCATCGCGAAGCACAACGAGCCCCGCTGCTGGTACAGGTTGACGCGGAAACGGCCGATGCCAGGGACACCAATCGCGAAGTCGCACTCCTTCTCGTCGGTGAATTGCTTCACCTGCTTCGGATTCATCAGCTGCTCGGCCAGGCTCTTGAGATCCTCGGGCTTGAGCGCCGGCTGGTCGAGGGGCTGGAGGTCGCCGTTGAGACGAATCGTCGGCGGGCGTCCGACCTTCAGGTGCAGGTCGGATGCATTGACCTGGACGAGCTGTTGCAGGACCTGCTTGAAGTTGAACGCACCGGCGGAACCCCCGTCCATCGCCTGCGTGCCACTCGACGTTCTCGCCTGGTTAGCCATTGGGATCGATCCGGAAAAGGACTTGCCCGTATTCGACGGGCTGCGCGTCCTGGGCGAGAATCTCCTTCACCACGCCCGCGTACTCAGACTCGATCTCGTTCATGATCTTCATCGCTTCGATGATGCACAGCGTCTGTCCTTTCTGGACGCGATCGCCAGTGGAGACGTAGGGCTTCGCCCCCGGTTCCGGCGCGCCGTAGAACGTGCCCACCATCGGCGATTTGACCTCGAGGTGCGCCGGCCCCGTACGCTCGCCGGTCGCCGTCCCAGCCCCATCGGTGCCGGCGACGATGATCCCCGCCGGCGGTGTCATACGCGTATCGATCATCGAGCCCGGCAGGACTCCCGACATCGGCACCGTCATCGGCGCCGCCACCGACACGCCCCCGCGAGTCACCGGACTCTTGGCGATTCGAATCTTGATGCCTTTGTCGGTCGAGATCTCGATCGAGTCGATCGACGATTCGTCGATCATCTCGATCAGTTTTTTCACGTAGCGCAGGTCGATCATAGGCCCCGTTGCGTGGTACCGCGCAGCTCGCGTCAGCCGATCTCGATCAGCTCCCGCGGGAAGCGCGTGAGCACCTGCGTCCCATCGGCACACAGATGCACGTCATCCTCGATCCGCACCCCACCCCACCCCGGACGGTAAATGCCGGGCTCCACCGTCACGACAGCGCCTTCGACCAGCGTCCCCTCGGCCGTCTTCGCCAGACGAGGCGCCTCATGCACCTCGAGCCCGATCCCGTGCCCAAGGCTGTGTCCGAACAGGTCACCGAATCCGCGGTCCTCAATGTAGCCCCGCGCCACTCCGTCGGCATCCCGCCCCGTCATCCCCGGGCGCACCGCGCGGGTGGCGCGCTCGTTCGCGAGTCGAACGACCTCATACACCTCGCGCTGTTCGCTGCTCGCCCGACCGACGATGAACGTGCGGGTGATATCCGAGCAGTAACCACCGACCCGCGCGCCGAAGTCGAGCAGCAGAAAATCGCCCTTCGCGAGCAGCCGCGGCGTCGGACGCGCATGCGGCAGCGCCGCGTTGGGGCCGGAGGCCACGATCGAAGGAAAAGGAAAGCCATCACTTCCCGCCTGGCGCAGCGCGGACTCGAGAACTCCGGCAATGGCCAACTCGGACATGCCCGCGCCGACGCTGCTCATCGTGAGCTCGAGGGCGCGCTCCGCCGCGGCCACCGCCGCGCGGATGCGCGCAACCTCGTCCTCATCCTTCCGCTCGCGAAGTACTTCGACGAGATCGAGGGTCGGTCGCCACTGGCAGCGGGACCCGGATTCGAGTAGCCGCTGAAAATCGCGGTGCACGAGGTGCGCAGATTCGAATCCAGCGACTTCCACATAGTTCAGCTGCGCGAGATTCTGCCAGAGACCCGTCCAGAGGCTCTGCGGTTCGATGACGATTCGCGCGAGATCGCCCACCTCTTCCGCGGCCTGTGTCTGGTATCGGAAGTCTGTGATGAGCACGGCCTCGCGCGCCGTCACGAACAACAGTGCGCTGGAGCCCGAGAAGCCGGTGAGGTAGCGGACGTTCGCGGAGCCGGTGACGAGGAGGCCGTCCATGTGCGCGGTCGAGATTCCTTCGGCGAGCGCCGCGATCCGATGCGAGCGCAGATCAGTCATGACTCGTGAGGTGCGAGACCAGCCCACGCAGGGCAAGCTCGTACCCCAGCACGCCAAGCCCGCAGACGACGCCGATCGCGGCGTTCGCGAGCATGGAGTGCCGCCGCTCAGGTTCACGCGCGTAGATGTTGGTGATGTGAACCTCGACAAACGGGAGCGCGATTCCGGCCAACGCGTCGCGCAACGCGAGGCTCGTGTGGGAATACGCACCCGCGTTGACGAGCGCGCCATCGACTCGGCCGCGCATCGCGTGCACGCGTTCAATGAGGTCGCCTTCGCTGTTGTGCTGCGCGAATTCCAGCTCGACTCGCAGCTCTTTGCCTACCTGGCGCAGCCGGCGCTCGACATCCTCCAACGTCTCGTGCCCGTAGATCTCCGGTTCGCGAGTTCCGAGAAGATTCAGGTTGGGACCATTCAACACAGCGATTTTCACCGCTGTTTGAGGCCCTCGAGCCATTTGGTGAAATGGGCGACTTCTTCCGGCGACGCGGTGCCGGCGCTTCCGGGCGGGACCGCACCGGAACCTGGCTGAGTGGCAGCTCTTGTCGAGAAGAATTGATCGAAGGAGAACGTCGAGGGCGCGGCTGCCGGCGATGCTTCGTCGCCGCCGAACACCGCGTCCAACGAAAGCTCATTGCTCGCGCGTCGCGCCGGTGATCCGCCAACGCCGAAGGCATCCTTTGGTACGCCGTCCGCACCATTCTCCGCGAACGCCAACGCAAGCGAGCGAGCCGCGCCTTCATCGGCCGACGAGATCTGTGCATTGTCGAACAGCCGCGAGATCGCGTCAGTCGAAATGGATGCCTTCGCGGCCGACGCGACTTCCGCAGCACTCGAAACGACCGCTGTCTCCGGTGCACCGGCGGCGGCGGGCGGTGCGACGGCCGCTGACGGCACAGAAGTCGGTTCAATAATCGGCTCAGAAACCAACGCGGGGCTCGGCTCCGAAACCGGCGCAGGGGTTGACGCGGCGGGTTGCGGGCTGCTCGGCGCCGCTTGTGTCGGCATTGGCGAAGTTGCGCCACCGTTGAAGCGCAACGGTCGCGGCGCCGGCCGCGAGCCGGGACGGCGCAGGGCGATCGCGCCCAAAACGTCACGCATGGTGGGTTGCCACCGCTGTGAAGTCGGCTCGGCGCCTTTGAGGTCGGACGACGCAGCGGTCGGCGGCGGCTGCTGCAGACTGGCGATTTTTGCGGTGAGCGACGGATCACCGGGACGCTGGTCGAGCAACGCTCGATAGACACGCAGCGCCTCCTCGCGGTGGCCCTGCCGTAAGTACAGTTCCGCCATCGTCTCGGTGACGAATGGCCCCGAATCGGGCGCTGAAGCGGGACTCTCAGGCGCCCCCGGCTCGCCGATTTCCAGGAACGGAATCGGAGTCGACGTCTCGACGGGAGTCTCTGGCGGCGCGTCCGCTTTTGACTCGCCAAGATCCAGCAATGGCACCGTGGATCGCGAAGACGGTGGGGCTGACGTCTCAGTTACGGGCTCCGAAGCAGCAGTTGGCGGAACGGAAGCTTCCGTCGGGATCGGTGGAGGCTCCTGTAATTCCGCCGCCGGTGCCGGGACCGCCGCAGGAGGAGGAATCTCGGGAAGCGAGGGCGGGGTCTTTCGAGCGGATGGAACGTCACTCGCGAGGTCGAGCTCGAGCGTCGGGGCCGAGGACAATGACGGCTCGGGGACAGGCGGCGTCGACTCTGGCGGTGTGAACGAGGTGGTCTCCAGCCCTGCGAGGCTGTATCCCGCCTCTGAAGTTGCGCCCGGCAGCGACTGCTCGCCGGCGACCGGCGATTCGAGCGTGAGCGGCGGATGGCTTTCGCTGTCTGCCGCGGCAGCTGTCTCCGCCGGGGGTTCTTTCTCCGTTGGCGGAACCGGCGGAGGCGCAAAGCGGGCCTCTGCCGCTGTGATGGTCGGTGCGCTTGGCGCGTCCTGCGACGCCGCTCCCATCGCAGACCCTTCAGAGGTGGGTGCGGGTGTCGTCGGCGCACGGTGAATCGACACGCCTTCCGCCGGCGTAATCGATGGAATCGCATCCACGACCAGGGTGGGCGCCGTGGAAGAAACGTGACTGACAGGGGGTCGGTTCGAAGGCGCTGCCACTCCCGCCTCGGCGGGAACCGACACGGGCGTTTCGGACGGAGGTTGGGCGGCGGCCGCCAGATCGAGCGTCGCCAGCTGCGCCTGGATCTCTTCGTTGCGCGGGTCTGCTTCGAGCACGCGGCGGTACCAGCTTCGTGCTCCTTCCGTGTCCGCGACGATGAGCGCAATGTCGCCGAGGTGACGCAAAGCGATCAGGTTTTCCGGGTCGAGAGAGAGGGCGGTCTCGAACACGGTTTTCGCTTCCTCGAACTGCCGTGCTTCGTACAAGGCCTGACCGTACACAATGTGGCCGCTCATGTGTCCGGGCTGCTGCGGGAGATACTCCCGACAGATGGAGATGGCTTGCTCGACGTCCCCCGCCTTCCGGTACTCGTTCGCCAATGGCGCGAAATACCGTCGAGGATTTTCCTCGAATTTCTTGCGTAGTTCGTCTATGCGGGCAGAGCTCGCCATAGCGTTTTTTTGTGAGGGCGCAAGCGGCGGCGAAGGTGCGGCAAGATACATCGCGCAGACTGAGCCAGTCAATCAGAAGTCACGCGCCGACTTGATTTTAGCCCATGTCGCCGGATAACTTTTCAAGCTTGCAAATCGCCTCTTGGCGCGCCTCCCGCGCCTCCCGCTACTTCTCCGAGGAGTAACGCCCCGTGTTGCAACAGATGCGGAGCGCGGCCAAATACATCTGGCTGTTCATCGTCATCGCCTTCGTCGGCGGCTTTCTGCTCGCCGAAACGTCAGGCCTGATTGGTCGAACCCCGCTCACGCCCACCACTCCCGTCGCGAAGGTCAACGGCCGCGAGATTCTCTACACGGATTGGCAGCAACGCGTCTCTCAAGCGACACAGAACCAGCAGCGCTCGGGTCGTTCCCTCACGCAGGACGAGGTGCGGCAGATCGAGAACGAGACCCTCGACGAGATGATCTCGCAGGCGCTGCTCGAGCAGGAGTATCGCAAGCGCGGTATTACCGTCTCCGACGAGGAGCTCCGCGAGTTCGCGCGTTATGCGCCTCCGCCGTTTCTCTACAATGCGCCGGACCTTCAGACTGAAGGACGCTTCGACCCGCAGAAATACCAGCGACTGCTCGCCAGTCCGCAGGCGCGGCAGGGCGGCCTTCTGATCGCGCTCGAGAACTACTACCGCAGCGAGATCCCCAAGCAGAAGCTGTTCGAGCAAATCACAGATGGCGTGAACATCACGTACGCCGATTTGTGGCGCAGCTGGCAGGACGAACACGACACGGCGCAGGTCAGCTACGTCTCGTGGCGGCCCCAACCAGATTCGAGCGCGATCAACGCCGTGACGGACGCCGAGGCCAGGACGTATTTCGAGAAACACAAATCGGAGTACGAGCGGCCCGGGCATGCTCTGCTCTCGGTCGTGCGCATCCCGCGCGTCATCAGCGCCGCGGACACGAACGCGGCGCGCGAAAAGCTGCTGAAGCTGCGCGCCGAGATTGTCGGCGGCGCGAAGTTCGAAGACGTCGCCAAACGCGAATCGCAGGATTCGACGTCAGCCGTGCAGGGCGGCGACCTGGGCAAAGGCGTGAAAGGCAGATTCGTCCCCGAGTTCGAGACGGCGGCGAACAAGCTGCAGCCCGGCGAGCTGTCGGGCGTGGTGAAGACGCCATTCGGGCTGCATCTGATTCGCCTCGATTCGAAAAAGGGCGACACGCTTTCGCTGCGGCATATCCTGCTGCGGGTGCAGCAGAGTGATTCCGCCGCAACGGCCACCGACCGCCAAGCCGACCAGCTTGCGGGGCTCGCGGCCTCGTCCGAAGACCGGACCAAGCTCGATTCCGCCGCGAAGCAACTCCACCTTCCCATCCACCGCGTCGAGGCGTTCGAGAATCGGCCGGCCACGCTGAACGGGACCCTGATTCCCAGCGTCAGCGCGTGGGCGTTCGGCGGCGCGCGGGCAGGTGAGACGAGCGAGTTGTTCGACGACGAGAATGGCTACTGGCTCGCGAGAGTGGACTCGATCACGCCGGGTGGCGAGCCGCGATTCGAGCGGGTCGAGCGCGAGATCCGCGCGACGATCGCCCGTGACAAAGCGCTCGACAAGTTGATGCCCGCGGCGGAGCAGTTCTCACGCGCCGCGGCGACGAATGGGCTCGACGCGGCGGCCAAGAGCGCCGGTCTCACGGTCAACAAGACGGCGCCGTTCTCGCGCGTCGAGTTCGTGCCGGGGCTCGGCCAGTTCAGCAGACCGATCGGCGCCGCGTTCGGTTTGCCGGTGGGTGCGGTCAGCGCGCCAATTCGCGACGAGTCCGGTATTTACGTGATCGTGGTCGACCGGCGACTCAACTCGGATCGGGCGGCGTTCGACAAGCAGCGAGACGTGTTGCGCCGCCAGCGGGTGCAGCAACTGAAGCAGCAGCGGGTCCAGCTGTTCCTCGACGATCTGAAGAAAACGGCGAAGATCGAGGACCGCCGCAAAGACATCAACGCGACCGCACGCCGCGTCGAGAGCTGAGCGGCACAGCGTCGCGACCAAGACAAAGGCCCTCGCATCGCGAGGGCCTTTGTCGTTTAGCTGATCAGCCGCTTCGGTTCTGAGGTCGCGTCGTCTTCACGCCGCACCACCGGATCGCCCGCGTTCAACCGGTCCGTGCGCGCTTCGCGCTCGGGCTCTTTGATCTGGCGATCGACGTCACTGATGTTGCGCTTGAACTCGCGGATTCCCTTTCCGATGGAGGCGCCGATTTCCGGAACTCGCCTGGCGCCAAAGATCACCAGCACGATCACGAGAATGATGAACAACTCCATCGGGCCAAGATTTCCAAGCATAAGAGCTCCTAGAAGAGCGATCGAGCAATGAGGTACGCTACCAGCACCCCGACGAGACTCAACAACGACACATCGATGAGCACGGGGCCCAACGAGAACTTCAGAATCAGCAGATCAATGGTGAGCGGTCCGAACGAGGGCGTTAGCCCCGTAGTCAAAAACTCCTTCACCGCGCCCGGTGGTAGGAATCTACGCGCCACCTGCGTCATCACGCCACCGACGACGAAGCCGATGGCGAGGACGACGCCATGGAACACCGGGCGATGCTTCGACGATCCTCTCGGGGGCATCAGGACCGGCGCTCCATCACGTAGACGATTGCGTCTGCCAGAGCGGCACGAACAGGAGTGGCCGGGAGCTTCCTGAGCGCGTCGTTCGCTTCTTCAGCGAACTCGGCGCCGCGCCGCCTGGCGTAGTCGAGCCCACCCGCGTCCGAGACGATGCCCACCACCTCGGCCACGAGCGCGTCGGACGGCGACTCGTCGGCGAACAGCGCGTCGACTCGCCCGCGGGCAGCGCGGCTGAGGTTGGGAAGCGCGCCAATCAACGGCAGAGTCACTTTGTGCTCCTTGAGATCGGCTCCTGAGGGCTTGCCAGTCACGCTTTCGTCTTCTGTGTAATCCAAAAGATCGTCCGCAATCTGAAACGCGAGACCGAGCCGCTCGCCAAAGCGCGCCAGGGCCGGGGCATGGCGCGCCCCGCCACCACTATACATCGCGCCAGTCTCGCACGCCGCCGACAGGAGCGTCGCCGTCTTGCAGCGGATGAGCTTCAGATACTCGGCCTCGTCGAACTCCAGCGCGTCGATCGCGCTGAGCTGCCGCATCTCGCCGATCGTCAGCTGATTCGAGACTTCCACGAGAATCTTCAGCACGGGAAGGTCGTCGAGCTCCACCAACGCCTTCAACGCCCTCGAGTAGAGGAAGTCGCCCATGATCACGGAGACTTGATGGCTGAAGAGTGCGTTCACGGTGGGCAATCCCCGGCGTAGCGCGGAGTGATCGACGGAGTCATCGTGAACGAGCGTCGCCAGGTGCATCAGCTCGATGGCCGCCGCGACCGTGATCGCCTTCTCGTCACCGCGCCCTTCGACCTCGCTCGCGAGCAGCGTCAGCGTCGGCCGAAACAGCTTGCCGCGCATGCGCAGCAGATGGCCGCTGACCTCCTCGATCATGGGGAGATCGCTGACCACTACCCGGTGCAGCTCCGGCACCACGCGGTCGAGTCGCGCACGGACAGGCGCCTGAATCGCCGCCAGGGTGACGCTGCTCGCGTTATCGCTGCGGAGTGGCGCGACGGCGCCGCTCATCTGGTGGCGTTCTCCAACGCGTTCAGCCGATCGGCGACATCGTGGAACTGGATGTCCACCACCAGGACGCGCTGGTAGTACTGCAAGGCTTCATCGCCGCGGCCCAGCGCTTCGTTGGCGCGGCCCAGCAAATACAGCACGCCCACCATCTGCTCATCAGTCTCGCGCTTCTCATTGAGCGCGCGTGCGAGGATCGTCGCGGCCATCTGGTTCTGGCCCTTTTCGATGAAGCACTGGCCGATCGCCTCGTACGTGCGCATGCGATTCTCCGGCCCGCGCAGCGCCTTCTGGAACTCCGCGATGGCCTCGTCCACCAGGCCCATCTCCTTGTACGCGACACCGAGATCATAGTGACTCTGGTAGTCCTCATCCTCGACGTTTTCCGCGACGCCCTGCTTGAACTTGCGGAGCATGTCGGCGAAATCGGCTTCCTCGTTCCCCGTCGGCTCTTCTTCCGCGACGACCATTCGAGTGTCTTTGGGTCCGTTATCCTCGCGCAGCCAATCGCCGAGGTTCACGAAGGCGTCGTCACTCGTCGGCGTCAGCTTGGCACTTGGCTTTGGCGGCACCACCGGAGTCGAGGCCCGCTTCTGCGCGGCGACAGTCTTGCGAGCGGCAGGTTTGGAAGGGGGCTCCGGCATCGGCTCAGGGATCGAGCCGAGCGCCGCCTGCGCCCGCACATCATCAGGGGATAGTTCGAGCACCCGCTGATAGATCGTGCGCGATTTCTCCACCTGACCGCCGCGAAAGAGAGCGTCGGCCAGGGCGAGGTATGCCTCGACGAGCTGAGGCCGATCGTTGGTTCGGTACGCGTATTCCACGCGCTTCTGGTGATGCTTCACCGAAGACGGCTCGATACGAACGATCTCGTCCGCCACTGACATCGCCGTCGCGAGATCGCCGCTTCGCTCGAATCCCGACATCGCCAGCTCGAGCTCCCGCACGCCGCCTTCGCGGTTCCCCGCCTCGAGCATTGCCTCCGCCAGCTCGCGGTGGGACGCCCAATCCTCCGGATCGCCCTCGACGACAGCCTGCAGCATCTCGACGGATTTCGCCGCCAAGAAGGACGACGGGCGATCCTCCGATTGCATCGGCGGCACGCTGACCGCGCTGATCTCCTCGACGCTCGCGTCGATCAGCGGGAGGTTCGATACGGCTGCCGCTTCAGGAGAGAGCGTCTCGGCGGCATCCGGCATGATCAGCGCGTCATCGAGCAGCTCAAACTCGGAGCTCGCCGCGAGTCCAGCCCGCTCGGGCGAGAGCGTGTCCGCGCCGTCCGGCACGACAAAATCGAACATGCCACTGGCAGGGGCCTCGTCGGAGGCAGGCACTGGCTCGTCCACGAGCGACGTCGATTGGATCTCGAGGCCGCCGCCCAAATCGGCGTTGACGTCCGCTTCGGTGAGCGATGTGGACTGAAGCCCCGGGATCGAATGGCTGTCAATCGACGGCTCCGCCTCGAGCACTGGCTCCGGCTCGACGACCGGTTCTTCGGCTGGCTCAGGCTCGACGCGCCGCGGCGGAGGAGGAGGCGGCGGCGGTGGCTTCTTGATTTCGGACTGCCGCGGGGCGCCCTTTGGCTTGAGCACCTCCTCATCGAGCGGAATGAGCTTAAGCCCCTTTGTCGCACGTCGCGCTAACGACTGGCGCGCTTGAGCCGCCGCGGGAGAGTCGCCCAGATCGATGAACACGAGGTCGCCGGACTTGGCGCTCGACTTGGCACTCCCACCGGCCCTCGGTTCCGCGCTCGGATCGAGCGCCCGTAACCGCTCGGCCGCGGCAGCCGCGTCGGCGACTGCGCCTTCGCGGTCGAGCTGTTCATGCAGGACCTGCAACTGCTCCACCGCGTCCGCCGTCTTTCCTGCCTTCGCCAGCTGATCCGCGAGCATCACACGGATGTCGGTCTGATCCGGACAAAGGTCCGCGAACTCGGCGAGGGCGCGGAAGGCTTCGTCCATCCTGCCGGCCTTCTGCATTCGGTCGGCGTACTCGAGGAAGTTCTGCTTGGCGTCGGCTTTGAACCCCTTCTGCGCGCTGATGCGGCCCAGCTTGTAGTACACGGTGGAGCGCCCGGGCGAAACACGCAGAATCTTGTTACACAGGGCGATCGCGTTGTTGACGAACCCGCCTTCCGTGTAGTAGTCGACGGCCTTCTCGTAGAAGTTGGCGGCCTCCGCGATGTTGTGCTGCTTGACCAGGAGGTCGCCGGCCCGATTGAAGAGGCCGACATCCATCTCCTCGGGGTATTTCTCCATTTCCGCCAACAGCTCGACATACACAGCTATCGCCTTGTCGGGCGACTTTTTTTCGAGGTCTGCGGCCTTCTTCTTCAGGGCTGCGATCTTGGACATCAGCGTCCGAATCGGGCGGCGGAAAGGGTACGGAGGGAGCGGGACAGGAGGAAAAACGGAGCGTTAAGTTACGTCTAAGTTATGGACCTCACAAGCTTTGCCTCGTGTCCACAGAGCGCGACAGAGGCGTGCTCCGAGCCAATAAGGCAACTCCCGAAAATCGCTGATTCCGAACAGGGCTAGGTCCGCCGAGTAGCCCGGGGCGATTTGCCCGACCTGATCCGCCAGCCCGAGGGCGGCCGCTCCGTTGATCGTCACCGACGCGATTGCCTCCGCGGCGCCGAGCCTGAGTTGGCTGACCCCCAGGGTCATGACGAGGGGCAGGCTCACGTTCGGAGAGGTCCCCGGATTGAAATCGGTCGCGAGCGCGAGGGGGAGGCCGGCATCGAGCATCCGACGAGCCGGTGCCTGCGCCGACTTTCCAAGAAAGAGCATCGTCGACGGCAGCAGCGTCGCCACGGTGCCGCCCCCTTCCTTTCCGGCGGTCGCAAGGGCCCGGATGCCGTGGTCCGAGATCGCGGCGAGGTGATCGGCGGACGTGGCGCCGACTTCGGCGGCCAGCTCCGCGCCGCCGCTCGATGTCAGCTCGTCCGCATGAATCTTCAGCTTCAACCCCGCGCCCCGCGCCGCC
>Ga0070696_100000111_pt1 | contig 41669 bp, 22 predicted proteins | sample KBSK1253metaG_FD_65474 | JGI IMG/M metagenome (GOLD analysis project Ga0070696, IMG submission 65474) | Corn, switchgrass and miscanthus rhizosphere microbial communities from Kellogg Biological Station, Michigan, USA - KBS K1-25-3 metaG | ecosystem: Host-associated > Plants > Roots >... | reverse complement strand
GCACGCCCTAGATGCCACGGGCTTGTCCCGTGGAGTGCTCACGCTGGTTGCTATTGCGTTCGACACAGCACGCCCTAGATGCCACGGGCTTGTCCCGTGGAGTCCTCACGCTGGTTGCTACCGGAGCTCGGCAGCACGCGCCACAAGATGCCACTCGATGTTCCTGTAGCTAACAACGTGACACTCCACCGGGCAAGCCGGTGGCATCTGCAAGACGACGCCGCGGTGGCTTCAGTAGCAGCAAGCGCGAATCTCCACCGGACAAGCCGGTGGCATCTGCAAGACGACGCCGCGGTGGCTTCAGTAGCAGCAAGCGCGAATCTCCACAGGGCAAGCCGGTGGCATCTGCAAGACGACGCCGCGGTGTCTTCAGTAGCAGCAAGCGCGAATCTCCACCGGGCAAGCCGGTGGCATCTGCAAGACGACGCCGCGGTGTCTTCAGTAGCAGCAAGCGCGAATCTCCACCGGGCAAGCTGGTGGCATCACGAATACGCCACTCGATGCCGGGGTAGCTGCCAACGTGACACTCCACCGGGCAAGCCGGTGGCATCCGCAACACGACGCCGCGGTGTTTTGCGTAGCAGCCATCGTGAATCTCCGCGGGACAAGCCCGTGGCATCACGAAAACATGCTAGAATCACGCGCGCGATGTTCGTCGCGCCCTACAGTCTCGATGAGGTTCAGTTCGCTTACTGCAATCGCATCTTTCTGCGTTGGCGGACGCATCGCAACCGGCCATCACCTGTCCTGGCCGCGTTGGACCAATGCACATTGAGTGAGATCGCAGCGCGATACGGTTTGGAAATGCTCGAGTCCGCATCAAGCCAGAACGAACTTATGGCGCAGGTGAGCATGAAACCCGATGAGTCGATATCTGTCTGCGCAAGCAAACTCAAAGGACAGGTTAGCAAATGGCTTCGCTTACAGCTCGGGATCGAGCCGCCAACCGATCTTCTGAGCAAGGGCTACTTCGCATGCACGGTAGGCAACAGCACAAGCGCGGCGGTTGAGGCCTACTTAAGCAAGCAGAGCGAGCATCACGGTTACGCCAGCCGCGCGTTGCCTCCAGTATATTTGCGCGAGTACGAGCCGGCAGCCGACGATGACCCAATTGTGGCTCCGAGTCATGCCTGGGTTCTTTCACGATTTCACATGGTGTTTTCGACGTGGCTTCGACGCGGCGTTTTCGGTTCAGCAGAAGCGAGAGCGATTGCCGAACATTGGGAGCTCATGCAATTGAGGCTTCGATTCAAGTTGATCAAAGTCTCCTTCGTTCCCGATCACGTTCACATCGCTATGCGCCTTCATCCCGCGGTTTCGCCGGCCGCACTCTCAGTCGAACTGATGAACGCCGCGCAGGAGCGTGCATTCTCGACTCTTGCTCGATCGGTCATTGAAGCGGGCGTAGAGCGACTCTGGCAACCTACCGCCTACTTGAGCAGTTACGGCGATCTGGCAAGCGGTCAGATTCGCGCGTATATCAACAACTGGGTCAAAAGAGGAGAGCAACAGTACGATCTCTCTAACTATCGAATGTGAGCTTCGACCGGGCAAGCCAGTGGCGTATTAGCCACGCTATTAAATGGTTGAGACTCATTGACTCAAGCCCTCTCACTTGTGAATCGGGTACTTCGGTTTCTTTGGAGCGACCGCTACATTCTTCTTGATCTCTGCAAGTCCCACTTGTATCGCTTTCTCGAGCTGAGGGTCGCGGCCGCTTAACGCGTCTCGTGGAGTGATCTCGACTTCGTAGTCCGGTATAACTCCGACGTTCTCGATTCCCCACGACGTGCCGTCAGGATTGTAAGCCGCGCGATTCGGAAGCTGAATATTTCCGCCGTCGATGAAACGAGGAGTGTATACGTAAGGTCCGATGCCTCCGCCTCCCGTTCGCGCGCCCACGATCGGGCCGACCTTCGCAAGCTTGTACATGAACGCAAAGGTCTCAGCCGCCGAGAAGTTCTCCTGATTGGTGATCAACACTTTTGCCGAAGGTCCGGGGTTCACCGGTGTGGCGATGTCTTCGCCTTCGCGGAAGGTGTAATAGTAAAGCGGCTTTCGTTGCAGCCATTCAATCAGGTAGTCCGACGTTATCCCGCCGCCGTTGTATCTTTGATCTATGATCACCCCCGCTCGATCGCTGTAGCCTGTCAGGCCCCGGATAAAATCCATGATCCCGCCGCCGTAATCGGTAACGTATATGTATCCGAGCTTGCCGCCCGACGCTTCTTCGACTCGCAGGCGATTCGCCTCGGCCCAGTTCGCCAGACGCAAGCCGGATTCATTACCGATTGGAAACACGGTCAGCGTTCGCGAACCATCGCGACTCGGGTTGGGACCTACGGTGATCTTTATCGCTTGATTAACCTTTCCATCAAAGTAGCTGTAGACGCTTTTCGAGGGGTCGATGACTTTGTCGTCGACGGCCAGAAGATATTCACCCTCGCGCACGCTGACGCCGGGCCGATCGAGCGGCGCTTGCACCGACGCGAGCGGCGCGTTGTAACTCGTCGCGCGATAGATTCGTTTGAAGCGGTAACGCCCGTTCGCGATTTCATAGTCCGCGCCCAGCAATCCGATTCGCACAGGCGGTCCGGCGGGTTGGGGCAAGTCCCCTCCGCCCACGCCAAGATGGCTGACGGATATGTGCCCGAGCATTCGATTCATCAACGCGTTCAGATCCGCGCGCCGCGTGATGCTCGCCAGGTACTCGGCAAAATGTTTTTCCAGCTCGGCCAGATCCTGGCCGTGGTGATTCGGCTCGTAAAACCAATCTCGCATGATGCGCCACGCTTCTCGATACATCTGCTTCCATTCGGCGCGCGGATCGATCGTGACTTCAAGCTTTTTGAGATCGAGTTTTCCTTCGTCGGGCTTGGGCGCGGCGACGGCCAGGACCAAAAACCAACTTCCCGCTTTCGCGTACAGCAAGCGGCTGCCGTCGCGCGTGACTTCGAAGCCGCCGATGTTCTCGATCAGTTTCTCGGGCCGCGGATTCGTCGTGAGATCGATTTTGTATAGCATCTGAGAGGGCTGGTTCGGAGGCGCCGGCGATGCGGGCCACTCATCGATCTGCGTGAACACCACTCCGGGTTTTCCCGGCGCAAGTGCCGCGTAGTCACGCTGGGGCGCAGGCAAATCGACGACGCGGCGTTCGAGGCCGTCGAAGTCGATTCGCACCGTGGCGGCTGATTCGCCGGCTTTTGCTTCCGGGTTCAAACTACCGTTTGGAAGAATCGGCGACGCGCCGTCATTCGCAAGCACGATCGCGTGCAGTCGTCGTGTAACGAGGGGGCGCGCGAAGGTGCCCTTCAATACACCCCAACCGTATTCGCTCGTGCCCGCATTGGCGCTCGAAGCGAAATACAGGTACTTGCCATTCGCATCGAAGCAAGGCAACTCAGAGTGAGTTCGTCCATCGGTCACCTGACGGACTCGCCGGGCTTCCAGGTCGTAGATGAAAACCGTTCGCACTCGATTGTGAAGATGCTTCGAGTAGGTGAGCCAGCGGCTGTCGGGCGACCACGCCGGACGCCACTCTTCCTGATAGGAGTAGACGGACGTGTCGATACGCGAGACCGCGCTGCCGTCGGCATTCGCATACCACAGCGCCAGTCGCTTGTCGGTAAAGGCGATCTTCTTTGAATCAGGCGACCAGGTCAGCTCGCGATAAAACGACGGCTTTGGTTCAATCGAAATCTTCTTAACTGGACCGTCGCCGGCGATGGATCCAACGTGCAGTTGATACTCACCGGACTCGTCGGAGAAATATGCGATCGATTTGCCGTCCGGCGAGATTGCGGGAAAGCGTTCGGCAACCGCGGGAGAGTTGGTGAGGTTGCGGGCGTCGCCAGTCGCGGGATCAAAGACAAAAACTTCGCCGCGCGCGCCGAATGTGACTCGGTCGCCATTCGCGCTTGGGAATCCCCACTCAATCGGCCGCGCATTCACTGTGCGAGGCTTCAACTCAGCGGTATCGGGATTCATTCGCACGTCGACCACGCGAGTTTCGCCAGTTGCGGTGTCGTGAAGATGGATACGGCCGTCGCGTACGAAGACAACCGCTCCTGCGCCGGCGCCGACCCATCGCACGCCGTAATGTTCAAAGTTGCTGAGTTGTTTGGTCTGCTTCGATTGCAGATCGTAGGAGTAGAGGTTGTAGATTCCGGTGCGATCGGAAGCAAAATAAATCTTGTTGCCGGCCCATACGGGCAAATCGTCGTTGTAGCTTCCCTCGGGCAACTTTTCTATATCGCCGGTGGCGGCGTTAGCGAGCCAGATTCGCCCTTTGCTGCCGCCGCGATAGAATCGCCAGTCCCCGATGGCAGATGTTGGAGCATAAGCTACACGTTTGCCGTCGGGAGAAAACGATCCGGTGCTTGCTTCGGGCAACAACGGCAATTCACTTCCAAGAGCAGTCTGGTTCTCGGGGCCAATTGAAATCGTGTACAGCCGAGGCACGCCGGTCGAGTTCGACATGAACAAAATGCCCTTGCCGTCAGGAGCCCAGCCATAGGCGTAATCATTACGCGGATGATAGGTAACCTGCTTCGCGTCACCGCCGGTCGCCGGCATCACGTAGATATCCCAGTTGCCGCCAATCTGCCTCGAAAAGGCTATCTCCGAGCCATCGGGTGAAAAGACCGGGAACGATTCCTCTCCCGGATGCGTTGTGAGCCGCCGGGCCTCGCCGCCCGCGCGCTCGACTGACCACAAGTCTCCCGCGTAGGTGAATACTATGTGGGTTTGATTGACGGTCAATCGCCCGAAGAGTGCGGGTGCGGGCGGCTGGCCCGGGGCACTGATCGACGCGATAAAGAGAAGCAAAGTCGTGATCGCGACCTTCGACATTTTCATCTCCATCCACCGTTAGCTATCCGGCGATTTAGTGTAAGGTTCGTTATTCAGGCACGGCATACTCGCCGCGGGCGGAGTTCGCCCAATGAACTATAGACCTGCCGGCGCGAAGATGTCTTGGAAGGAAGAGACGGCTTGTAAGGCATTAACCAGGCCGGCAGGCTGCGCGATATCGCGCGGGCGTCATCCCGGTGAAGCGTTTAAAGGTGTTTGAAAAATGGCTCTGATCGTAAAAGCCCAATGCCAGCGCGATCTCGGATATCGGCGCGTGCGATTCAGCAATCTCCCTGCACGCCGTCTCGATTCGGAGGCGCCGTACGAATTCGCCGACGGTGCAATCGAAGTTCTTCCGAAACTCGCGCGCCAGGTGAACGGGATGGATTCCTATGTCGAGCGCCAACTCAGCAAGCGAAGGCGTGTCGGTCACTGTAGAACTAAGCGTCTCTTTCACGCGCTCGAGCCATCGCGGCATTTTGCAATCGTCATTCTTCGACCTCCTGCGAGAAAGCTCCGCCATTGTTTCCAGCAGCAGCCCTTCGATCGCCAGCGCCGACCATTGATCCCGATTTCGATATTCGTTGTAGAGACGCAACGCTAGTGACGCGATCAAACCGCCGCGAAACTCGGCCGGCTCATCCGGGATTGTTGCATAGTCCTGAACGCGACGCCGCAAACCTTCGCTGATCTCAATGCGGAAGACGCGCACGTCTGAATTATGAAAGGCGACCGAATGAGACTCGTCGGGAGGATGGAAAATAGTGGTGAGTTGTTTGCACAACCGAGTCTTTGAGCCGAGCGTCTCCGAGTATTGGCCTTTGAGAACGATCCCGAGATACGCCGGCTCGTGTCGATGAACGGGCATCTTAAGATTGGCAGGATAGACTGATTCCGACAGCGTCAATGCTCCCAGTTGCCAGCTTCCCGATCCGTCGCCATAGAAATTGGTAGAATTAGTCTCAGCGTTCATTGTCTTGCTCGCGCTTCAAGAATGAAAAAGCTCAGCGCCGGTCTGTGCCAAACGGAACTACTTTCGTAAAGCTCTAACGTCTCCCGGAAACGGGTTGTTCCGGTTTGCTTCGAAGAAAGCATTCCCCGAAAGATCCGGCTGCTTGCAATCGTGCAGATGGCGACGCTTGGGATCTCGCTCCCAGGAGCGGCCATTTGGGCCATCCGTCTGCTGATCGTTAATCTGCTGCTCACCGCTCGGGCGTTTTCGTTCAGAAGGAGGGCTTTCGGATCTGTGTTCGCGGGCCTGGAGATCGCCGGTAGCCTTCATTCCCGTAACCTGCAGGCCCTTGTATAGCTGGCCTTTGTATAGCTTGAATTTTCAATCGTCGCCAACTAACATCGCTTTGAATGAGCGATGTCCCATCATCCATGCCGATTGATCGAAATGCTCTGATCTCAATGATCCTCGGATTGCTGACTGCTGCAGCCATTCTTCTGTGGATCTATCAGGTGAATCACGCTGTCGAACTGAAGATTGAAGCCGCGCAGGTTTGGTCTGACTATCAAGTGAAAATCGCAAGAGCGACAGTCGAAGAAGACCCCAATCTGAGGCAGCAATACACCGATGAACAAGATGTCTTACGCAGGCGTGCAGCAGAATTGAAAGACGCGAGCAGTAGCGCACGATATAACGCGAAATTCTCCGGCTTCGCGGCCTTATTTTTTCTCCTCGGCACAACAGCCGCGATTGCGGGATTACTTTCAAAGGGTCACTACCTGGCCTATGCCGGAATCCTGCTGGGCTTCGTCGGACTTGGGTTAGAAATCCGATTTCTCCTGTGATCGCACGCCTCGTCTCCCATTAAAGTAAAACGCACGCGCTCGTGTTTGTGTACTGCGCCGTATGGATCGGGAACACCCGAAGTGGAGATGAACGCGGAAGTTACCACGTAAGCCTCGGCAGCAAATGGACCAAGCGCGACTCCCAAGAGGCACGACAGTTGTAATTTCCAGTTATTGGGAGGGCGAGAAATGAATGATTCTTCTGTCAAACTGATCCACGATGGAATTCCAAAAAATAGAGTCGCGACCATCGGGGCGCCCATTCTTGTTCTGCTATTTGCGGTCTCGTTCCTGGCGTCGGCGAATTCTTCTACGCCAACCAGCCCGGCGAAGACTTCTTCAAGCATAACCATCAAGAATTTTGGGCAGATGGATGAACACTTCTACAGGGGAGCGCAGCCCGGTGACAACGAGTACAAGGAGCTTGCTGACTTGGGAGTAAGAACAATTATCGACTTACGGGATGATCCACTGCCATATGCCAAAGGCGCCGCGGAATCAGTGAAGCTGGCCTACTTCAATATTCCGATGAGTGATAAGGACTATCCCAGGGACGCAGACATTGATGCGTTCCTGAAGCTCAGCAATGATGAAAAGAACTGGCCATTCTATGTTCACTGCGCAGGCGGACGTCATCGCACTGGACTAATCGGGGCTATGTATCGATTCAATCACGATGGATGGGATTACGCGCGAGCTTATGCGGAGATGAAGAACTACGATTTCTATACGCGTTGGGGCCACGGAGCCATAAAGAAGTACGTCGAGGACTACTGGCAGCGTTTCCAGGCTAAGAAATCCCCGCCGACATCAGGCAATAACAAGCAGAGCTAACGCGTCCTGGGAGATCTCGTTCGATTTCAGTCTCAGAGACGGCTCTATTGAGAGAGTTGTGCGGGCAAGGCCTTACGCTTGCGGCGGAATTGCGCCGGCGGACAATCGAACTCCCGCGTGAACGCTCGGTTGAATGCCGCTGCCGAACCGTAACCAACAGCCGCGGCCACCTCCGCGACACTGTCCTCGGTTGATTGAAGAATCTCCGCTCCCATTTTCAAACGCCACTGCGCGAGGTAAGCCATCGGGGACTCGCCCAGGAACTGGCGGAAGCGCTCCGCAAGCCGCGTGCGTGATAGACCGACGCGCCTTGCCAGATTCGCAAGGGTCCAGGGGTGAGCCGGCTCCTTGTGCATCAGCGCGAGAGCCTGTCCGATAATCGGATCACGGGCGCCCGCGAGCCAGCCCGTCTGATCCGGTGGCAGTGCGCTGATGTAGCGACGAAGCGTTTCCACGAACAGCACTTCAGAGAGTCTCGCAAGCACCAGCCCGCTGCCCGCATTCGATCCGTTCTCTTCGCCTACGGAGAATCGTATTGAGTTTTTGAGCCATTCACCTGATGGCTCGCCAGCTACGTGCACTTTTAACATCTTCGGCAAGCCGGCAAGAAAAACCTCACTCAGCCGCGGCTCGCAGACCATGAATCCGCACACGAATCTGGTGACCTCGCCGCCGCCTCCAAATCGCGCGAGCTTGAGTCCTTCGGTTAGATTCTTCGCAAACGTCTTCATGGCGTCCACGGGTTGTTGTGAGCCGTTGCCCAGCACATGGGCATCGCCGTGGGGGAAAACTACTATATCGCCCGCGGTCAACTCCTCCCGCCGTCCGCCCGGCAGCTTCGCATAGGCACGCCCCTCGGTTAGAAAATGATAAAGGATCAGGTGGCCGGCTCCCGGGGAAAGATGGGGAGCTATGTCCTTTGATCGGGGTTCGCCGAGGCACCAGGGAGCGGAAAGCTCGGCATTGAAGAACAGCGCGCCCTCAAGCCTGACGATTCTCAAGACCTCCGAAAGCACATCCATGTTTGACTGGCCTCACTCAATTGGGTGTTTGCGCCAAGAATACTGGACGCTCGATCAAATATTCAAGACCTTGCCCGCCGTAGAAATCACTGAATGTGAAGAGCTCGGCCAGAAAGAAAATCGATCGAGGGAGAACGAAAACTTGGAAGCGATTGCGAACGGGATTTAGACAACCAAAGAGCTCGACGAGCTTTAACAGCGGTAAGGCCGTTAATAGAGAGCTTCGCGGCGGATTCAGGACAGGCCACAAACGAAAGGAAAAAGACAATGTATTCGAAGAACAATCTTAATAAGGTTTCGAAGTTGGGTGATCTCGCGCCAGAAGCAACGAAAGCATTCTGGGCTTATGACAAGGCGGCTCTCGCCGATGGAGCAATTCCGAAGAAGTACAAGGAACTGATGGCGATCGCCGTGGCCCTGACAACGCAATGCCCCTACTGCATTGATTTGCATCGGCAGGCAGCGCTCGCGGCCGGCGTAACCGAGAAGCAGCTCGCCGAAGCCGTGCACGTCGCGGCGGCCCTTCGGGCAGGCGGTGCGATCACGCACGGCACTCACCTGTTCGAAGAGTAACGGCGTGATCTGAGAACGCCGAGACATACACATCTGCGCACAGTGTGAAGCCCGGTACCGACTGGCGGGAACGCTCCAAACAAACTTCAGCCACCCTGCTGTCGTCGTTTGGGGCTTCTCGCGCTTGTTTCGGCAAGCAGTTGTTGAAGTACGGCCAGGTCGATAGGCTTGGTCAGGTGATGATGAAAGCCCGCTTCCTTTGAACGACGCCGGTCTTCCTCCTGACCCCAGCCGGTCAGCGCAATCAATACCATCTCTCGATCACCGGCTCTCTCGCGGATCAGCCGGGCTGCCTCATAGCCGTTCAGCTTTGGAAGACCGATGTCCATCAGAATTACATCCGGCCGATTTGTCTCAGCCATCGCGACCGCTTCCAATCCGTCCCGCGCCGTGTGTACGTCGTTACCCATCAACTTGAGCAACAGAACCAGGCTCTCAGCGGAATCAAGGTTATCGTCGACAACCAGAATCCGGCGGGTGACAGGCTCAAGCGTCTGCCCGTCATCCTCGATTCGCGCCGCTGGCAATTGTTCTGCGGTCTCGCGCGCAACCGGCAGCGAAACGATGAATTCGCTGCCCTTGCCGGGGCCCTCGCTGCGAGCCTCAACCGTGCCGCCGTGCATCGTGATCAAGCGATGCACAAGCGTCAATCCAATGCCGAGCCCACCCTCGGCGCGTTCCAGTGAGCGATCACCCTGCGTAAACATGTCGAACACGCGAGGCAGGACCTCCGCTGCAATACCGACTCCGGTATCTTTGACTCGAATCTCAACGTTGTCATCACGGTCTTCGGCGGTTAGCCAGATGCGCCCGGGGTGGTCCGAATACTTTGCCGCATTGTTGAGCAGATTCGACAACACCTGCGCCAACCTGGTCGGATCGACATCGAGGGGAACGGGATGAGCCGGCAGCGTGATTGTAAGTTCGTGATGCCACTTTTCTATCAGGGGCCTGCTGGCTTCGACAGCGCTGTTTACGATCGAAGTCAACTCGACGCGCTCCTTGCGCAACTCTATTTTGCCCCTGGTGATTCGCGAAACATCGAGCAAGTCGTCGACGAGCCGCGTCATCTGATGAACCTGGCGGTCGATCACATCATTGGCCCATTGCATTTCCGGCGACGGAGGACCAACTCGCCTGAAGATATGCACAGCGTTGCGAATCGGCGCCAGAGGATTCCGGAGTTCGTGCGCAAGCATCGCGAGAAACTCGTCTTTGCGTTGATCGGCTTCCTTGAGCGCCGACAGCAGATTTGAATTCTCGATGGCAATCGAGGCACGGTTGGCGAGATCAGCCGCCGCCGCAAGATCGCTTTCGTTATAGACCCTCCCTGATTCCGCAGTCACAAAGCTCAGCACACCGATCGTTTGCCCTCGCGATCGCAGCGGCGCGCAAATCAGCGACTTCAATCCGAGCTGACGAATGGTTTGGAGCTGCTCGTCGTTCTGAGCGGACTCAATCAGCAGGGAGTCCTGAATGAAGGGCAACCACTCAGGCTGCCCGGTTCGCAATACCTTCATTACGCCGTGGGCATCGGAACGAAGCGGCGGATACCGCCGAAAGAGTTCGTGCGCCAGTCTTACCTTCGCCGGGTCCGTGTGCGTTACCGCGAGACGATTAATCGAGCCGTCGGCTTCCAGCATATCGACCGCGCACCAGTCCGCGAAGGCCGGGACCGCCAGACCGGCAACTCGCTGCAGTGTGCTTTGATAGTCGGCCAACTCAGCGAGCGTCGCGCTGGCATCCGCAAGAAATCGGGAGGATTGCTCGGCGCGCTTGCGGTCGTCGATGTCGGTGCTGGTACCAAACCACTGAACTATCGACCCGGAATCGTCGCGCAGCGGTGTTGCACGAGTTACAAACCAGCGGTACACCCCGTCGTGTCTGCGATTTCGTACCTCAATCTCGTACTCGGTACCGTCCCGTAATGCGCGACCCCATGCTTCAATGCAGCGGTCGTAGTCATCGGGGTGCAGGACAAGCTCCGGCCACGAGCGGGCGTTCTCTTCCGGTGTGACACCGCAATACTCGAACCATCGCTCGTTCGCATAGGTGATCGTGCCATCGGGAGCCGCGGTCCAGACAACAGAGGGCAGCGTCTCCGCCAAAAGCCGGAATCGGCGCTCGCTTTCTCGAAGAGCTTCTTCACCGCGTTTTCGCTCGATGAATTGTCCGATCTGGCTTCCGATGTTTGTCATCACCTGAAGCAGCTCTTCGTCGGGCTGGCTGATCTCGCGGCTGAATGATTCCACCACTCCGAGGACTTCGTCGTGGAGCATGATTGGGAAGGCGAAGGCGGTGTGCAACCCTTCTTTGGTGGCGACCGCCGCGCGCGGGAAGTTGTCATCCTTTGTAACGTCGGGAATCCATGCGGCCGCGGCGCTGGACCAGACGCGTCCGGGCAAACCAATGCCCGGCAGCAGCGTTAGCTCGCCGCACAATGCTTCGAATTGCGGAATCAGAACCGCCGGCTTGTGCCATACGTTCAAACAGCGAAGACGTTTCTGGTGTTGGTCCACAGACCACAAGGCGCCCACGCCCCAACCCAGAGGTTCATTGATTGCGCTGAGTATCTGACCGGCGGCTTCGCCGAGCGTCGCGGATTCCGCGAGTGCGCGAGTCACACCGTTCTGCATCATCAAGCGCTGTTCCGCGCGTTTCTTGGCGGTGATGTCGCGCACAATCTTCGACGCGCCAATAACGCGCCCGGCCGCGTCAAAGATCGGCGAGACGGTCAGCGAAACATCGATTCGCTCACCGAGCTTTGAAACGCGCACAGTCTCGTAAGGTTCGATGCGCGCGCCGCGATGCAGGCGTTCGAGGATTAGCTGCTCCTCACCCTGCCGATCCGCGGGGTGAAGCAGTACGGCTGAAAGGCCGATGACCTCGTCGACCGTGTAGCCGAACAGCCGCTCGGCGCTGGCATTCCACGACAGTATCTGGTTGTCGATGGTGGTGCTGATAATCGCGTCCTGCGAGGATTCGACGATTGTGGCGAGTCTCGCCTGCGCCTCTTCGACGCGCTTGCGATCCGTAATATCGCGCGTGAAGCAACGAGTGTGAATAAACCTCCCGTTCTCCCAACGAACATTTGAGTTGATGACGACGTGCTTGATCGAGCCGTCCTTGCAGCGCATTCGTGCTTCGTAATCGCTCAACTCTTCGCCCGCCTTCAAGCGACGCAGGATATCGTTGATGACCTCTTTGTCTGCGTGGAACTCGGCGATGTTTCGGCCGATATATTCTTCGCGGGTGTAGCCGAGCATCTCCAGTTCATTGCGGTTGGCGCGCAGAATTGTTCCATCCGCTCCAACCCAGTGAAGGCCAACGCTTGCATTCTCGAAGAACTCCGAAAGCTCGCTCTCGCTCCGGCGTATCGCGTCCTCCGCCAGTTTGCGATCCGTGATATCGCGAAATATCAGCACCGCGCCATAGACCTCGCCTTTGTCATTGCGAATCGGGGCCGCGCTGTCATCAATCGGACGCCGGGTACCATCCCTGGCGATCAGAATCGTGTGATTCGCCAGACCCACGATGTTGCCCTGCTCCAGCGCGCGCGCCGCCGGGTTTTCGACGCGCTCGCGCGTTTCCTCGTTGATGATCTGAAATACTTCCGTGAGAAGCCGGCCCTCCGCTTCCTTCTGAGTCCATCCGGTCAACACCTGAGCCATGCCGTTCAGAAAGGCGACTCTTCCTTCAGTGTCGGTAGTTATTACGGCGTCGCCAATGCTGGCGAGCGTTATGGACAACCATTCTGACTGGCGGCGCAATGTGTTTTCGACAAGCCGGAAATCCGTTATGTCGCGAATGCTCCAAACACGGCCGACATTCACTCCATCGACGAACTGGATTCGTGAAAAACGCTCGAACACCCGTCCGTCGGAGAGCTCCAGCAGGTCATAGGTTTCCGGCGGCGACGAATTATGAATCTCATTCGTCCGAGAAATAAACAGCTCGGGTTCTTTGAAGTACCGGCTGTTGAATTTCAGAATACTGTCGTGATCGCGCGAGTCCACAACCTCAGCCGGCAGTCGCCACATTTTCACAAACTTCTCGTTTTGATTTATTACGCGTCCTTCGCTCGAAGTCACCAGAATCCCATCGGTAGTCGATTCAAGTGTCGCGCGCATCATTGCAAGCGAATGCGCCAGCTCGCGGGTTTTGAGTTCCAATGCATCCTTCGCGCGGACGAGTTCCTCCTCGGCGCGCTGCCGCGCCAGAAGAATGCTCTGAGCGTTTTGTAAGGCGACCGAGCGAAGAAGGCTCTCTTCGTCGTCTTTGGAACTCATGAACCGCCTCCCATCAACTCCGCCGCAAGCTGAGTGCCCACCACTCGTGCCCGAATCTTTTCGAACGCTTTATCGCGAGTCGTCGTCCTATCGTCGCAGAAGGGCGAGAAGCCGCAATCGTCGGTCGTTCCCAACTGCTCGATGGGAATGTACTCAACGGCTTCAAGCACGCGATCGCGAATTTCTTCGGGTGTCTCAATGCGCTCGTCGATCGGCGCCACGACTCCGACGAACACCCGCTGATCCGGCTTCAAATATTGCCGGATGATTTTCAACACACGAACTCGATCGGTTTCACCGGCGAGCGCGATGTAGAAGTTTCCGGCTTTCAGCTCAAACAAGCTTGGCAACAGCTCCGCGTAATCGACGTCCCCGCTGTGAGTCGAGTCGCGATCGCTCCCAGGACACGTATGCACGCCAATGCGGCTGCGCTCGCCGGCTGAGAATCGAGAAAGCGCCAGATTGTTCAAATCGATAAAACTATGAAGGAGCTGCCCGGTGGGATCGATCTTCACCGCAAGCCGTCCTTCGGTGAAGTCGATTTGCACCTTGTGCGCCCCCTTCCGCAGGCAATCACGAATCTCGGTTTCGTGCTCGCTCAACAAATCATGGATGAACTCCTCGCGCGAGTAACCGGGGATCTCGTCCCCGGGATACATGAGGCTCAACGCCGACGGGGAAATGACCGCCTGCTTCACCGGTACGTGGGCGTAACCCAGCGCCGTTTCCAGATAACTGTCGGCGCGCCGTTGATAGCGAAACGGACCGGAGGTGAGCCGCAGCATTCGGCGAGTGTGCCCCGCGGAGAAAGGAATCTTGAAACCATCCGGCGCCGTGTTGGGAAGATCCTGTACACAGTAAGTCCAGAAATTGTGAAACTTCCTTTGCTCGCCGTCGGTGATCACGGGTGAACCGGTCGCCTCGAACCTGCGAATGGTGTCGCGTATCGCATCCTCGTAAAGCGGCTCCAACGACGGATCCGACCCGCCTCGGCTCTCGATCGCTTCGATCAACTCAAGCGGCCTCGGAATACTTCCAATTGGCTCGGTTGGGATTGTCATACGCTCTCCTCGGTCCTTGCTGTGTCGCAAGAAACCACTTTCGCTAAACACTTGAAGATTCTGTAAGTCCGAAGATAGCTTTAGAGTTCACAAGCGCCACTGCAAGCGGAACGGCTGCCACACATCGGAAGGACTATCCGAACTCTCACCCCTCAACGCCCGATGCTCTGCCGAATTAGTACCTCCTATTAAACCGGGGGCGGTGGGTCCAGTCAAGGGGTCGAGCACTGAAAAGCGCTGCCGGTCATCTGTTCTTCGCGGAAACTTTTTCGACGACCAGCGGTTGAGTCTCCACCTCGCGACGATAGAACACTCGTGGACGTTGGAGACTCCGTTTGGTGGGATCCGTGATCTTCTCATCGCCGGGCACGAACACGATCTTCAAGCCTCGGCTTCCCTCGAGCGCGGCCGCTTGTATCTCAGGCACGCGCGCGACTGCGTAGTCCAACCACTCGCGCAGCAACAACGTTCCATCCGCGGGCGAGGTGTCCGCCGCACCTTTATTCAAGCCTTCCTGGACAAGCGCGTAGGTCAAAAAACCGTGTCCCAATTCGGTCGCTTCGAGCGCCGCCTGATAGGCCTGGGCCGCCGTCAGAACATAGATGCCCTTCTCATAAGCAAGCTGCGCGAGTCCTTTTGAGTTCATCGGGCCTCGCCGTTTCTCTTCCGACTCGAGCGCCTGCCCGCTGTTGCAGGCGTCAAGCACCAGTACAAAGTCGCCTGCATCGATGTGTTCGAATGCATGCTCCAACTCGCGATCCGAAATGCTGTGCGCGACAAGGGTGTTCAACCCGGCTTCGTCCAGGGCGTCGCGCGCGCCGGTGTACCCCAGATCGTTGGGGACCACGTAGAATCTGGATTTCTGCGCGAGGCCGTGACCCGCAAAGTAAACGATCACTGCGTCCTCGGGCTCGGCCGGTTTGATCGAGTTCAGAACGGAGATGGTCGAGTCCGCGGGGGACTCGCTTGCCTTTCCCGAAAGCCGATCGAGCGCCTCAAGAATGTTGGCTCGCGTAGCTTGCCGATCAAGCAGCGGAATGAGTTGTATGCGAGAAAAGTTTCCGAGCTTTCCCTGCGTGCGACTGAAAGCTTCGCCGAGCGACTGCGCATCGGCCACCGCATATTTCAAATTGTAACCGGCGTTCGCATACTCGTTTATTCCTACCATCAAAACATAAGCAGTACCTTTGCGCTTCAAACGATCGCTTCCCTTGAGCAGCAAGGTTTCATCGGCGCTCTTGATGTTGTCTTTGTTGAAAGCGTAGGCCGTGAGGTGGTTCTCACCGGCGACGATCGAGATAGTGTCTTCGAGCGTCACGCCCGGCTGACCATTGAGCACGTCGCCGCGCCAGACTCGTATCAATGAACCGTTTCGAAAGAGGCGAACGTCTCGCACACCGGTACCCGTAGCATGAGTCGCGTCGGCGGGCGTTTCCGTAGCATGGATTCTTACCTTCACCTTTCGAGAAGAAACCGCGGCGCCGGCAGCACCGGCACCATCTGCGATCTCAAGCCTCAATAGAGGCTGACGGCGATCGACTTTCGAAATGTTCTGCGTGGCGCTGGGCTTTTTTCCCGCGAGCAGCTCGACAAGCAAACCGGGATAATAGAATTCGTTGAAGAACGCTTCGACCGGCGCAACGTCAAAGGTGCTGGAAGCAAACCGCCAGAGGATTGCCCTCCACGCCGCGGGTGATCCGTCGAAGAGGCCTTCAGGCGCGATGACCAGCCACTCGCCTTTTTCATCGAGGCTCAGGACCGTGCCCAGGAGCTGCCCGCCGTCGCGCGACCATATCCGGGCGGTGGCGTCCTCGCTCCCGGACACGATGAACTTTCCGTCCGGACTAAATCCCAGCGCCACGATGGGAGCCGAGTGCCCGGCGAGAATATGGACGGGTGCGCCTGTCGACACATCCCACAGCCGGATTGTCTTGTCGTAGCTCCCGGACGCGAGCGTTTTTCCATCGGGGCTGAACGCGATCGCGAACACATCGAATGCGTGCCCTTCGAGCGAGCGGATCAACTGACCGGTCCGCGCGTTCCACAGCTTGACCGCCTTATCGCGGCTACAAGAGGCGAGCATGGTTCCGTCCGGCGCAAAAGCAACGCCCGTCACCTCGGATGTGTGGCCGGAGATGGTTCGAACTTCCTTGCCGGTTGCCACGTCCCACATCCTGATGGAATTATCGTAGCCGCCAGAGGCGATCGTTTTGCCGTCAGAAGCAAATGCTACTGAACTGATCAGGCTGAAGTGGCCAACAAAGGTTTGGACCGTCTTACCGCTCGTCAGATCCCATAATCTGATAGTCCGATCTACGCTGCCTGATGCGATGAACTTGCCGTCCGGACTGAAGGCGATCGCGGCGACATTCGAGCCATGACCCGCCAGCGTTCGAATTTCCTTCTTGGTGGCGAGATCCCACAGCTTGATCGTCAAATCAGCGCTTGCGGATGCAAGCGTCTTCGCGTCAGGGCTGAACGCAACCGCGTTGACCTGGGCGGAATGTCCATCAAGCGTATTAACCAGCCCACCGTACGTCCCATCCCAGAGCCTGATTGTGTTTCCCATCGCCGACGCGAGCGTCTTGCCATCAGGACTGAATGCAACCGAGTGCAGCGGCGACAAACCACCTTCCAGTCGCCGGCCCCAGGCTCGGGAATCGTTGTTCCAAAGTTGAATCTTTGTCGAGCTCGCCACTGCCACCATGCTGCCGTCTGAGCTCAAGGCGAGCGACATAAGCGGCGCATCCGCGGCGCGAATAGTCAGTGCGGGCTTGCCGCTGGCGACGTCCCATACTCTGACAGTGCGGTCGTGGCTTGAGGAGAAAAGCTGCTTGCCATCCAAACTGAACGCAATCGATGTAACGATTGCTGAGTGTCCCGCGAGAGCGCGCATCTGCAGACCGGTTTCCACCGACCAAAGCTGAATAACTTTATCGTCGCCGGCTGATGCGAGAATGAGCCCGTCCGGCGTAAACGCGACAGAACGCACCGGGCCCAAGTGACCAGTCAGTGTACGCAGCGGCTGGCCATCGCTCACTCGCCACAGCCGCACGCTCTTGTTCTCGCTGCCCGCCGCAAGTCGACTGCCGTCAGGACTGAAAGCGAGCGCGAGCACTTCCGAGCCCGTGTTTTCGATCGGGTGAATCAACTCCCCGGTCGTCGCGTCCCAAAGATTGATGGTCTCGTCGCGGCTCCCCGAAGCCAGCGTCTTGCCATCGGGGCTGAAGGCGATTGCGTTCACGTCGTCGGCGTGTCCCTGCATAGTGAGAAGCACCTTGCCTGTCCTGACATCGGATATGACCACGGTCTTATCGAGGCTCGCCGACGCGATCGTTCTTGCGCCCGGGCCAAAGGCGATCGATGTTACGTTGTCGCGATGCACGTCCAGCACGCGAAGCATTCGCCCGGTTTGAACATCCCAAATCCGGGTGGTCTTATCGGAACCGGCGGAAGCTACAAGCTTGCCGTCGGGACTAAAGACGACGCTTCGCACGGTGTCCGCGTGCCCGGTTTGAATCACCAATTCGGGCACCTCGGAAACTTTTGGAGGCGTCAGCCTGACGTCTTTTTTCGGCTGTTGTTTTGCCGGCGGCTTCTGAGGCTGCTTCTTCGGTTGGGCTTTTTGCGCCCACACGGCGACAGACATAATTGAAAGAGCGACTGCTACAGCGGGAGAAATCCCGATTGAATGGCGCTTTCGCACTCTTAACACACGTCCTTTTTCCAGCCGGAGTTTGATCAGCTATCGAATCGCCGATCTGAGGAGAGTAGTTTATCGGTCGGCGGGCGGCTTCACCAGCGGCCATGCTGCAGCGCAAGTTAAAGCGCTATCCAAACCGTGCGTTCCGGCGATGATTAACCGCTGATCTTCGCGGATCAGCGAGAATCCGTGACCGCGGGAGGCCGACTTCAGCAGTGAGTCTTTTCTATCAGAACTGTCTTATTGTTTCTCACCTTCTTGAAGCTTTTTCAATTGCGCGGCGCCATTTGTGTTCGTGGGATCGATTTCGATCGATCGTTGATAGTTCTTGATTGCCAGTGCCTTGTTGCCATCGACCGCGTATGCTTCCGCAAGACTGTCATAGACGTTACCGGATTGCGGATGGTCCTCGACGTTGAGCTTGAAGACCTCGATCGCATCCTTCACGCGATGCATTCCCAGCAAGTCATACCCCATCCGATTCATCTGCGCTTCAGTGATCGTCTCGGTTGCAGAGCGCCCCGTTCTCCATTTGCGATATTCGCGCAGGGATTGCTCCACGCCGTTTGCAAGAATGCTCTTGAGAAGAATTCGCGCCGGTGATTTGTAAGACTCGTACTTGAGCCATGCGAGTGCGGGCTGGCGGCCGCCGATCGATTCGTCAACAATCTCGCGCATGAACGAAAGACCGTTCGCGCCGTTGGTGAACACCACCACTCCGAATTTTTGGCGTTCGAGCGCCACGAAGTACGCCTTGGTACTGCCGTTGTCACCCCAATGCCAGAAGGAGACTCCATCCGCGGTTGTCTGCAACCCCACCCCGAGGCCCCACGCCACGTCAGCGGACGGCTTGTTCGCGGGCCGGGAAACCATGTTCGTCCCGGCTTCGTCGACCTTTACTTGAGGGGTCAGCATCTGGGCGCGCGTTTCTTTCTTGAGACCCGTGCCGTTCAGAATCGCGGCAATGAATCGCGCGTAGTCCCAGGCGGTTGTATGAAGGCTCGCCGCCGCATTCGCGCTGGCAGGTTTGTTCTGAGGCGTGGGCTCACCGACGGTGTTATGACGCGAAATCTTCAGCGCATCGTAACCGGGCCGCCAAACATAGCTGCTGCTGGTCATCCCCAGCGGTTCAAAAACCATCCTCGCCATGAAGTCATTGAAGGTCTCGCCGGTTATGTGCTCGATCACCTTTGAAAGATAAACAAAGCCTTCACCCGAGTAGCTGAATTTCTCGCCCGGCGTGAAAAAGATTTTCAGGGTGCTGTCTCGCCAGTTCGGGAAGCCGGTTGTATGAGAGAGCACCCGCCGCGCGGTTATTTGACCGAGCCGGGGATCGGGTCCGACGTCGTAATCTCCCGGCAGGTACTGGTTGAGTGGCTTGTCCAAATCGAACTTGCCGGCGTCAACGAGCTTCAACACGGCGTAAGCGAACACGGGCTTGCTGAGCGACGCGGCTTCAAAGACCGTGCTGTCGGTGACGGGTTCTTTGGTCTTCGCGTCCTTTACGCCGAATGCGTGCTGCCACGCGACCTCGCCGCCTTTTACCAAGGCGATCGACACGCCCGGCACGCTCGCTTCGTTCATCATCTGAGGAATGTCCCGTTCGAGTTGCGCGGTTATATCCGCAAGCTTCGCCTTGATTCGCACAGGCTGTGGTTGATTCGATTGGCCTTGCGCCCGCGGTGCTGCGCCGAACAAACCAATCGCAATCGCGATGACGATCGACACAAAAACACTAGCTGCTGATTTCAGTTTCATCTTTGACTCCGCAATCCCTGATCACTGACAACGAAGCGCGACCATCGGATCGATCTTCGTTGCGCGTCTGGCCGGCAAATAACAAGCGAGCAACGCCACGCCGGTCAGCAGCAGCGCGATCGCGGCAAAGGTAACCGGATCGGTGGCGCTCACGCCATACAGCAAGCTCGAAATCAAACGCGTTACCGCCAGCGCGCCGATCAACCCGGTAGCCACGCCGGCAATCGCGAGCTTCATTCCCTGTCTGACAACCATCGCAAGCACTTCGCCGCGGCGCGCGCCAAGCGCGACGCGAATTCCGATCTCGTGCGTGCGTTGATTCACCGAATAGGAAATCACGCCGTAGATTCCTATCGCCGCCAGCACCAGCGCGACCAAACCGAACAACCCCGACAGCACGGCTATGAAGTTCGCCGAAGCCAGGTCCTTGTCGACGTAATATTCCAACGGCCGCACTTTGCTGAGCGCCATATCCTTGCTCAACGCGCGCAGCTCTTGCCTTATCGATCCAGCGAGCGCAAGCGCGTCGCCCTTCGTTCGTATGGCGTAACTCAAATGCTCTCGAGTGCTTTGCGCATAGGGCAGATAAATCTGGCCGCGCAACTGCTGGCTAAGGCTGTGATGCCGCAAGTGTTCAACCACGCCCACGACTTCAACCGGCTTCATATTGAAACCGTTGTCTGAGTTTTCGGCCTGCATCTTTTTTCCGATCGCGCTCTCACCCGGCCACGTTTCGTGAGCGAGCTTGTCATCGACTATCACCACGCTTGCGCCGGTTGCGTTGTCGCGATTGTCAAACCACCGTCCGGCGACCAGGCGCGATCCCATCGCCTGAAAATATCCCGGAGTTGCACTGCGATAGTCAGCCAACACATTTTGTTGCTCGTCTTCGGTCATGCCTTCGGGGACGTATGGACTGTACCAGTTCGGATAATCATCCAGAGGCAAATGCGAAACGCCGCCGACGGATTCGACACCACCAAGCGCAAGAAGCTTGTCTTCAAACTGCTTTACGAAATTCGTGCGCGCCTGAGGATCGTTGTACTCCCTCCCGCTCAAACTGATTTCGAATGTGAGAACGCCGTCGGGCTTGAATCCGGGATCGACCTTGTGAAGGCGATCCATCGTGCGCATCATCAATCCGGCGCCGACCAATAACACAAAGCCAAGCGCAACCTCGGCGATGACCAGTAACGCGCCGGTGCTTGCGCGCGCGCGCCCTGCGCTTGAGCGCCCGGCCTCCTTCAGCGTTTCGATGAGGTTCACCTTTCGAGTTTCAAGCGCGGGCGCAAGCCCGAACAGCAAGCCGGAAAGCAGAGAGATTCCCGTTACAAAGCCGAGAACAGCCCAGTCGACCTGAACCGATCCGATGCGCGCCAACGTATCGGGTCGCAGCTTTAGCAGCAATCTGACTCCTTCCATTCCAACTATCAGACCCGCAAGCCCGCCGACAAAACACAACACCAGACTTTCCGACAACAACTGGCGAATCAATCGCGCCGACGATGCTCCAAGCGCCGACCGTATCGCGAATTCCTGATGCCGGACGTTCGCTTGCGACAAAAGGATATTCGCCACGTTGACGCAGGCGATCAGCAGCACCAGTCCCGCCCCGATCACCAACGCAATCAACGTCGGACGCAGCTTGCGGACGGCATCGCCTCGCATCGACGCGACATCGAGCGAAAGATTCTCGCTTGCGAATTCGGTGAAGTTGCCGCGAAGTTGTTCGGCTATCGAATTGGCTTCCTGTTGCGCCTGCGCGAGAGTGACTCCGGGTTTCATGCGTCCGACCACTCGCATGTAATACAGGTTCACCGGATCCTTGTAGATCACCGAAGAAAACGTCGTCCACGCCTGAGTATCGAGCGGCACATTGGCTTCGGGGGAAAACACGACCTGAAAATCCTGAGGCATCACTCCAACGACCGTTGTTCCGCCGGTGCCGACGCGAATCTGACGGCCGATGATTGACGGGTCGCTTCCGAAGCGGCGTTGCCACAAACCATAACTCAAGATGATCGCGTTGCCGATCTTGACGTCCTCGTCCTCCGGCAAAAAGGTGCGGCCCAGCATTGGCTTCGCGCCGAGGATGCTAAAGAAATTGTGAGTCACCGAAGCCAGCTTGATCTGCTCGGGCTCCTGCTCTCCGGTCAACGTGCCCGTGCCGACCCAGATGCCCCCGACGTCCTCGAGCAACTGACTGCGATCTTTGATCTCGCGCATCTCGATTGCAGAAGCGGGAGCGCGCGACGCGCCCATCTTGTGAAACGCGGACCAGATCAGAATCAGCTCATCGGGCCGCTCATAAGGCAACGGACCGAAGAGCACGGCATGAGCCACGCTGAAGATCGCGGTGTTTGCTCCGATGCCAAGAGCAAGGGTCGCAATAGCGATCAAAGCGAAGCCGCGCTTCTTTCTGAGCATTCGCGCGCCATAGCGAAGATCTTGAATTAAGGTTTGCATCATTGACTTCCTTTAGTTCAGGGTTCAGGGTTCAGGGTTCAGGGTTCACGGTTGGCAGTTTCTCGTGCAGTTTCGGCAACCAACCTGCTAACTAAACTTGAAAACAGAAACCTTGAACCCTGAACCCTGAACCCCGAACCCGAACCGGTTCTCAGAACCAATTCTTATTCGTATCGCAGTGCGACGATCGGATCGACTCGCGATGCCCGTCGCGCTGGAAGATAACCCGCCAGAGCGGCGACGGCGATCAAAACCAACGCTGCCGCGGAAAGCGTTAGCGGATCCGCCGCGGTCAGCCCATACAACTGAGTTGAAACGAGCCGTGCCGCGACAATCGCGGCGGGAATGCCAATCACGATTCCAATCAGAACAAGAACGAGTGTTTCTCGAAGCACCATCCACAGGATGCGCGGCCGCTCGGCTCCAAGCGCCATTCGAATTCCGATTTCATTCGTCCTGCGCATAACCGTGTTGGCCATCACCCCGTACAACCCGACGCACGCCAGCACAAGCGCAAGAATTCCAAAGAAACTGACGAGCTCGGCGATCAATCTTTCCTGTTGAAGCGAGTCAGCGAATTGTTTCTCGAGCGAATTCACTCCAACGATGGGCAACTTGTCATCCACTTGAGCGATCGCCGATCGTACCGATGACGCCATCGACAACGGATCACCCTGCGTTCGAATTTCAAGATTGGCCGAGTACTCCTTTTCCTGGAGTATTGGCCGGTACACGGTGCGAAGAGGCTTCTCCCTGGCGTCTTCATATTTTGCGTCGCCAATCACGCCGACTATTTCAATGCCTGCGCCGTCCTTTGGATCGTCGCCGAATTGGAACCGGCGGCCGATCGGGTTCTCTCCGTGGAAGAAGTATTCGGCGAAGGCCTGGTTCACGACGGCGACCTTCGGCGACGACTCGGTGTCCTCAAGACCGATCTCTCGGCCAAGCAACAACGGCAGACCCAGAGTTTCGCAATAGCTTGGGCCCACCATCATGTCGCTCACAACCAGGTCCTCTTGCTCAGAACGCCGCATGTATCCCTGAACCGTGACATCGCTGCTTCGTCTGGTGCCGCTAATTGGACTGTAGGTCGCAAGCGTGGCGGCCTCAACTCCCGGCAGTGAGCCCACCCGCTCCAGAAGCTGGCGATAACGCGGAATCAACTCTGCGCGTTTGTAGCCCGCCAGTCTGGGATCGAGATCGACTAGCAATACGTTGTCTCGATTGAAGCCGAGATTCTCGTGTGCGAGTTTCAATAAGCTTCGCGCGAACAACCCGGCGCCCACCAGCAACACAAGCGACAGCGCGACCTGCGATACAATCAGCGCCGGCGCGAGCCCCATTCGCAGTTTGCCTCCAGCGCCGCGCGCGGATTTTTCCTTTAGCGCGGTGGTCAGATCCGTGCGGCTCGCGCGCAATGCCGGAGTGAGCCCGAACAAGAGTCCGGCGAGAAGCGATACCCCCACGGTAAAGCCAAGAACCGCCGTGTCAGGCCGGACATCGATGGGCGAAGTCCTTGCCACAAGCGTCACCAACGCGCTGACGCCCCATTGAGCGAGCAGCACGCCCAATGCGCCTCCCAACACCGCAAGCAGCACGCTTTCAGTCAGAAGCTGCCGAACCAATCGCCCACGATTGGCTCCCAGAGCCAATCTCATCGAGATTTCCATCTGGCGGGCGGCGGATCGCGACAGCAGCAGATTGCCGACATTAGCGCACGCAATCAGAAGCACAAGCCCAACAATGGCCATCAACATTCGCAACGGCTCGGAATAGCGAAACCTGAGTCCGGATATTCCGCGCGCGCCGGAGCTCAGCGTTATGAAGCTGCTCTCGATTTCCTTCCTTCGCTCGTCGGTTATTGAAGAGCCCGCCTGCTCGTTGAGGAATTGGTGAAGCAAGACGTTCATACCGGTTTGCGCTTGTGCGATGGTAACGCCGGGTTTCAGCCGGCCAACCAGGCCGAGCCAGTAAGTTCTTTGATCCTCGAGCGAGGACTCGCGCATCTCAATCTGCGGTTGAAACGCGAGCGGCAGCCAGTAGTCGGGTGAGCGCCGCACTCTTATCCCGAAGAACTCAGGCGGCATCACTCCAACAATTGTAAAAGATGTCCCATTCAATAGAACATTGCGCCCGACAGCCGACGGGTCGCCGTTCAGGCGCTGCTTCCAGTATCCATAACTGACAACCGCCGCCGGTGACGCAGCCGGACGATCGTCGTCGGGCGTCAGCGTACGGCCCATAAGCGCGCTCGAGCCCAGAGCCGCGAAGTAATTGCCCGACACCAAGTGTCCCTGCGCTCTCTCCGCTGCCTCGCCGCCGCTTTGAACGCTCAGACGTGCTTCGCCGCTTCGAAACGCGCTGAGCGATTCGAATGCGTCATTTCGATCGCGCAGGTAGCGATAGGATGGGTATGAATAGCGCACCCATTGATCGCTTGCTGGACTTCCCACGGACATGCCTTCGCCCGGCGCATCCGAGAACAACACTAGTTGCTCCGGTTTTGTGACGGGCAACGACTTGAGAAGGACTGCATTCACCAGCGTGAAGATCGCGGTGTTCGCGCCGATTCCAAGCGCGAGGGAAACGAGAGCGACTGAAGTAAACCCGGGACTCTTTCGCAAAAGGCGCGCGCCGTATCGTAGGTCTTGCCAGAGTGTGAGCATCGGTTCTCCTCGAATCCAGTAGCGTCAATCAAACACAACGAGTCGACGCCGGTAAAGATAGTCCAAGGTCCAGTGCCAGCGGCGTGCCAGCAATTTGCGTTGTTTAACTTAGCATAAGATTGAGGTTCCCTCGGACGCCCGGGGCGCGCCTCGATCAGGTTGTCCGCTTCCGCCAACATCGCTTCCCACAACCGGACGCTGCCGACAGATTCCGACTCACATTGTTCCCATCTTAATCGTCCACAAATTTGAACTCTCCAAGTGACAGTGCGTTCAAGCCTGCTCAACGTGACGTCTATGCGGGAACAGGGTAAAGTACTGAAGAAGAATTCATCACTGATAGATCACGACTCGATAAATTCATTTCAGGGGGAAAGGTTAATCATGATACGAAGGTTTGTGATATTCGCGGCGATGTTCGCTCTCATTACTCAATCGGCTTTCGCGCAAACTCCAGTCAGGCAGGCCAGGGCAGGAGAAGTCGTGCGGCTCACCGAAGGATTGACGCTCCGCGTCACAAAAGCGGTGAAGTCTCCCTTCGCCAGCGTCAAGATTACGGGCGAGCCGTTTGTCGTGGTGCTCGAACTTGACGCCGGCCTGAAGGAAACGGCGCTTTCGTATCAGATTACGGCCGATGCGAAGACATCCGAGGTCGCGCTCACCAGCGGGACACAGAGGATCGCGCCGCGCGCGGTCGTCGAAGACTTTCCGAGCTGGGGTGAGGATAACGACAAAGAGGTCGAGCTAATCGCTCCGCAGGACAAGGGAGCCGCGTCGATCAGCTTCAGAAAAACCGGCTCGATTTCCATTCTGTTTGATCTGCCGGCCGGTCCACCGGCTGCCGCCAGAAAACTGTCGCTGGTGCTTCGAACGCTCAAACCGGCTGAAGAACAACATTCACTCGTCATAACGTTGTGAGCTGGCCGCGTCTGTCAGGGATTCTCACACAACACCGACAGAGATCATTTGTATCGTAAGGCAACCATCGGATCGACTCGGGTCGCTCGATGCGCGGGGATGAAACTGGCTGCCAGAGCCACTCCTGTCAATAGAGCCGAAGTGGCCACGAACGTCACAGGATCCGTGGCGCTTACTCCAAACAGCAGAGCCGATATCACTCGAGTCAAAGCAAAGGCGCCGACCAACCCGATCGCAACGCCCGCAAGGACCAGCTTCAGCCCTTGCCCGACCACGAGCGTCAACACATCGCGCCCCTGCGCGCCCAACGCAACACGAATCCCCATCTCGTGCGAACGCTGCGCAACCGAGTAACTCATCACACCGTAAATCCCAACCGCCGCCAAAATCATCGCCACGCAGGCGAAAGCCGCGAGCAGAATCATTGCGAATCGCCGCTCCGAGATCGTGCTTGCGATCAATTCGTCCATCCGCTTTACGTTGTAAATCGGTTGATCCCTGTCGATCGCCGAGACTTGCTCGCGCACCATCCTTATCAACTCGGCGGACTCTGATTTGCCGCGGACCACCAGGCTCATAGTGCCGGTCGCGTCCGCGAAGAATTGATCGGGAATCTGATTGTAGTCGGTATACATCTGGAACCTGATCTTCGATTGCTCGTCCGCATCCCAACTCAGGTGCTTGATGTGCTTGACCACGCCCACTACTTCAAGCTTGAGCGTTCCTTCATTGATCAATACAAGCTGGCCGATGGGACTCTTGTCGCGAAACAACTCCCTGGCCATGTTCTGGTCGATGATCGCGACGCCGGGAGTTTTCTCAGTGTCCCGGTCATTGAATGTCCGGCCTTCCAAAAGCGGGATTCCCATCGCGCGAAAATAATCGACGCCGACCGTGGACTGCACAGTCAGATTCTGGTCTCCATAGTTTGAAAACGCCTGGCCTTCCAACAGCACTGGTGTCACGGTGGCCCCGTTCAACGGAACAACGTGCGTCACCGAAGCGGCATCGACCCCCGGCATTGTGCTGATCCGCTCCTCGAGTTGTTTGTAGAACGCTCGAGCGCGCGAACTCTCGGAGTACTTCACCGGAGACAAACTAAAGGTCATTGTCAGCAGGTTCCTGCCATCGAATCCCGCGTCGATTTGGTGCAATCGCCCAAACGTTTTCAGCATCAATCCGGCTCCGATCAACAGCACCAGCGCGAGCGCGATTTCGGTCACCACAATCACCGAGCGCAAGCGATGCCGCGCTCCGGTCGTACCTCTTCCGCCCTCCTTGAGTGTTTCGTTCAGGTCGGGTTTCGAAATCTGCAGCGCGGGCGCGAGACCAAACACAATGCCAGTCAATATCGAAGCCGAGAGAGTAAACCCGAGGACCGTCTTGTCCAACGCGATCTCTTTCACCCATGGGATACTCACCGGCATAGCAGCGAGAAGCAGATCCGCCCCCCACATCGCCAACAACAGACCGAGCGCTCCTCCGGCGACAAACAGCGCGACGCTTTCCGTGAGCAGTTGCCTTACGATTCGCCAACGGGTGGCTCCGAGCGCTGAACGAATCGCGATTTCTCTTTCGCGCCCGGCCGCTCGCGCAAGCAGGAGATTCGCGACGTTCGCGCAAGCGATCAAAAGCACAAAGCTGACGGCCCCCAGCAGCACGAGCAACGACGAGCGAACGTCTCCGACCATATCCTTGTAGATAGATTTGATCTTCACTCGGACTGTGTTGTTCGTCTTCGGATACTGCTGCTCGAGGACTGCGGCGATGCCATCGAGATCTGCCTGGGCCTGCTCCAGCGTGATGCCCGGCTTCAAGCGGCCGACGGCTATCACTCCTCCGTGCTCTTCGCGGGCTTGTTTTAAGCGGTCCGGCATGAAGCTTATGGGAATGAAAACATCGGCCGGGGTGTAGAACTGAAAGTTCGCGGGCAGCACTCCGATGACCGTGAAGCTCGCGTCGTAAAGCCTGATCGGCTTGCCCACCAGCGTCGCATCCTGGCCAAACCTGCGCTTCCACAGCCCGTCGGTGATCACAACGACCGGCGCTTTTACTCGTTCTTCCTCGTCAGTAAAGGCTCGACCCACCTGCGGCTCGACCCCAAGCGTGGAGAAAAAGTTCGCGGTAATCATCCTCGCCAACAATCGCTCGGGTTCACCGGCGCCGGTGAGATTCGCGTTATCGCGCCGGGCCACCGCCATTTCCTCGAAGCTCTGATTCCGCTCGCGCCAATCCCGGAAATCCGGCAATGACGGCGACTCCTGATCCACGTTTTCCTGTTTCTCCCAAATCACCGCAAGCGTCTCGGGATTTCTGTATGGCAGCGGCCGCAGCAGGACCGTATTCACCACGCTGAAAATCGCCGTGTTCGCGCCGATGCCAAGCGTAATCGTAATCAATGCCACCAGCGTGAAGCCGGGGCTTCGCATCATCGTGCGAAGACCGAAGTTGAGATCTTTTGATAATGTTTCCATAAAAACCTCCGTGCAGGGTTCCGGGTGCAGGGTTCCGGGTGCAGGGTTCCGGGTGCAGGGTTCTCGGTTGGTTCTCGTTCGCGAAGATGAAACCCAAGCGCCAAAACTAGAGCACGGAAACCTGAACCCTGAACCCAAACCCGGAACCCGGAACTCTGAACCCTGAACCCTGAACCCTAAACCTACTCGCATCTCAGCGCTATCATCGGATCCACCTTCGTCGCGCGGCGCGCCGGCAAGTAACACGCGAGCAATGCTACGCCAGTGAGCAGCAGCGCAATCACGGCAAAGGTGATCGAGTCGGTAGCACTCACTCCATAAAGCAGACTCGACATCAACCTCGTTCCGGCAAACGCGGCAACAAGGCCGATCCCCAGACCGAACAGGATCAGCTTCAAGCCTTGTCCGATCACCAGGCTCAGGATCCGGCCGGCATCCGCGCCCAGCGCCATCCGAATGCCGATCTCGCGAGTGCGCTGGCTCACCGCGTAAGACATAACACCGAAGATTCCGATCGCCGCAAGAATCAAAGCCAAAACACCGAAACTTCCGAGGAGCGTCGCCGCTACCCGCGCCGGCAACAGCGGCAGGGCCATGTGCTCGGTCATTGTCCTGACGCTATAAACGGGCAGATTCGAGTCGAGCTGATGAAACTCGTTGCGAAGCGCGCCGATCACCGCTTGCGGTTCGCTGGAGGTGCGCACCATCAGTGTGAGATAGCTTCCGTCCGTGGGACGCAGATTCACGTAGATAAACGGAGAAGGGTCTTCACTAAGGCTGAAGTACTTGCCGTCTCTCATCACACCCACCACTTCGATCCAGGGGCCGGTGGCGCCCTGTAAGCTGAATCGTTTGCCGAGCGCTGACTGACCCGGCCAAAAGCGGCGAGCGAAAGTTTCATTGACTACAGCCGCGCGCGGTCTGGTGTCGCCATCCTCGTCGGTGAAATCGCGGCCTTCCAACAGGTCCGCTCCAAGGGCGGGCACGAACCCCGGCGACGCCGCCGAGGTCATCGTCGATGGGATGTTCGCCCCGCGTTCCTGGGGGGCCCCTTCGACGAATACGTTGTTGTTGTTGATGTTCAAGCTGAGCGGAACAAAGTTCGACAACCCGGCATATTGAACACCCGGTAAACCGCGCACCCGCTCAAGCAAATTACGCTTGAACTGTTTGCTCCGAGCGCCGTCGTAACCCTGGAGGTTTAGATCGAAGGACATCTCGATCGCGTGCTCGGCCACGAAGCCGGGGCTTAGGAATTGCGCGCGTTGTAAACCGCGCAAGACCAAACCCGCGCAGATCAACAACAGCAACGACAGCGATACTTGAAACACAACCAAACCGTTGCGCAGCCACGAACGGCGATAACCGCCGATCGACGTTTCGTCTTTCAAGGCGGGGACGAGATCCGGGTTAGTCGCCTGGAGCGCGGGCAGCAATCCGAACAACACGCCGGTCAATAGCGATACCGCGGCGGTGAACAACAACACGCGATAATCAATGTGCAACTCGGTCGATAGTGGAATGTCCATCGGGGGCTTGAATGCCATCATCGCATCTACCACCCAATAGGCGAGCCCCAATCCCAGCACGCCGCCGCAGCCCCCCAGTAGCACGCTTTCGGTGAGCAGTTGCCGAATGAGCCGGCCACGTCCCGCGCCAATAGCCAGCCGAATCGCAATCTCCCTTCGCCGCTCGGTCGCACGCGCCAGCAACAGGTTCGCAAGGTTTGTGCAGGCGAGCAGCAAAACCAGGCCGACCACCGCCATCAAGACTCCGGCAAATCCCACAATCGGCCCGCGCAAAAACGCGCCGAACAAGCCCGGCGGCGACAACATGATCGTTTTGTTTTCGTTCTCGTTGGGATACTCGCGAGCCAACTCCGCGGCGATCGTTTTGAGCTCGGTTTCCGCCTGCTGAGTCGTGACGCCCGGGTTCAACCGGCCCTGAACGAACAAGTTCGCGCTGTCGCGGTCTTCAAGATAGTCGCTGCCCGGTTCTATCTGACCAAGCATCATCATCGGAAACCACATCTCGGGCATGTAGCTTATCTCCGATCCATGAAAGCCCTCGCCGGCGACGCCGATGATCGAATAACTGCGCCCGTTGACTATCACGTTCCTGCCGATGACGTCGGTGTCGCCCGCAAAACGATTCTTCCAGCAGTTGTATGTAATCACTGCCACCGGATGAGCGCCGGGCGCCTTGTCGTCTTGCTGGGTAAAGAACCGGCCAAGCGCCGGCTTCACGCCGAGGACATCGAAGTAATTGCCCGAAACCAAATAAGCCCACATCCGCTCATTCACGCCGTTGTTGCTCAAGCTGATCGGCGAAAAGCGATAGCACAACAAGCCGGCAAGCACGTCGTTGCGGTCGCGAAAGTCGCGGTAATTTGGATACGACAGCGTCGGAACGCTGTTGCCGCTCGGTGAATCGCTGTTGAGCGAGACCAGTTGCTCGGGCCGATCGATAGGCAACGGCCGCAGCAATACGGTATTGACCAAACTGAAGATCGCCGTGTTGGCTCCAATGCCCAGCGCCAGGGTGATGATCGCGATAGAACTCAAACCCGGCCGCTTGAGCAGCATTCGCGATCCATAGCGAAGGTCCTGTAAGAATGTTCCCATTAGGAACTCCTTTGGTTTCTGGTTTCTGGTTTCTGGTTTCTGGTTTATGGTTGGGTCTGGTCTAGACCGGAGCATCATCACAGAGCCGGGAATCTAAACCGGAGACGAGAGACCAGAAACCAGAAACTTATTCATACCTCAACGCCACCATTGGATCGACCTTCATGGCGCGGCGCGCCGGAACATAACAAGCAAACAGCGCGACCGAGGTGAGCAGAAGAGGGATCAGCGAAAAAGTCAGCGTGTCGGTTGCGCTTACATCGTAAAGAAGGCTCGCCACTATTCGAGTCAGCGCAAATGACGCAGCCAGCCCGACGCCGACTCCAATCAATGCCAGCGTCATACCTTGTTTCACTACGAGGGCAAGCACGGTTGAAGTCGGGGCGCCCAACGCCATCCGAATACCGATTTCGTGTGTGCGCTGCGTGACCGCATACGACATCACTCCGTAAATCCCGACCGCGGCGAGAATCAAAGCGACCGCCGCAAAAACGGTCAACAGCAGTGTATTAAATCTTGCGCGCGCGACTGAATTCGCCAACAGGCTCTCCATCGTGCGAACGTCCGCCAGCGGCTGCTCGCCGTCCAGCGTCTGGATTATGTTTCGCACAGCCGGCGCGATGCTTGCCGGATCGCCCGCGGTCCGAATCACAAATGTCATGAACGGAAAGGCCTGTTCAGCGTGGGGCCAGTAAGACATCGGCTCTATTTCGCTGTCGAGTCCCATGTGCTTGTGGTCGCCAACGACGCCGATGATTTCAGACGGAACGTTGTCCTCTTTCATGTAGATGGTCACACGTTTTCCGAGCGGGTCTTCGCCCGGAAGATTCTTTCGCGCGAACGCTTCATTGATCACAACGACGTGCCTCATCTCAGTTGCTTCCTGTTCGGTAAACAACCGGCCACTCTTGAGTGGAATCTGCATCGCCCCAAAGTAACCGGCATCGGTCACGCAAGCGCCCGTAGTCAGTTCCTGGCCGGGGGGAAGCTTCGGGCGCCCCTCGATTTCAACAAGCGTCCCGGAGTGTGGCCCTGCGAATGGCAGGTAGTTAGTTGCTCCGGCGGACTCGACGCCCGGCAATGATTTGATTTGCTCGACTGCCTGACGAAAGAAATCAATCGTCTTGCGGTCGGTATCATATTTCCTGGGAGGCAGGCTGATCCGCATCGTAAGAACGTTGTGCGGATTGAAACCCGGATCAACCGATTGCAGCCGGTTGAAGCTTCTGACCAACAGCCCCGCGCCCACCAGCAGCACCAGCGCCAGCGCGATCTCGGTTACCACAAAGGCGCTCCGCAGGCGATGACTGCGTGTGCCTCCGCCGATGTTCTTACTCCCTTCCTTGAGTGATTCCTGAAGCCTCACGCGGGTCGCTTCAAACGCAGGCGCCATTCCGAATACGATCCCGGTGAGCAGTGAGAGTGCAAGCGTGAAGCCCAGTACCGGAACATTGATCTTCACTTGCTGCAAGTCTGCAAGCTCGCGTGGACTGAGCGACACAAGCAGATCAGTTCCCCACAGCGCCAGCAGCAGTCCTGCCGCTCCACCCATCGCCGCCAGCAGCACGCTTTCCGTCAACAACTGTCGCACGATGCGCGGACGGCTGGCTCCTATGGCCACTCGGATGGCTATCTCTTTCTGGCGTGCTGCGGCGCGCGACAACAGCAGGTTCGCGACATTCGCGCACGCGATCAAGAGCACAAACCCCACCGCCGCAAGCAGCACCAGCAACGCTACGCGAAACTCACCGGTGAACTGTGTTCGCAACGGAACCACGTTTACTCCCCAGTTCGCATTGAAGTCGTTATATTGTTGTTCGAGCCTCCCGGCGATGACGTCCATCTCCGCCTTTGCCTGCTCGAACGTAACATCAGGCTTGATCCGCGCAACCGCCGTCATAAACCGGCCGCGCCGCGTGCGTAATTCATCGGTAATGACAAGGGGCGACCAAAGCTCTGCCGTCTTCGTCGTCATCGACCCCTTATGGATGTGCCACTTGAATCCGACGGGCATCACACCGATGACGGTGGCTTCGGCGCGATTGACATTCAATTTGCGGCCGATGATGTTTGGATCACCACCGAAGCGTCGCTGCCATAAGCCGTAGCTGAGGACGACCACGCGCGGCTGGTCCGGTTTGCCGTCGTCCGCCGAAAAGGTGCGCCCCAGAATCGCATCGACCCCGAGCAACGAAAACAAGTTGGTAGTGGCAAGCTGCGCGGGAATCTCCTCAGGTTCACCATCGCCCACCAGCACCGCACTTCGATCGAAGGTCCCCGCCATTTCAGTGAAGACGTTGTTCTGCTCGCGCCAGTCCATGAAGTTCGCCGGGTTAACAACATTTTGATTGTTCCTGCGGCTCTTTTCCCACACTATCACCAGCTTGTCCGCATCTCTGTACGGCAGCGCCCGCAACAGCGCGGCATTCACGACGCTGAAAATCGCCGTGTTTGCGCCGATCCCTAAAGCCAGAGCGATGACGGCCACCGCTGTGAACCCAGGACTCTTTGCAAGCATGCGCGTTCCGTATCTCAAATCGTGCCATAGGGTTTCCATGATCTTCCTTTCAACGACGAGGATCGAGGATTGAGGATGGAGGATCGAGAATCGATAATCGATAATCGCGTCCGCTCTATCCTCTATCCTCTATCCTCTATCCTCTATCCTCCATCCTCGATCTTCATTCGTACCTGAGCGCTATCATCGGATCGACTCTCGTTGCGCGGCGAGCCGGCACGAAACTGGCTGCCAGAGCCACTCCTGTCAGAATCACCGACACTCCAGCGAAAGTCGCAAGATCCGTGGCGCTCACTCCGTACAGCAGGCTCGTCAGTACGCGCGTCAACGCAAACGCAACCGCCAGCCCGATCGCCACTCCCGCCGCCGCCAGCATCAAGCCTTGCCTGATCACCAGTCCGAGCACTTCGCGCGGCGCGGCTCCAAGCGCCATTCGAATGCCAATTTCGCGCGTTCGCTCGGTGACCGAATAGGACATCACGCCGTAGATCCCGACCGAAGCCAGAACCAGAGCAACCGCGGCGAATACTCCCAGCAGCAGCGTGTACAGGCGAGGCTCGGCGATCAGATCCGCCAAATGATGCCCTACCGTGTCAGCGCGAGTGACCGGCAGCTCGGGGTCGACCTCCCAGATCGCCTGCTGCAGTTCCTTTTGCAGACTCAGCGGATCGCGGATCGACGTGCGCACGATCAACGCCGCGCCGAGCCAGGGCACCTGCTGATATGGAACATACATCTCAGGTTTTGCCGGCGAACCGAGTTCTTCCTGCTTAATGTCGCTCGATATGCCGACAATCTCGCGAGGCAATCGGCGGCCCATGTAGCCAAGCACAATCTTTTTCCCGATCGGGTCAGAGTCGGGGAAATACCGGCGCGCGAGCGCTTCGTTCACGATCGCCACCCCTCGCGACTTGGCATCGTCGTGGTCATCAAAATCGCGGCCGCGGCGGATCTGCGCCTTCAGCACCTTGAAATAGTCCGGCGCAATCGAGCTGTAGCGAACAGTCGCGTCGCCATCGGGCAGCGGTTCGCCTTCAATGTTCAGTTGAAAATTAAGATTGCCGAACCATGTTTCCGAGCTCAGCGTTACGGCATCCGCGGCGCGCACTTGAGACACCTGATCGAGCAGTCGCGTGTAGAACCGGGATTTGCTCTCGTCGTTCGGATACCGCGAGAACGGCGCCGGCACCCAGATCGTAAGCAAGCCGTTTGGCTCGTAGCCGAGATCGGCGCGTCTCAACCGAACGAAGCTTTGCACCAGCAGCCCCGCGCCGATCAGCAGAACAAGCGCGACGGCGATCTCCGCTACAATCAACGCACTGCGTGTATGCTGATGACTCGATCCCGATCGCCCGCCTTCCTTCAGCCAATCAGTCACATCGGGTTTCGAGGATTGCCACGCCGGAACCAGGCCAAAAATAATCCCGGTCAACATCGACAGCCCAAGCGTGAAGAACATCACCGCTCGATCGATTCGAATCTCGACCGGAAGCTGGAACGCCTCGGTTGACGGCAGAATTCCAATGAGCAGTTCCAATCCCCACGCCGCGATCAACAGTCCCAGTGCGCCGCCGGCAAGACCGAGCACAACGCTCTCGGTCAACAACTGACGCATCAGGCGTCCACGTCCGGCGCCGAGCGCCAATCGAATCGCCATCTCCTTGCGGCGCGAGGCCGCACGAGCAAGCAGCAGGTTCGCGACGTTGGTGCACGCGATCAGCAGCAGGCATCCGACTGCTCCCAGCAAAACGAATAGCGACGTTCGCGTGCTTCCCATCAGCCTTTCCCTGAACGGAGTCAGTTGCGCTGTCCAGCCCTTGTTTGATTGAGGATTCTCGGATTCAAGGCGGCCGGCGATGGTCTTCAATTCCGCGAGCGCGCCGTCGATGGTCCGGCCGGATTTGATTCGTCCAACGACATTGAAGTAACGGCTCGCCCGGTTTCGCATCTCGCCGGAACTCCGGGAGAGCGGCGTCCACACTTCTGCGTAGCTTGGAAACTTGAAGTCCGGCGGCATCACTCCGATTACCGTCGTACCGCCTTCAAAGCTGTTGTAGGTCCGCCCAACCACGGATCGATCGCCACCGAAGCGGCGCATCCACAATCTGTAACTGAGAACAACGGTATTGGGCGCGCCGCTCTGCGCGTCTTCCTCGGTGAAGCCGCGGCCGATCAGCGGTTCGACTCCAAAGGTCTGAAAGAAATTGAATGATACTCGCGCTCCGTTGAAGACATCGGGTTGATCGACGTCCCTCAAGCTGAATCCCCCGCCGCCGGAGTGAGCGGCGAGTTGGTCGAACGCCTGGCTCTGTTCGCTCACATCCCAAAAGTCAGCGGGCGACACACCATTGAGCTCGCGCTCCGGCTTCGTCACGTTGACATATTCAACCGAGACGAGCCGTGACGGATCTGCATACGGCAGAGGCTTCAGCATCACCGCATTGACCACGCTGAAGATCGCACTGTTGGCGCCGATGCCGAGCGCAAGAGCAATCACGGCGACAGCGGTAAAGCCCGGCTTTCTGAGAAGCATTCGAATGCTGTATCGAATATCTTTGAGCAGGTTGTCCATCGCCGTCCTCCGTGGGTTCCGGGTTCAAGGTTCCGGGTTCAGAGTTTCGGGTTCAGGGTTTGGGTTTAGAGTTCAGGGTTCAGGGTTCAGGTCTCGGGTTCTAGTCTCTGGTTCCCAATCATTGGTCTAGGAACCCCTTGAACCCCAAACAGTGAACTCTGAACCCCAAACCCTGAACTCTGAACCTGAATTCCTATTCATACCGCAGCGCCTCCATTGGATCGACCTTCGTTGCGCGCCGCGCAGGCACAAAACTGGCTGCCAGAGCCACTCCTGTCAGCACCGCGGAAACCGCGACAAAGATCGAAGGATCAGTCGCGCTGACTCCAAACAACAACGACGACATCACTCGAGTGACTCCGAGCGCCCCGGCAACGCCCAGCGCTACTCCAATCAGTGCCAGCATCAATGCGTTTCCTACGACGTTCTTGAAGACATCGCCCGGCCTGGCGCCAAGCGCCATCCTGATGCCGATCTCGCGAGTGCGTTGGGTTACAAGATAAGAAGTCACCCCGTACAGGCCCACCGCGGCCAGCACGAGCGCGAGCGCCGCAAAGGTCGCAAGCAAGACCGTGTTGAATCGAGGAGTGGCCGCCGACTGCGAGACGAGCTGCCCCATCGTCTGAATGTTTACCGCGCTGATGTTCGAATCAACCGATGACACGGCGCCGCGAACGCCGGCGATCGAGGCAGACGGGTCACCGGAGGTTCGAACCATCACGTAAGACCAGAGAAACGGCGTCTGCGGAAACGGAGTGTAAATCGTCTGTTCCCCGGGATCGTCCAGTCCCTGGTACTTCACATCGCCGACTACTCCGACAATGGTTCGCCAGTCATCCGACTGATCGGGATTTAGCAACTTCAGATGTTTGCCGATCGCTTCCTGATCCTGAAACAGGTTTCGAGCGAGTGCTTGATTGATCACGACTACTTTCGGCGCGCGGTCGTTGTCACGCTCATTGAAGGCCCGGCCTTGAATCAATGGGGTTCCAAGTGCGCGAAAGTAGCCGGGCGTGATCGCAATGAAGTAAGCGCCGTTTGCGCCCGATTGCGAGAGATCCAATCCCTCCACTGCGAACCTGGTCCCGCGTTGTGCCGTCACCGGTGGCAACCCGGTGCTGCCCCCGGCTGCAATCACGCCGGGAAGCTGCTCGATTCGTGCCAACGCGTCCTGGAGGACCGGGGCGCGGCGCAACACATCTTTATAGCGAAACAACTCCAGGTTGAAAGTCAGCAGGTTGTCTGCAACGAATCCGGGACTGGCGCTCAGCAGGCGATTGAAGCTCTTGATCAGCAGTCCCGCGCCGATCAACACAATCAACGAGAGCGCAATCTCCGCCACCACCAGCGAGTTCCGCATTCGCGTTCCCCACGCGCTGCCGCCAAGGGCCCGGCCGCCTTCTTTCAACGCATCGCTCAAATTGAATCGCGTGGCCTGAAGCGCGGGCGCGACACCGAAAATCAGACCGGTCAGCAGGGCGATCCCCAACGTGAAGAGCAGGACCGGCAGATTGATACTCACGCTGTCGAGCCGCGGAACGTCGTCGGGATTCAGCGCGGTCAACGAATCGATGCCCCACACGGCGATCAGCACTCCGAGCGCTCCGCCCATCGTCGCGAGCAACGTGCTCTCCGTGAGAAGCTGTCGCGCGACGCGCCAGCGGCCGGCGCCCAGCGCTGAGCGAATTGCGATCTCGCGCTCTCTCGCGCTCATGCGGGCGAGCATCAGATTCGCCACGTTCGCGCAGGCGATCAACAAAACAAATCCGACCGTTCCCAGCAGCACCAGCAAAGCGGGCCGCACTTCGCCGACTATGCGCTCATACAATTCAGTAAACCTGATCGTGATGCCCGAGTTGGTGTCGGGATGATCCTGTTCGATTCGTTTGGCGATGGTGTCGACGGCGGCCTGGGCTTGCGATGCGGTTACACCCGGCTTGAGCCGGGCCAGCGCGTGAAAGATTCTAAGCTGCCGGTTCTCAGCTTGCTCTGGAGCCGTACTGCGCGCCGACCCGAAAGTGACCCAAAGCTTGCATTGAGAGTTGGGAAACTGAAACTCCGGCTGCATCACTCCGATAATCGTGTGGCTTCGTCCGCCGAGATCGATGCTCTGGCCAATCACGCTTGCGTCGCCGCCGAATCGGCTCTTCCACAAATCATGGCTTAGGACAGCGAGAGGTTCGCTATCCTGTTCGGGCGTGAATGTTCTCCCGAAGGCGGGTTGACCGAGCATCGAAAAGAACTCAGGCGAACAAACGACGCCGAGGGTCTGTTGAGACTCACCGCCGACAGTCAGGCTGTACTGATTGGTAGCCCAGATCGCGGTCTCGTCGAACACCTGATTGGCCTCCCTGATGTCGCGATAATCAGGCACGGACACGTGGGCGACCATTATCCGGCCAGCATCGTGATACGGAAGTGGTTTCAACAAGACGCCGTAGACCACACTGAAGATCGCGGTGTTTGCTCCGATACCCAGAGCGAGCGTTATCACTGCGACCAGGGTGAAGCCGGGATTTCTCAAGAGGATTCGAACAGCATATCGCAGGTCCTGTAGCAGTGTTTCCACGTTGAGTCCTTTCGTCGAAGAGCATCGCCCACGGAATCGATCAAGATGGGTTGGGCGTTTGTTTTGACAACCACTAGCCAATTCGCGTGCCAAGGAATTGATGGGATGTAAGTTGAGGAATAACCCGGCTTCGGGTTGAGATAGATGATCCGGCGGCGAACGGAACTGTTCGCTTGCAGGAAGAGGTTTTCCCAGAATCGAGAGCCGGAAACGGTCGTCACCTTCGCGATGAGAGCTGGGTTTGATCCAAGCAGGAAGCGAATCAGGCGGGTGCGTTGTGTTCTAATGCCGCGTTGCTGAATTGCGCACGCGGGACGTTCGTAGTCCGGTCTTCAGGCGGAAGTTTGTACTCGTGAATCCCACTAAACTACGAACTTCCGCCTGAAGGCCGAACTACGAACGCTTCTCTCCTGACGCAGAAGCAACACACGAATATTAGATTACCGACTGTTGATGAAGCTCTCGCGACCTACGGTTTCGGGCCAGCCTTCACATCGTAGCAAGTCAGCGTTCCTTGATTCCTGATATAGAACTTGCCCGCGCAGACAACCGGGTGGGCCCAGCTCGGCCATCCCTGATCGGCAATTTGAAACCTGCCCGTCTCTTTGTACCCCGCCGGCGACGCTTCGGCTAAGCCGGCCACATTGTTCTCGCTCAGCAGGTACAGATGCCCATCGGCAAACGTAAGTGTGCCTTTTCCTACACTGCGATCGCGCCAAACAGTCTTGCCGGTCGCAAACTCGACGCAGCTCAGAATCGCGTTGTTGAATCCGTACACATAACCGTCGATCAGCACCACGCCTCCATGGTGATTCATCATCTCGCGATTGAAATAAACCTCTTCCGCTTTGACCTCGCTGCCCTGGGCACTCACAGAGAGCAACGCGCAGCCGGTGTCATACGCCGATGTGTAGAAAACTTTGTTGTCATAGAAAACAGGCGTGGTGATGTTTGCGGTGCGATTTGAAACCTTTTCGTAGCGCCACATCAGTTTTCCATCGGAGGCTCGCACACCGACACCTGCGTTACCAGTGAAACCGACGATGGTGCGCACTCCCTGAATATCGACCGCCAGACACGATGAGTAACCCGCCTCGTCGCTGAGTTCATTTGTCTTCCACACAGTCTTGCCGGTCAGTTTGTCGAGCGCGACGATGCTGGCGCCTTCGCCGCCCGGCGTCACGATTACGTTGCTCCCCTCAACGAGAGGAGACTCGCTGATCAGCCATTTTGGATTCCTGCCCCCGAAATCCTTTAGGATGTTTCGCCGCCACAGTATCGATCCGTCGGCGGCTTTCAAGCACGCGAGTTCACCGTTCTCCGCGAGCGCGTACAACTGGTCGCCGTCGACTGTCGGCGTGCCTCTTGGTCCGGGTCCCCGATCCTGCCCCAGGCGAGCTCCAAGAGCGCCAACCCAAACAATCTTTCCGTCGGCTCGATTCAAGCAGAACACCGAGCTTTGCCCGGCCTTCACCCCTTGCACAAAGATGCGATCGCCTCTTATGGAGATCGAACCGTAGCCTTCGCCGATGTTGGATATGGACCAGACTACTGTTGGTCCCGCGGCGGGCCACGCTTTCAGAAGACCTGTTTCATTTGCGATGCCGTTGCGATTGGGACCTCGCCATTGCGGCCAGTCGGCGGACGCGGCGGAAGGACTGGTCGAGGCTGCGGACAAAGGCAGACAGAACAGGATTGCGAGTGCGCTTAGGTGTTTCACTTGAGTGAGTCTCCTTTTCGGTTTCGCCTCAGAGGAAGACTCAATTCTTATTCAGAGTAGCGTTGAGTTCAAGTGAGCAAAATGCTCTGGTGCGGGATCGGCACGATTGAGTTTAGCGGACACCCCGTAATTCAAGTCGTACCGCGGCCGATTTCCCGGCAAGGTAGTTGGCGGCCGAGGTCGCCAACTCCGCAGGAGTTACCTGTGCGTGAGTCTCGATGCAATTCTCCAGACTTCTACGAAAAGGTCACTCCTACGGAGGGAAGGTCCGTGCCGGTCTCGTTTCTATCGACAGGAAACTCCTACGGAGTAAATTTGATGCGCCTGCCGCTCCGGGTAAGGCTGAGGTTTCGGCGACACGCGAATAGAAATTACTTGATGACTCTCGCGGACAGCACGAGGATCAATCCTTTATTCCCGAGCGTCGCTGTGCCTACCACAATCTTCTCGCCGTTTCGAAGGTTCAGGTCCGTGTGAATGACTGCGCGGCCAACAGCGTTCGGGCCCTGAAACACAAACTCCTGATCGCCTAGCTGCACCGAATAGCCCCCGGACGATTCGCTCGCGAGCGCCACCGAATGCACACGGTACTCGTAACTCGCGGTGAGGGGCCGGTCGATTTCGAGGATCTTCGCCGCGATATCGGCGTTGCCGGTCAGGTTTATGTTTCGCGCTCCAGCTCGCACCCGCTGCACGACACTCGCGACGTTGGAGTAGCTCTTGTAGTTCAGAGTCGCCTGCATCTGCTTCAGCACATCGGCGAGGTCGGGGGGATACTGACTGGCGACGCCCTCCACGTTCGACGCGATCAGCACGTGCATTCGCAACTCGATGTCGGGCTGAGGCGGTTGAGGTGTGTCCAGACGCTTGATCGCTTCTTCGATTGCCGCGATGTTTTCAGGAAAGTCACGCACCGTAAGAGTCCTGAACTCGTCGCTCCAGGAAATGGTAGCTCCCTTGAAGCCGCTTCCCAGCGGCCGAAGCGCATTGCCGAGCACATTGGGTTCTCGATACTTCACATCGAATATCTTGCCCTTGAACCCGGTGAAGTCGACGTAGTCGGGCGTTCGCGGCGCGGTAGCGACCGGCGCCGGCGGCGTAGTCGGTTGTGCGGGTTGTTGGGCGAGTGTGGACTGTGCGACGAACACCACTAACAGAAGCGCGATTACTGAATTTACTTTGAAACGAGACATACTAACCTCCTAATCGGTTGCTGGTTTTGTTGGCGGAGAATCGCTCTCCCGGGGCGCAAAC
>Ga0070696_100000109_pt1 | contig 42132 bp, 53 predicted proteins | sample KBSK1253metaG_FD_65474 | JGI IMG/M metagenome (GOLD analysis project Ga0070696, IMG submission 65474) | Corn, switchgrass and miscanthus rhizosphere microbial communities from Kellogg Biological Station, Michigan, USA - KBS K1-25-3 metaG | ecosystem: Host-associated > Plants > Roots >... | reverse complement strand
CAAAAAAAATGCCCCGGGGGAACTTTTGGACCAAACTTTCCAGATTTTCCGCGCATGTAAAGAGACCTAAGGAGTGCACATGCCCGACAGTCCCGGTTCTGATCTCGTCATCCATCTCGGCGATCTCAACGATGTCGATCGTGGAACGCCCGAAGTTGGTGACGTTCTTGTCTTTGACGGTGAAAACTGGGCTCCAGAACCTGCCTCTGTTGATTGGTCGAACGTGACCTTTGGTGAAGTTCCCGAGGTCCCGGCCACTCCGACTGCACAACAAATCGTCGATGCTCTCGTCGAACTCGGTCTTGTAACTCAGGCTACATAACCAGTCTTCCGACGATTAGAAAGAGGAGGTGAACCAAGTGAACATCACTCGTACTGACGTGCTCATCGCTTTGTGCGCGTTGCTGCTCTTCTTTCTCGTCGCCCATTTCTATTTTGGTTGGGACTAGTCATGGATCCAATGCAAGAAGCAACTTCAACGGTTCAACAGGCACCGCAAACGATCACGATGGCTCGGTCAGACCCGTCTGCACTTACCACGGAACAGATTCTCCGGGAGACAAAAGCTCTTCGGGAATTGATCGAGGCTCAGATCCAGGCCACGTCGACAGTCACTTTCGAGAAATTCCGATCGGTCGAAACACGTATGGGTCTGATCGAATCGCAACGTATCGAGCAGAAGGCCGATACCAAGGCCGCCGTGGATGCCGCACTTGCCGCTGCCAAGGAAGCGGTGAAAGAACAGACCATCGCCAACAACTTGGCCTTCAGTAAGTCGGAAGGTGCCACGGCCAGACAATTGGATCAGCTGAAGACGACGTTCGACACTGCGATCGCCGGTGTCATTCTGTCTCTCTCCGATCTCAAGGAAAGAGTGAGTCGGATCGAGAGCATCAAGGCCGGTGGTAAGGAGACCGTAACCGCAGTCTACGCTTTCATGGGATTCCTGGTAATGCTGCTCGTAATCGGTGGAGCTCTCGCGGCTGCCGGTGTCTTCGGTGGAGGGAAGTGAATCCACAATGATCCTAGCAGACGGCGTGTACATCAGCGGAGGAGTTCTTCTTCTCATTCTCATCATCGCTTTGATCTTCTGGAAGCCCTGGCGATGAGTCGTCTTGGCATCAATCCGTATCGATTGAAAGGAATCAACATGGAGCAGACCCCTGAAGAGATGCAGTCCAGCGAGGAGCAGGCGCCTCCTGCCGAGCAGCCTGACCCCGCTTCCGGTACTCCCGATCCAAACCTGGCCGCCGATGGTGACGAGGTCAAGGACGGCGTCGAAGAGGACGAAACCTCCGGTTCATGACTCAGCATGAAGATCAGAAACGCCTGCTGAGGATCAAAACTCGCAGTTCTGTACGCCATTGCACATGTACTCACTGCGACGACATACGTTTTCTGCTCATGCTGCTGGACAAAGAAGTCATATGGGCCAGCACTGAAGCGGAATACCAGGCGAATCAGGAGGTGAAATCGTGCTGAGAGACGATCTTATTGCTGTTATGGAGTCCTTCAAGGGCATTTCGGAGAGTCCTCCAGGGTCAAATCGCACCCCGATCGGCGATGAATTCGGCTGGAACGGGGTGGCCTGGTGCGCCGAAACGGTGTCCGTAGCCTGTACCAGACTCGGTTTTCCTCTCCACGAGGCAGCTGTTATTCGCATCGAGCAGCGTGCACAGCAGGGTTTCAAGGGTATGAAGTGGACTCGTGTGCCGACTTTGGCATCAGCGGTCTGCTTCGACTTCGTTGGTAGAGGGAACCCGAAGGACATGCATACAGGTCTTGTGGTGAATCTTCGTGGCGGTCGACTTTTCGACACCATCGAGGGCAACTACCACGACAGGTGTGCTCAGGTGCTGCGTGACATGACCTACGTTCGCGGCTTCGCGGTGTTCCCGTTCACTGAACTTCCTCTCACCATTCCGGCTTCGGCTCCACGCGAATCTGATCTCACGGAGAAGCTCATGCAAGCACCGGTTCTAAGCGAGGGATCCGACGATCGCCACCATGTCGGCATCATGCAGTCGTTGCTGACCTGGCACGCCGGTGATCTGACGGGCGACAAGGACGCGTTCATCGACGGACAGTTCGGTTCGAGAACTACGCAGGTTCTCAGGGAGTGGCAGAGTCGGACGAACCTCGTGGCAGACGGTGTCTGTGGGCCGAAGACCTGGGCCTGGCTCTGCGGCGTCTGACAAAGCTGCTTCCATGAGAGGAGGTGAGGGGGATGGCTGCGAAGAGAAAGCCTCAGCGACCGGCCGAGACGGAGGAAGGCAGGGAAAACCAGCTCATCTCCCTCGCCTCTGATCTGGCCGAGAAGCAGATACGAGAAGGAACCGCCTCCGCCATGGTGATCACCCATTTTCTTAAGCTCGGGACGACCAGGGAGAGACTTGAGAAGCAACGTCTTGAGCGCGAGAACCAGCTTCTCCATGCCAAGGTCGAGCAGTTGGCCTCGGCAAAGAGGATCGAGGAACTGTACGAGCAGGCGCTGAACGCCATGCGCACCTACGCCGGTAGAGAGGCTGACCTGTATGGCGATGATTAGGACTTACCAAGAGATGCGAAGGCTTCAGACCTTCGACGAGAGATTCGAGTATCTCCGCATCGGTGGAGGGGTCGGTCGTGCCACATTCGGATTCGACAGGGATGTAAATCAACGTTTCTATCGGTCGAAGGAGTGGTACGACGTCCGAGATCACGTCATATTGCGTGATAACGGGTGTGATCTGGGTGTGATCGGGTACGAAATACACGTTTTTCCACTGGTTCATCATCTGAATCCCATGACTGTCGATGACATCGTCCAGCATGAGGACTGGATATTGGACCCCAATTTTTTGGTCACAACCACGCAAAAGACCCATAATGCCATCCATTTCGGTACTCCAAGCCCGTATCCGAAGGTAGTAACGACCAGATCACCCGGGGATACTCGACTCTGGTGAGGAGGTTCAGATGGAAAGTAGCATTCTCAACAGCACTAAAGAGGTCCTCGGCATTCTGGTCGACTACGAAGCATTCGATCTCGCTGTGATCACCCACATCAACGCCGCTTTCGCTGCTCTGGCGCAACTCGGGGTCGGGCCTGAGGAAGGATTCACGATCGAGGACGACTCACAGGAGTGGGAGACGTTGGCGCTTCCTCAGAATCAGTTGAACATGGCCAGGACCTACATATTCCTCAAGGTCCGCATGCTGTTCGACACTCCGGCGACGTCATTCATGATCGACGCCATGGAACGACAGATCGCTGAGCACGAGTGGCGACTGGCCCAGGCGGCCGAGGCGCTCATCCCGTTGCCGGTGACTCAACCGGTTCGTCCGGTACAGCTGACTCTTCAGGAGGAACCGCAATGGTGACGACTAACGAGATCATACTGCGTGGAGCAGATGTCGTGGTGGATGACGAGTTCCTTGAACACTACGGGAAGCTCGGCATGAAGTGGGGTAAACGGCAAACGGCGAAGATCCAGAAGAGAGTCGATCGGACTTCTCGGATCGGAAGCGGAACCGCCTCGGCCAAGGACAGGGTTCTCGGAGCAAACCGTGGCACCTTCACAGCGAAGGGTGCCAACAGGCAGCTTCAGCGAGGCGCCAATCACCAGGCCAAGATCGCCGCAGGTAAGCAGAAGGTAACCGCTTTTCTCATGGGCAAGAAAGGTAGAGCCCGGTTGAAGGACCTTAACTTCCACAAGCCGGGCGACGCGAACGCCAAGCTCGATCGTGGGCAGAAGGCTGCGATAGGAATCCTTTCTGTGGCGGGTGCAATTCACGTGGCAACACTTCTCTCCAAAGTTGGGTAGAAAGGAAGGCACATGCCCATCACCAAGGAGGTGGAAGCCTTCCTGGACCATCACGGTACCAAAGGGATGAAGTGGGGTGTCCGTCGAGCAGCAAAGAAAGTCGCCAAGGGCGACAAGAAGTGGCAAGCGAACATCTACAGCATACACGGTGCCGTTGCCGTTCACAACGCCGTCGCCGACAAGATGAACAACGGCGGCCTTGACAAGCTGAACAACAATCCGAAGTACAAGGGCAACATGTTCAAGGACGACGGATCGCCGAACGGTGCAATCGGCAGAGCCTACATGAAGGACTACGAAGGACTGGTCCAGAAGCACACCGTTGCAGCGGTCAAGGAAGTCCACGGTACCAGTCCTTCCGGTATGACCGCCCATCTGGACACGTCCGGTGGTACGTGGAAAGTGGTTGTCAGGCAAGGCGCGGCGCAACACGCGGCCGTCACCTGGCAAGATCTCGAGATCGAGGTCGAGCATGACGCCTCCGGCAAGATCATCTTGATGGCGAATGTCAAGGATCATGCGGCGCAATCGGCTCTGGTAGCCGAGTTCCTCGAACATCACGGGGTCAAGGGTATGAAGTGGGGTGTCCGGAAGAAGCGCGGCTCTGCTGGGGCAGCTGCTCCTGGGCCACCGCATCACTCGACGCTCTCCAACGAGGATCTGAAGAAGCACATCGACCGGATGAACCTGGAGCAGCAGTATTCCAGATTGGTGACTCCGAAGAAAGACCGTTCCGAGGCTGCTGATTTCGCCAAGAGCCTTGGAAAGACGGCGGTCACCATGGCGTTCTCGGCGGCAGTCGGCCAGCAGATCGGCAAGATCATGAAGAAGGTGGGATGATGACGGACGAAGCACAAGAGGTAGCCTGGTTCAACAGTCCGCCTGACGCCTGGCTCAAGTGGGACCCCGATAGTGATCTCGGTCATCTGCACTTCGTTGATCCGAAGGGGCGTAACGCGGTCATCCATGTGACCAAAGGACCGACCAGAGCCGAGGCTCACTTCAACGTGTGGCATATTGACATCGTTGAGGATGTCGCCACCATAAGTCCTTCAGTGCATTACGTCGGAGAGTGGCACTCACCAAATCCTGTTCAATTTCGGCTCGTAGACTCAGGATCGTAAGAAGACAGGAGGCCGCCGTATGACGTTGTCCAACATAGCAACGCCATATTACTACGGCGAGTTCCGTGAGAAGGTCCTGTCGGGTGAGATTCCGGTGAACCGTGAGATCTCGATGGAGATGAACCGGATCGATGCGCTCATCGCCGATCCTGACATCTACTACGATGACAAGGCGGTCGAGGGGTTCATCAGGTACTGCGAATGGGAACTGACGCTGACCGACGGCAGTGATCTGCATCTTCTGGACACGTTCAAGCTGTGGGCCGAGCAGATATTCGGTTGGTACTACTTCGTCGAACGCCAGGTTTACGATCCGATGACACAGTCGTACATGTTGAAACGGATTAAGAAGAGGCTGACGACGAAGCAGTATCTCATTGTGGCACGTGGGGCTGCCAAGTCGATGTACGGATCCTGCATCCATTCGTTCTTCCTGAACGTTGACACCGCAACCACTCATCAGATCACAACCGCCCCGACCATGAAGCAGGCGGAAGAGGTCATGTCCCCGTTCAGGACAGCGATCGTCAGATCACGTGGACCGCTGTTCAAGTTTCTGACAGAAGGGACGGTGCGCAACACGACCGGCCCCAATGCCATGCGTCAGAAACTGGCTTCTACCAAGAAAGGCATCGAGAACTTTCTCACCGGGTCTCTGCTGGAGATCAGGCCAATGGCCATCAACAAGTTGCAGGGCCTTAGACCCAAGGTCTCCACCATCGACGAGTGGTTGTCCGGTGATATCCGGGAGGACGTTGTCGGAGCGATCGAGCAGGGCGCTTCGAAGATGGACGACTACCTGATCGTGGCCATCAGTTCCGAGGGAACGGTTCGTAATGCCTCCGGTGACACGATCAAGATGGAGCTTGCCAGCATTCTCAAGGGCGAGTTCTTTGCTCCTCATGTCTCCATATGGCATTACAAACTGGACGATATCGAGGAGGTGGCTGATCCGTCCACTTGGCTCAAGGCTAATCCGAATCTCGGAAAGACCGTCACATACGATGTCTATCATTTGGATGTCGAGCGTGCCGAGAAGGCTCCTGCGTCGAGGAACGATATCCTCGCAAAGCGGTTTGGCATACCGATGGAGGGTTACACATATTTCTTCACCTACGACGAGACGCTTCCCCACAGGACAACCGAATTCTGGTCCACGCCCTGTTCAATGGGGGCCGACCTCTCGCAAGGTGACGACTTCTGTGCCTTTACCTTCCTCTTTCCTCTGGCTAACGGGTCTTTCGGAGTCAAATGCAGGAGCTACATCACATCCTTGACTCTGATGAAGCTGCCTGGGGCCATGCGGATCAAGTACGACGAGTTCATTCAGGAGAACAGCCTTCAGATCATGGAAGGCAACGTGTTGGACATGATGGAGGTCTACGAGGATCTCGATCAGTTCATCGTCACTTCCGAGTATGACGTCCGTTGTCTTGGCTACGACCCGTACAACGCCAAGGAGTTTGTGATCAGATGGGAGGCTGAGAACGGAGCTTACGGTATCGAGAAGGTCATCCAGGGGGCAAAGACGGAGTCGGTTCCTCTCGGCGAGCTGAAGATCCTGGCCGAGGAGAGACAGTTGATCTTCGATCAGGACCTCATGTCCTTTGCAATGGGGAACGCTGTCACGTTGGAAGACACCAACGGTAACAGGAAGCTCCTCAAGAAGAGAGCGGAGGAGAAGATCGACAATGTCTCGGCTCTGATGGACGCGTACGTTGCCTACAAAGCCAACAAGGAAGCATTCGCATAGGAGGAGGTGATAACCATTGGGGATCTTCGACCGAGCAAAGAGCGCGTGGAACGCCTTCCGTAGCACGGCAGATCCTGTAACCGATTTTGGTCTGGGTTCTCCGACCTATGGCAGCATCTCGGATGCTTCTAACATGGCAAGAAGCCGAATGCCGATGTTCAACGATCGTACGATCGTGACGTCGATCTACAACAGAATCGGAATCGATGTCGCCGATGTCGTCTTTCGGCACATTCGTCTCGACGAGATGGGGCGTTATCTGGAAGACGTTGACAGTCATCTGAATGCTGCTCTGATCTTTGAGCCGAATCTCGATCAGGGGCCTAGAGCTTTCAGACAGGACATCGCCATGACTCTCTTCGGAGAGGGAGTGGCGGCCATCGTTCCGGTGGACACTGCTGTGAATCCTCAGACCAACCAGACGTTCGACATCTACACGCTTCGTGTTGGTCGCATAGTGCGGTGGTATCCACAACACATTCGTGTCAGTCTCTACAACGAGAAGACCGGGAAACGAGAAGAGATCACGCTTGAGAAACGGATGGTGGCGATTGTCGAGAATCCGTTGTACTGCGTGATGAACGAGCCCAACTCGACCCTTCAACGGTTGATCAGGAAGCTCGCTCTTCTCGACGCTGTTGACGAGCAATCCAGCTCAGGGAAGCTTGATCTGATCATCCAGCTCCCCTATGTGATCAAGTCCGAGGCCAGACGACTCCAAGCAGAGAAGCGGCGTGAGGAGATCGAGTTCCAACTGAAGGGCAGCAAGTACGGAATCGCCTACGCAGACGGTACCGAGAAGATCACTCAGTTGAACAGACCCACTGAGAACAACCTTCTCAAGCAGGTCGAGTACCTCACCAACATGCTCTACGGTCAATTGGGGATCACAGAAGCGGTGATGAACGGAACCGCCGACGAATCCACCATGAACAACTTCTTCCACCGTACCGTAGGGCCTATCGCCGACTCAATCAAGGAGGCGTTGCAGCGGGCCTTCCTGGATCAGACCACCAAGGAGCGGATCCACTACTTCAAGGATCCGTTCAAGTTCGTTCCACTTAAGGACCTTGCCGAGATCGTGGACAAGTTCACTCGGAACGAGGTCTTGACCTCCAATGAGATCCGAGGATTCGTTGGCATCCAACCGTCCAGAGATCCGAAGGCTGATCAACTCATCAACAGCAACTTGAAGGTTGCAGACACTCGTGTTCCGCCCGACACAGTTCCACCGGCGGGGTTACCTTTTGAAAGGAACAGTCAAAATGGGAGTAAAGTTCCTGCATGAGTTGGACAGGAAGGGCTCCTTCCTTTCCCACTCCACGGATCCCGAACCCGACTTCAGTGGTTATGCCACAAAAGCGGGACTGAAGTGCTCCGACGGTCGGACAATCATGGCCGAGGCGTTCAAGCACCAGGACAAGGCCAAGGTTCCCCTCGTTTGGCAGCACGGTCACAACGATCCGGAGAACGTGCTGGGTCACGCTATCCTCGAAGCTCGTCCGGACGGCATGTACGCCTATGGCTACTTCAACCAGTCGTCCAAGGCTAAGCACACGCACGATCTTCTCATCCACAAGGACATCAACTTCATGTCCATCTGGGCGAATGACCTCGTCGAGCGGGCCAAGCACGTTCTTCACGGTGCCATCCGTGAGGTCAGTCTGGTTCTGTCCGGGGCGAATCCCGGTGCGCTCATCGAACATGTAACCGTCCGCCACTCCGACGACACCGAGGAAGAGTTGGATGAAGAGGCCATCATCTACACCGGTCTCGAAATCAAGCACGCTTCCGGTGACAGTGGGCAGTCCGGCGGTAGTGGAAGCGGTGGTGGAAGCGATCTCACTGTCCAGGACGTCATCGATTCCATGACGGAAGAGCAGCAGAACGTTCTCCACTTCATGATCGGCGAAGCTCTTAGTGCCGCCGGTGATCAAGCCCAACATGACAACACTAGCAAGAAAGGTGACAAGGTTGTGAGGCACAACGTGTTCGATCGCACTGACGACGGCAAGAAGAAGCCCGAAGAGCACGTCCTGTCTCACGAGGACATCAAGGGCATCGTCGCTGACGCCACCAAGAACGGCTCCCTCAAGCAGGCCGTCGAGAACTACGCTCTTCAGCACGGCATCGAGAACATGGGGATCCTCTTCCCAGAGGCCAAGAACCTCGAAGGTGGACCGCCGTCGTTCATCAGCAGGGACATGGCATGGGTGGACAAGGTTTTCGGTGGTGCTACCAAGAGCCCCTTCGCGCGCGTGCGTACGCGTTCGGCTGACCTGACCTTCGAAGAGGCCCGGGCCAAGGGTTACATCAAAGGTAACCTGAAGAAGGAGGAGTTCTTCGCTGTCTCGCAACGGGAGACTACTCCGCAGACCATCTACAAGAAGCAGAAGCTCGATCGTGACGACATGATCGACATTACCGACTTCGACGTGGTGGCCTGGCTCAAGGGTGAGATGCGGGTCATGCTCAACGAGGAACTCGCCAGAGCCATCCTCATCGGTGACGGGCGTGACGTCGGTGACGAGGACAAGATCCGTGAGGACAAGATCCGTCCAATCGCCAGCGACGACCCTTTCTACGTCGTCACTGTCAACGTCAATCTCGGCGATGCCAACTCGACAGTCGAAGAAGTTCTCGACCAGATCATTCTCAACCGGCAGTACTACAAGGGCTCCGGTAACCCAACCATGTTCACGACCGAGACCTTCATCAGTCAGGTGCTGTTGCTCCGTGACACGCAGGGACGCAAGCTGTACCGCAGCGTCGACGAGGTGAAGAGCGATCTCCGAGTCGACTCCATTGTCACCGTCGAGATTCTCGACACTCACCCTGATCTCGTCGCGATCCTGGTCAACATGTCCGACTACAACATCGGTGCCGACAAGGGCGGCGAGGTTAACCTGTTCGACGACTTCGACATCGACTACAACCAGTACAAGTACCTGATCGAGACCAGGTGCTCCGGTGCCCTGGTCAAGCCGAAGTGCGCAATGGTTGTCCGTAGTACCGCTTCCGGTGCCACTGCTGCGACGGCTGCTCAGCCCGCGTGGGATTCCACCACATACACCGTCACCATTCCTGTCAACACGGGTGTCGACTACGTGAACGCTGAAACCGGTGCTTCTCTGGCTGATGGCGATCATGTGCTGACAGCCGGACAGGTTCTGACCGTCCGCGCCGTGCCCACCACGGGTCACTACCTGACCAACGTCAAGGTCGACTGGAGCTACATGCGGCCTTCCGGTGTTTGATATCTGTAAGGAGCCAAGATGGCCAGGTTCTTCGGAGAGGTTGGATACGGTAATGCTGTAGAAGATCCTCCTGGATCCGGGAAGTGGGTCGACCAGATCATTGAGAAGGTATATTACGGCGACGTCGTCAGGAACACCCGTCAGTTGGTCGACGGGCAGAAGCTCAATGACGATATTTCCGTAAGTAACCAGATCAGCATCCTGGCCGACCCTTACGCCGTCGAGTACTTCGCAGATATCAAGTACGTGAGGTGGGCCGGGAAGCTCTGGACCGTGACCGATGTCGAAGTCCGGAGCCCCCGGCTCATCTTGAGTATCGGGAGGGTTTACAATGGCCCAACGCCTTGAACTTCAGGCTGTTCTGGTCCAATTGCTGGGAACGAATCACGTTTATTTCCAGCCTCCTCCCACCGTGAAGATGGAGTATCCGTGCATCGTCTACAACCGGGAGTTCGTCGATATCTCCCATGCGGACAACGCTCCGTACAAGCACCAGAAGCGGTATCAGGTCACCGTAATTGACCGGGATTCCGACGGTGCCATAGCAGAGCGTGTGGCGGAACTTCCGTCATGCTCGTATGACCGTTTCTTCACGGCTGAAGGACTGAATCATGATGTCTTCCGATTGTTCTTCTGAAGGAGAAGAGAATGGCAGCTCTTGTTTGGGACCAGATCGGTCAGAAGGTCTACGAAACCGGCGTGGATCACGGGGTTCTCTACATCCCTGACTCGCAAGGTGCGTATGTCGACGGTGTGGCCTGGAACGGCCTGACGACCGTCACTGAATCGCCTTCCGGTGCTGAGGCAAACGCTCAGTACGCCGACAACATCAAGTACATGAACCTCTACTCGGCCGAGCAGTTCGGTGCGACCATCGAGGCCTACACCTATCCTGACGAGTTCCAGCAGTTCGACGGCCTGTCCGTTCCGACTCCCGGTGTGGCGGTCGGACAGCAGGCACGCAAGCAGTTCGGGTTGTCGTACCGGACCAAGATCGGCAACGACGTCTCCGAGGACTTCGGGTACAAGCTGCATCTCGTGTACGGATGTACCGCCAGTCCGTCGGAGAAGGCCTACTCCACCATCAATGACTCCCCCGACGGGGTGAAGTTCAGCTGGAGCATCAGCACGATCCCCGTTGCCGTTACCGGTCTCCGTCCTACGTCCCTCCTGACCATCGACTCCACCAAGGTGGCTGCTGATGCACTGGCCACTCTGATGCAGACCCTGTACGGCTCCGCCGGTGTCGATCCTTCCCTGCCTCTGCCAGGTGTCGTGATCGCCATGTTCACCGGGGCAGTGTCGGTTGTCACTCCTACGCAGCCCACCTTCAACTCCGGTACGCACACCATCACCATTCCGACGGTGGCCGGTGTCACCTACTACATCAACGGCATCGCGGTTCCGGCAGGAGCGATCGTCATCACTGCGGACACCGTGGTTCAGGCTCGTCCGAACCAGGGCTATGTCTTCACCGCCGGTGTGGACGATGACTGGTTCTTCGACTTCGTCTAATCGTAACCGGAGGTCGGAGGATGTTGAAGATCATCATTCAGGGAGACGAAGTTTACAACGAGGAGACGAACACCTTCTCCACAGTCAACGACGTCGTCCTGGAGATGGAGCATTCTTTGGTCTCACTGTCAAAATGGGAGTCAAAGTACCAGAAACCGTTTCTGTCCATGGGACCGAAGACTGAGGAAGAGATCTTCTACTACCTCAAGGCCATGGTGGTGACGTCGAACGTGGATCTGGACATCTTGTACAGATGCTCCCCGGCCAATGTCAGCACCATCCAGGAGTACATCGATTCCAGTCAGTCGGCGACGACCTTCGGATACATGCCCGAGCGTCCCGGGCATGGAGAGGTCATCACATCGGAGTTGATCTACTACTGGATGGTGGCTTTCAACGTACCTTTCGAATGTCAGCACTGGCATCTCAACCGGTTGTTCGCTCTGATCCGGATCTGCAACATCAAGAACTCCAAGCCGAAGAAGATGTCCAGGCACGAGATCGCCATGCGCAATCATGAGTTGAACGCCAAGCGTAGAGCGGAACTCGGCACGAGAGGATGAGGGGAGGACGATGCCTGCTCTGATTTGGGACAATCCCGATGACCGGATCTACGAATCGGGTTTGGACAGAGGCGTTCTTTATCTGCCTGATGGGTCAGCTGTCCCATGGAACGGTCTGACCTCCATCATCGAGAAATTCGACAAGAGTACCAGTCCAATCTACTACGACGGTACGAAAGTACAGGATCTCGTGGTGTTGGGCGACTTCTCGGCGACCATGAAGGCGGTCACCTATCCGGATGAGTTCACCGAACTTGAAGGCGTCGGAAGATTCCGGGCCGGGATGTTCGTCAGTGATCAGGTTCCACAGATGTTCGGTCTCAGCTATCGGAACAAGATCGGTGACGGTGTCTCCGGTGATGACATCGGCTACAAGATACATCTTCTGTACAACGTAACAGCCATTCCGAGTGACAAGACGTACGCATCGATCTCGGATCAGCCGAGTCTCGTCGAGTTCGAGTGGACTATATCTGCGGTTCCGGAAGAGATACCGGGATTCCGTCCCACAGCGCATCTCGTGTTCGATTCCAGGAAGATCGACCCATGGCTTCTGGAAGACATCGAGGAGATGCTCTACGGAAGCTCGTCAGCCGACGCGGCGTTGATTTCCATGCCGGATCTGACGGAATTCATCGAAACCTGGTACCGGGTCAAGATCATCGACAACGGAGATGGGACCTGGACGGCCATCTCCGCCAGGGAAGGGTTCATATTCTTCACGGATGGCGCTCTTAGCGAGTTCAAGATCGTCGGTGTGAACGCTACGTACCTGGACGACGAGACATTCGTCATATCCGACACGACCGACGTGTCAGACGTTCCTCAAATCCGGATCACTGTGTACGGTGACGGATCCTGGACCGCTGATACCGATCAGGACAATCTGATATTCGAGACCGACGGCGAATTTCAGATTCTCAACGCCACCGTTGTCATTGTTGATGCGGACACGTACACCATCTCAGACACCGTCGAGTAGGAGGAACCGTGGCCACAGTTACCGGCCTTACCAAAGCAAGGATGTTGGCAATCGAGGCCGCCTCTATCGTCGGTGGTGTCATTGACGGTGCTGGGCATCTAATTCTCTCACGTCATGACGCGAGCACGATCGACGCGGGAAGCGTCATCGGTCCGACAGGTCCGACAGGTCCACCAGCCGCACCAGGAACGATCGGTTACATTCAGTTGGCGGCCGGTCAAAGGTGGGAACCAGGCGATTTCAAGTGGTCCATGCAGGCTGCCGACCACGCTGGATGGCTGAAGATGGACGGCCGCAACGATTTTTCCCGTACGGGACAGTACGCTGCCCTGTTCGCCGTTGTCGGTACGTCACTCGGGGCCGGGATAAACAGCGTCACGTTCGGTATCGGAGATGTGAGCAAACGTGTTCCAATGGGGAAGGCGGCATCGGGTGTCGGCTCCACTCTCGGTGGGACCGGTGGTTCGGCCGATTCGGTGCTAGCTTCGCACGCTCATACCGTGAACTCGCACTCTCATGGTGGATCGGTGAACGGCGAGGCAGCTCACGTTCACAACATGAATCACGGGCATGCGGCGGATGACAGTGCTGCCGGAGGTCACAACCACGACTCGACCAGTGGTGCTACGAATGTCCTCGGTACCGGAGCCGGGCCTTACAACGTGAACGGTAGCGGATCCAACTACGTGACCTTCGACGTGGGTCATGCCATTCGCACCAGTACTGACGGAACCCACGACCACAACATCGGAGTCGTTGATTACAGTGGTAACAATGGAGCCGGAGCCAGTCACGCGCACACTATTCCCGGTGATGCTCCTGGTACGAACTCTCAGGGTGTGTCCGGTACGGACGCCAATCTTCCTCCTTTCGTCACCATGAACGGGTTCATCCATATTTGACGAGGATGACGCATGATCAAGATCACCGGTAGCGGCGATTTCAAGAAGACGACCGAATTTCTGGACCGGCTCAAGAGACGTGAGATCTACCGTGACATGGACAGATACGGTCGAATGGGAGTGGACGCTCTGTCCCGTGCGACTCCTGTGAAAACTGGTTTGACCGCTCATTCATGGAGCTACCGGATCATCAAGGGTCGTAGTCCCGGAATCGAGTGGTACAACACGAACATGGCTGGAGGAACGCCCGTCGCCATCCTCATCCAGTACGGGCACGGGACCAGACAGGGTGGATACGTACACGGACGTGACTTTGTGAACCCGGCAATGAGGCCCATATTTGACCAGATCGCCGAAGAGGTGTGGAAGAAGGTGAGAGCATGAGCACTGTGGACAATCGCATCGTATCCATGCAGTTTGACAACGCAGCATTCGAGTCAAAGCTTGGAGCGACGATTGGGAGCCTGGACGCTCTCAAGAAGAGTCTCGACTTCTCCAACTCTCAGAAGAATATCGGTGATCTGGAGAACACCGGCAAGAATTTCAACATGGGCAACATGGGCGGCGCTGTCGACGGGATCAGCGGCAAGTTCCTGGCACTGGCAACCGTTGGTATCACAGCTCTGGCCACTATCACGGCGAAAGCTGTCGAATCAGGGCTGGCGTTCGCCAAGTCGTTCACCTTCCAGCCCGTCATGGATGGTTTCCACGAGTTCGAGACCAACATGAACTCGATCCAGACCATCCTGTCAAACACGCAGTCCAAGGGCTCCACGCTTGACGACGTGAACAAGGCCCTGCAGGAGCTGAACACATATTCCGACAAGACCATCTACAACTTCACCGAGATGGCCCACAACATCGGCACATTCACCGCTGCCGGTGTCGATCTGAAGACGTCAACCGAGGCCATCAAGGGCATCGCCAACCTGGCCGCCTTGTCCGGTTCAAGTTCGGATCAGGCCTCAACGGCCATGTATCAGCTGTCTCAGGCGATGGCCTCGGGAACCGTGAAGCTGATGGACTGGAACTCGGTTGTCAACGCCGGTATGGGTGGCGAGACCTTCCAGAAGGCGTTGTTCGAGTCTGGCAAAGCCATGAAGACGCTTACGAACGTCCCGGCTGGGCAGACGTTCGAGCAATGGAAGGCCGCCGGTAACAGCTTCCGTGACTCTCTACAGGACGGCTGGCTTACGGGCAAAGTGCTCACAAGCACACTCAAGACGTTCACCGGTGACCTCACGGTAGCACAGATTCAGGCCATGGGATACTCCGAAGCGCAGGCTCAAGAGCTTTTCAAGGTCGGTCAGACCGGTCTCAAGGCTGCCACCCAGGTCAAGACTCTGACTCAACTGATAGGCACTGTCAAGGAAGCCGTAGGGTCTGGATGGACACAGACGTTCCAGACTCTGTTCGGCAACTTCGACGAGTCTGTAGCGCTGTTCACCGGTATAAACAACGCCATCGGAAAGGTTGTCAGCGCAAACGCCAACGCCAGGAACGAACTTCTGAAAGGGTGGAAGGACCTAGGCGGTCGAACGCTTCTCATCCAGGCGTTCAAAGACGCCCTGCATTCTCTGAATGTGATCCTCACATCCATCAAGACGGCGTTCAGGGACATATTCCCGGCTACCACTGCCAAGCACCTCTTTGAGCTCACTCAGGGGTTCGCGGCCTTCACAAAGGCGATGATTCCAGGTCTTGATACCATCGACAAGATCCGAAGGATATTTACCGGTCTGTTCTCGGTGTTTGACATCGCCAAAGAAGTGATCAAGGGCGTCATCAGTGTCTTCGCCAATCTCATCGGTGGTTTCTCTGGGGCTGGCGGTGGGGTCACCAGTTTCGCGGCCAAGCTCGGCGACATGTTGACATATCTTGATGAGGTACTGGTCAAGGGTGGCGCAATTCATAGGTTCTTCGAGAAGCTCAGCGCTATTGTCAGAAGTGCTGCGGAATTCATCGTTGGTATCGGTGCCAGCATCATCGGATTCTTTGCAGCATTCGCCGGGAGCAAGGAGACTGAAGGGGTCGTAAACAATCTCTCGCAAGGTTTCGGACGACTCGAATCGGCTGGTAAGGGCGTCGTCGGTATCTGGGAGCGACTCTCGACAGCGTTGGACGGAGTCAAGAAAGTTCTATCCGCTGTCGGAGAGTATCTTCGGACCTGGCTTTCAGAGCTCGGTCACAAGATGGCTGCTGCTCTCGGCCCTGCTGATTTCAACGGTGTCGTCGACATCGTCAACGTCGGTCTGCTCGGTGGCATCGTTCTCCTGTTCAAGAAGTTCCTCAAGGGTGGGTTGAAGCTCGATTTCGGTGGCGGGATGTTCGACAAGATCAAACAGTCCCTCGACGGCGTCACCGGAACACTGAAATCCATGCAGACGGAACTCAAGGCCAAGGCGTTGATGGAGATCGCCATTGCGCTAGGTGTTCTGACTCTGTCCATCGTTGCGCTCTCGCTTATCGACTCCGGCAAGTTGGCAAAGGCTCTCACGGCGCTCAGTGTCGGTTTCGGTGAGCTTCTAGGAGCCATGGCTGCCCTTGACAAGATCGTAGGATCGGCAAAGGACGCGGTCAAACTCGGTATCGTAGCCGCTGGTCTTGGTTTGATGGCCGGTGCCATGCTCGTCCTGTCAGGTGCTATCAAGATTCTTTCAACCATTGATCCCGGTGATTTGGCTACCGGATTAGCTGGGTTAGCTGGAGCTATGGCCGTCATGATTGGCGCAGCGAAGCTCATGTCAGCCGATTCCAAGGGTATGATCGCCGGTGGAATCGCTATGATCGCTATGGCTACCGCACTGAATATTCTGGCTCTGGCAGTCAAGTCGTTTGCCGAGATGTCCTGGGCTGACATGGCCAAAGGTATGGTCGGTATCGGTGTTGGCCTCGGAATCATCGTGGTAGCGATGAACTTCATGCCTGGCCCGGCCATGCTGGCTGCCGGAATTGGCATGATCGGTGTCGCCACAGGTCTTCGTATCCTGGCAGAGGCAGTACAAGCATTTGGAAAGATGTCATGGGTTGATATGGCGAAAGGCATGGCCGGAATCGGTGCGGGTCTCTTGATTATTGCTGGTGCCATGAATCTCATGCCGGTCACTCTTCCGATAACAGCTGCTGGTCTTATTCTGGTCAGTATCGCTCTCATAGCCATTGCCAAAGCAGTGAGCAAGATGGCTGAGAATGATCTCGGAGAGTTGGCAAAGGGCATCGGTGCGTTCGCCATAATGCTCGGCATCATCGCCGTGGCTGTCAACGCCATGACAGGAGCGATAGGCGGCGCTGCTGCACTGGTCATCGTGGCCGGTGCCATGCTTATTCTAACGCATGTTCTAAAGGAACTCGGTGGAATGAAGCTCTCTGAGTTGGCTCTAGGACTAGGAGCCATCATTGCCGTCCTGATCGCCTTTGGAGTGGCGGGATTGGTTATGGGCCCGGTTATTCCGGTGTTGCTCGGTCTCGGTATCGCACTTGGTCTGATCGGGATCTCATTCGCCCTATTTGGTGTCGGTGCATTCCTGGCAGCCAAGGCTTTCGAGGCAGTGGCACAGGCCGGTAAGGCCGGAGTCGCCATATTGATCGACTCCATCATCCTGTTGATCAAGGCTCTACCGAGAATGCTCGCTGCCTTGGTTGAAAGCCTGCTCCAGATGGCTGACGATTTCCTGCAAGCAGGGGCGACACTACTCAAGATCGCCACTGTCTTCCTTGGGCAAATCCTTGACACGGTAATCACCTTGGCTCCGAAGATCGCCGGGGCAATCGTGGCCATCATAACCTCAGCACTCAAGTTGATCCGAGAGAAGTTCCCCGATTTCCTGCAGACCGGTATCGAGCTTCTGTTGCAACTCATGACCGGAATCAGGAACAACATCGCTCAGATCACGCAACTCGGAGTTGATATCGTTGTCAATCTGGCAAAGTCGCTTTCCGACAACGCTCAGAAGCTGGTGGACGCCGCTGTAAATCTGGTTCTCTCCTTCCTCGGTGCGATAGCCGATCGGGCAGGAGATATCGTCACCGCTGGTCTGAACATCCTCGTTTCCTTGATCAAGGGGATCGTCGACAACTACATCAAGATCATCGAGATGGCTGGCGATCTGATCGCCAAATTCATCGGTGCTCTCGGTGACAACATCCAAAAGGTCATCGACGCCGGTGGCGATTTCATCGTCAAGTTGGTGAAGGGCATCGGTGACAACGTAGACAAGGTCATAACCGCGGGAACCGACGTCATCATCAAGTTCATCCAGGGCGTCGGATCGAATGCTGTAAAACTTGCTAACGCTGCCGGAGATGCGCTCGTTGATTTCCTTAACGGGTTGGCTGACGCCATCCGAACGCATTCCGACGACATCAGGAAAGCCGGTGGCAACATAGCCGATGCCATCGTCGACGGTATCACCGGTGGACTGTCCGGTCGTGCCGGGGATGTCATCGATGCAGCTAAGAACATCGCTGTTGACGCTGTTGACGGGGTGAAGCATTTCTTGCACATCGGTTCTCCGTCAAAGGTCTTCGAGGAGATCGGCAAGTACATGGCGCTCGGGTTGGCGAAGGGCCTTGAGAAGGACGTCACAGCAGAAGACAGTGCCGTCGCTCAGGCTGAGCGTATCGTCGCTGCGTTCTCTGAGACTCTGAGAAAGAACGGGGAGCTTCTGGTCGGACTGGATGCAAGTCCGGTTATCACTCCTGTACTGGACCTGAGCCTGGTTAAGGCCCGTGCAACCGAGTTGGACAAATTGATGGCGATATCTGTCATCAGTCCCGACGTTTCTCTTGCTCAGGCTCGTCTTATCGCCACCACCGCAGAGGTGACCGGCGCTGATCAGACACCTGTCTACACAGGACCGTCAGAGGTGAAGTTCGAGCAGAACATCTACTCGCCTGAAGCCCTGTCCACTAACGATATCTACCGGAACACGAAGAGCCAGATCGCAATGGCCAAAGAGGAGCTGAGCATATGAGAGTCACAGGAGTTGAACTGCATCCTGTCGGCTCGGATGTGGTGCAAACTCTGAGCTTCCGGAACCCGGGTCGTGCATTTCCTTACAACGTCAAGGAGATCACCGGTCTCGACGCCGATGCGATAGTCACCAAGTACTACGGATCGTCCGGAATCGGCAATGACCTGTTCTACAACCTCATGATCGAGAAACGCGATGTGGTCATGAGGATCGGACTCAATCCGGACTGGACCGACCTGTCATATTCCGAGTTGAGGGACGCTCTCTACAAGCTCATCTCCTCTTCCAGAACCGGTCTGGTCGACATCTGGTTCACGAACGAGGCCGGAGCGGTGGCCATATTGTCGGGATGGGTCACCAAGTTCGAGTCTCCGCAGTTCGTCCAATCACCTGAAGTGATCATATCCTTCAAGACCAAAGACCCGATGCTCAAAGCGCCTGTCCCGGTGACTCCTCCGGTTGCCAATCTTCCTTCGACGAACGCGCATATACCGGATCCGGTGTCAACGGCTCCTCATGGTTTCGAGTTCATTTTGACCTTCACAGGCGCCATGGCGTCTCTGGTCATAAGCGATCCGAGAGATGCATCATGGTCTTTCACGGTCACTCCAGCTGGAGGTTTCCTGACCGGGGACGTTCTGCATTTCTCAAGTGATCCCAATGACAAGAAGCTGTACATCGTGAGGGCTGAAAGCACCATCTATCTGGCCGACAAGATAGCATCAGGATCTGTATGGCCGATCATGTTTCCTGGTGACAACCGTTTCTCCTTGTCCACTCCAGGTAGCGTCCATTGGACGTCCATATCCTACTTCCCGACGTTCTGGGGGGTATGATGGACGTGTTCAGATTCACCAATCCGACCCATCCGACCTTGATGGAGCAAGGCATGATGGTGAACGGGTTGAAGAGCAAGATGTGGATCGAACGATTTGCGGAGGCCGGAGAGTTCACTTTCGTCGCTCCGGCTACAGCGGCCATGAGGGCCAAACTGCCTATCGGATCCTTCGTTTCACATCTCGACACAGCCGAGATCATGATCGTCGAGAACCACGAGATCGTTGACAACCCTAATCAGGATTCTGAGCTGGTGATAACCGGTCGTGGATTCGAAACGTTCTTCGAGAATCGGATCGTCGGTAGCAACAAGGCATATCCAACCTCCGGGGCCTCGCCGGAATACGTCATGGACGAGGCTCTGTCATGGAATCAGATCGTGACGCTGATCCAGGAGCACATCACCATTGCCGGGCTCATAGATGACAACGACGCTGTTCCCTATGTCGATGTCATTTCACAGGTCATCGGATCAGGCACAGGATCGGCCAGATCTCTTAAGCGTGGAACGCTCTACAATCACATGTTGGAGCTGTTGGCGGTGGACAGACTCGGTATACGCATATTCAGGCCCGGCGTGTGGCCGTTGCTTCCATCAGGAGGTTCCAACACGACTATCGCCGTGCACAGAGGCGTTGACCGGTCCGGACAGATCATATTCTCCCATGACACAGGAGAGATCGAGAGTGCCGGATACCTGTGGAGCAACAAGAGTCTAAAGAACACGGCCATGGTCATCGGTCGGTGGGTGGAGACGTTGGTGACCACGACGGCCACGGAATACGCACGACGGATGATGCTCGTCGATGCTTCCGATGTCGACAACCAGTTCACGGATGCGCCCACGGGCACAGATCTGGACGGCGTTGTCGCGACCATGCAACAGCGAGGCATATCCGCGTTGGCGGCACAGAACGAGGTTGCCCTCACAAGAGCCGAGGTGTCCAGGAACGCCACCAAGGCGGTATATCGCAGGAACTTCGATGTAGGTGATCTGATCACCGTCAGCGGTGATTACAACGAAAATGCCACTATGCGCGTCAGCGAGTACGTCGAGATCGAAGATGAGAACGGGAAAAGCAGTTATCCGACGCTCACGGTGGTTTAAGGAGGGAACATGTCTGATTCCAGTAAAACCGCGTTCATCATGGGTGACAAGCAGTACGAGCTGGCGAAGAAACTCGTGCAACTGTGGATACCGGCGTGCTCCTCGGCATATTTCGGGTTGGGCTCGATATGGGGTCTACCGGCGCCGGACAAGGTCGTCGGCACACTCGCCATATTGGCCACCTTCCTCGGTGTGACCCTCCACATCAGCAACTCGCAGTACCAGGCCAGTGACCTGTCCCATGACGGTCTGATCTCGGTCACGCCTACGGAATTTGGTTCGACCATCTCCCTCAAAGTGGACCCACATGACCTCGTAGACAAAAGTCTGGTCCATCTCAAGGTCGTAGCCCCTTCTGTAGATTCTCCACCTCCTTCCGAAACCGCATGAAAAACAGGGATTGAGATGAGAGCTACAGAAAGGAACGAAGGTGCATTACTGGTTTAGAAATCAGACCGACACCCTGTTCGACAAGCAAATTGACCTGGTTCTGAAAGAGATGCATCTGCTCAAGTTGGGCTCGGAAGAGTATCTGACGCTGCTGGGCTGTCTTGAACGACTGAACGACCTCCGATTGAAAGAACATCGGGAGCCGATCAGCCGGGATACGATAGCCCTCATCGCCGGTAATCTGATGGGCATCCTACTGATCGTTGCATACGAACAGAAGCACGTCATTACGTCGAAGGGGTTTGGTCAGGTAATCAGACCGAAGTAATCCTAATCAACCTGGATGTGGTGAAGGCATAGAAGTCGGCAGAATTCGAGAGAGTCCTGCATGGCTTCTATGCTTTTGCCGCGTTTTCCACAGGGATTGAGTTTTTTGTGGTGAAAATACCCCGGGGGAATCTTCCTGTATTCACTCTAGTAACACCTTTCGCAGGAAAAACATTGGTCTAAGTGAGACATAATCGAAAGGATAGACATGTTCAAAAACAGATCAGTCACCGTGAAACTTGACCGACCGACAAAGAACGACAACGTCGAAGAGCACCATGACAACCGACCAGTCGAAGAGAAAGTGGCAGCAGTGCTACGTATCTTCGAGAAGGTCGCCGTCAAGGCGTTCGTAGGCGTGTGCATCTACGTTGCGTTGGACACCACGAGACAAGTGGCTGTTGCAAGAGCATCCAATCCCGAATAGTCGAAGGGGACCCCGCAAGGGGTTTACCCTTTGTCTCGCACGATTTACATGGCATGAAATGAGAACTATCAACTCTACACAAGGAGATTCAGATCATGAAGAACAAGACGCAGGTCGTTGTCCAGAAGATCAAGAACCGTGTGAAGACGCACAAATCCGCCTACATCATGGGTGCGGTCGCCATCGGCGCCGTACTCCTGCAGCAGGCCAACGTGCGTGCCTTCACCGCGTTCATGATCGAGAAGGGCATCGACCCCGACGAGTACTTCTGTCCCGAAGAGCTTGCTGAGAGAAGTCAGTGATCGTAAGGAGCGGCCCCCACAAGGGGCTTAACCTTTCTCTAGCAAGATTTACATCGCATTAAATGAGACTACTAAAAGGAGAATCACATGAAGAAGGTAACCGACCGTATCAAGCAGGCGTGGGAAGACAATCCCCTGGCCGTGCTCGCCGTTGGAGCTTTGGTTGCTAACGCAGCCGCGAAGCTCATCGAAGCGAACACCGCCCGGCACAATTCACGCACCTGGGAGATGGAAGTCAGTCGCCGTCGCATGATGAAGTAACTACTAGTGATCGAAGGCCACGGCCCCCACAAGGGGCCAACGCTTTGCCTCGCAGCATTTACAACGCTTCAAATGAGAGGAAGGTGAGACACGAATGCTCGGGTGAAAGACCCGACCACCTGGTGCGGGAGCAAAACCGCTAAATCGCAGTTTTCGTTGGGCTGCGAACCCTAGACCTCTCTCAAACTTTTTGCCATTCTAATCGAAGGGAAACACCATGGACATCAAGCAGGCAAAGCAGATCCTCAACTCCGCCACTCGATATGAGCTTCGTGACCATGCCTTCGGTGACACCGAGGTGACGTGGGAGAACGCAGGCATAGAGATCGGCGGAGGATATTTCGGCAGCGGCATCGCCGAGGTTTTTCTCAACACCGCCGAAGACGTTGTCTTCCGTGGCGAGCTCGCTCATCAACTCCGTAGCTGTGGGCATAACCTGGTCGTCGAGCGTAACGACGAGACCGGTCCTGAGCAGTACAACGAGGGCGTGACCATGCCGGGTCTCACCTTGGAAGGTGTCCGTCGAGAGCTGTGTGGAGAATGAGAGTCTACATGCATATTCAACGAAGATACGGTGTCTTCAACTTTGTCTTCGATGCCCTCATGACCGTCGTGACGGCAGGGCTGTGGTTGATCTGGATTTTCGTCAGAGAGATGCGCAGGCAGTACTAATCGAAGGGAACGAGAATGCACATGCGTCCATCTTTTTCCAATGCGCTCAAGCTCGTCAAAAGCAATTCGCCTGAGATCTTCACCGTTCTCGGTGTCGTCGGAGTGGTCTCCACCGCATATCTGACGGCCAAAGCCACGATCAAGGCCGTACGACTCATCGAGCACGACGAGGTTTTGAACGGTGCCAACGCCGACCCGAAGGAACGCTTCAAGGACCACGTCGAGCTGACCTGGAAGTGCTATATGCCAGCGGTCGTCTCCGGAGCAGCGACCATCGGTTGCATCACGGCGTCCAACAAGGCCAGCAACAAGCGGACCCTGGCGGCCGTCGCCGCATATTCCGTTCTCGATCAGGTCTTCTCCGACTACAAGGAGAAGGTCGTCGAACAGATCGGGTCAGGCAAGGAACAGAAGATCCGTGACGATCTCGCCCAGGACAGGGTCACCAAGAATCCTCCGTCGCAGGTCATTGTCGTGGGCAACGGACACGTGCTGTGCCTTGAGAACTTCACAGGACGGTATTTCCGTAGCGACATGGAGACGTTGCGCAAGGCGCAGAACGACGTCAACTCATTGGCGCTCAAGGATCTGTATGTCGCCTTGAACGAGTTCTACGACCTTGTCGGTCTACCGCCAACCTCGAATTCCGACGTGACGGGATGGAACTTCGAGAGGAACATGGAGTTGATGTTCTCCACAGTGCTGGGGCCGAGCAACGAGCCATGTCTGGTCTTCGACTACAACTACACCAAGCTCCTCTAATCCGAAAGGCCATTCGTGTACATGTTTCAAACCCCCGATCGGCGTACCCCTGACGATCCAACCATACAACAGATAGCCCTCATGCTTCTTGACCACGCTGACGATATTGAAGCGATGTTTCCATTCCAGGCCAACAGTATCCGGAACATAGCGAAGGCACTTTGCCCGGCGGTTTCCTCCTGATCTCGCACGATTTACATGGGTCTAAGTGAGAGAACCCTACAAGGAGGAATCATGGAAAACAAGACCGAAGACACGAACATTCAGTCATCGACCAACTTCCGGCACACCTTGGTGAAGATCGCCGTCGCTACCATAGCGTCGGCCCTCGCCAAGAAGGTCGCCGAAGAGGTCATCGACCGGATGCACGACCGTCGTCAGGCCGTCGTCACCGTTGAGACCACCAACTAGTACCGCTCGAGAGCCGTCGGCCCCCACAAGGGGCCTAAGCTTTGTCTAGCAAAGGATCGAGAATGCTGACACGTGAAATCAGCTACACGGACTTCAATGGCGAGAAGGTCACCGAGAAGTTCTACTTCAACATCTCCAAGCCCGAGCTCGTCGAGATGGAAGTCGAGTACAAGGAAGGCCTCGGTCAGAAGATCCAGAACATCATCGACGCCAAGGACTACCGGCAGTTGATCAAGATGTTCAAGGAGATCATCCTGACTGCTTACGGGCAGAAGTCGGAGGACGGCAGGCGCTTCATCAAGAATGACACGCTCCGGGAGGAGTTCGTGCAGATGGCTGCATATCACGTGCTGTTCATGGAACTGGCCAGCGATGCTGACGCCGCCGCCGAGTTCCTGAAGGGCGTTCTGCCGAAGGACATGACCGGCGAGATGGACAAGGCTCTGGCCGAAGTGAAGGCCAGCACACTTCAAACAAAGGAATGAGACAAATGCAAGACTACCAGGGTAACAGCAACAAGAGCAAGAAGGAGGTGGACGAGAACCCGAAAGAGGACAAGCCGAAGAAGACCGTGACCAAGGTCGTCGTCGGTGAGGTCATCGTCCCCAAGAAGTCGCTCGGCCGGAAGTTCAGGGAAGTCTTCGGCTTCAAGGCCATATTCGGGGAGACCGACACGAGGAGCGTGGCCGAGTACATCGTGGTCGACGTCATGATCCCCGCAACCCGCAACCTGATCTTCGACGTCCTCTCCGAGGGTCTCAAACGCAAGATGTACGGCGACTCCGCCACCCGTCGTTACGTCCCCGGAAGCGGATCCCGGGTCACGTCATATACGCCGTACAACCGTCCGGTGGAACGGCGCTACAGTCCCTTGTCCAACTCCACACCGTCCCGAACGATCCCCGTGTCCCGTGTCAGGCACGAGCGGGAGAACTTCATCCTTTCCTCCCGTCAGGAAGCTGAGCTGGTGCTGGAGAGGATGAATGACATCATTGATCAGTATGAGGTCGTCTCGGTGGCCGATCTCAACGAGTTGGTTGGGCTACCGACTTCGCACATCGACAACAAGTGGGGCTGGTCATATCTCGCCGACGTCGACATCCGTCAGGTCCGTGAAGGATACCTGATCGATTTTCCGCTTCCAGAGCCGATCTCTTAAGGAAAGTGAGCTAATCACATGCATCTCACGAGATTCAGGGTACCTAGCGGTATCACAAGATCCTTCGGCCGTCAGATCCTGGTGACCAAGAAGAACTCTCCGCATATCTTCTTCGCCGGGGGGATCATCGGAATCACCGGAGCAACAGTGCTGGCCTGTAAGGCGACGCTGCAGCTTGAAACCCATCTCGAAGACATCAAGGTGAAGGTCAACATCGCCAAGACCTCTCCCGAGGTTCCCGAAGACAAAAGGGAAACGTCTGTTGCCGCAGCTTATATCGTCGGATCGGCAAGGATCGTCAAGCTGTACGGCCCGGCGATCGCTCTCGGCACGGTATCCATCGCCGCCCTGGCGGGATCGCATATCCAGCTGACCCGTCGCAACGCCGCTCTATCGGCCACGCTGGCATTGGTATCGCAGGCCTACGAGGACTATCGATTTCGGGTGCGCCAAGAGTTGGGGGATGAGAAAGAGCTTTCACTATACCGTGGAATCGTCGAGAAGGAGGAGGAGGTCGACGGCAAGAAGCAGATCTCCAAGATTGGCGACCCGACCAAGCACTCGCCCTACGCCCGCTTCTTCGACGAGATGAGCATCAACTGGGAGAAGAATGCGGAGCTGAACCGCATATTCGTCCAGTGCCAGCAGAGCTATATGAACCAGCTCCTTCACGCCAGGGGTCACGTCTTCCTCAACGAGGTCTACGACGCTCTCGGTCTGGAGCGCTCCCAGGCAGGGGCGATTGTCGGTTGGGTCAGGCAGGGTGACGGAGACGGCTATATCGACTTCGGCATGTTCGTTCCCGACAACGCAAGGTTCGTGAACAACATGGAGCGCAGCTGTCTGCTGGACTTCAACGTCGACGGAGTCATCTACGACAAGATCTGAGGGGACCCGATGAATGAGCAGGTACAGAGAATCATCAACCACCCAGCTACGAAACCTGTGGTGTATGTGGCTGTCGGTTTTCTCGCTGGCCTTAACGTTGGTTATCTACTCGGGCGTCGTAATCGCAGAGTCCTTTCGCCTCCTCTTGAAGAGCTTGAGAAGATCTCGAAAGAGGTAGCCGCCATCAAGGCCAGGCGTGAAGCAAGGGAGGCCAACAAGCCGCCGGTCGTCGTTGAAGAGGAAGTCGTGGTGGTGGGAAAAAAGGCCGGAGATATTGTGGCCGATGTCGCCGGTGACGTGGTGTCGGCATTCGCCGACGGCAGCGAGGAGTGGGACTACGAGGAGGAGAAGAAGACCAGGGACTCACTGGCTCCTTACGTGATCCACAAGGACGAGTTCTGGTCCGACGAGAAGAACTTCGACCAGCACACCTGGACGTTCTACGAAGGCGACGACGTCATGATCGACGAGGATGACGTCATCATCTACAACCACGACCAGAAGCTTGGCGAGTTGAAGTTCGGCCACGGCTCCGGTGACAAGGACACGGTCTATATCCGCAACGAGAAGCTGAGATTGGAGGTGGAGGTACTAAGGGATCTCGGGATGTACTCGATCGAGGTGCTGGGGATGGAGGTGGACCATGGTGATGAGAAGAACGTCGAACATTCGATGAAGAAGGACAAACGAGGCAAAAAAGATGAACGATCCACTTGATGAGCTGTATTTCGACTGGCTGCGTGTGAAGGTCCTGCCGCCCAGGGATCACAAGTTCGAAGACCTCTTGCTGCTTCTATACAAGACGGAATTCACCTGGGTGATCCTCAACGACAGGAACCGGGCGGCCGACGGGGTAGAGCTGCGTTACGATTTCCTCAGGGAGACCAACTACCCACGTGACAAGAACTGGATCGAGCAGCCTTGTTCGATTCTGGAGATGCTGGTCGGCTTCGCTCAGCGGGCGGCTTTCCAGACCGACATGCCGGTTCGTGACTGGTTCTGGAAGATGATCGAGAACCTCCGATTGGACGAGTTCGCATGGTTCGAGGATGGCCAGGAGTCGGTCATCCAGGAGCGTCTGAACACGTTTTTGGACAGGACGTACGACCGCAACGGCAACGGCGGGCTGTTCCCGATTCGGCGAGCCAAGGAGGACCAGCGAAAGGTGGAGATCTGGTATCAGTTCTGCGAGTACGTACAGGCGGAGAGCCTGATCTGAACAAGGTGCAGCCCATTGGACTTCTACAGAATCATCAAGGTCGAAAAGAAAGACGGATTCCATATCCGTCCTGACTGGAAGGTCGGCCGTTACACGGATCTCATGACCAGGGGCAAGAGCTTCTACGCCATCTGGGACGAGGAACGTGGACTGTGGTCGACCGACATCTACGACGTCCAACGCCTCGTCGATGAGGATCTGTACGCTCATGGCGACGGATGCCATGTGGACAGCCTCAACTCCGACAACACCAAGATCTGGGACAACTTCCAGAAGTTCATCCGTAACAGTGGTGACAACTTCCACAGTCTGGATGATCATCTCGTGTTCGCCAACACACCGGTCAAGAAGAGCGACTACGCCAGTCGCAGACTTCCATATCCTCTTGAGCGTGGTGACCACGAGGCCTGGGACACCCTGATGAAGACGCTCTACAACGACGATGAGCGGGCCAAGATCGAGTGGGCCATAGGAGCCGTGGTTTCTGGAGACTCGAAGCATATCCAGAAATTTCTTGTCTTCTATGGCCCGCCCGGTAGCGGTAAGTCCACCGTGCTCCACATCATCCAGATGCTCTTCGACGGATACGTCGGGCTGTTCGACGCCAGAGAGCTGGCCGGACAGAACAACGTATTCGCCACGACGGCCTTCAAGTCCAATCCACTTGTGGCCATTCAACACGACGGCGACCTGTCCAGAATCTACGACAATTCCAAGCTGAACTCAATCGTGGCACACGAGATCATGAACGTAAACGAGAAGTACAAGTCGCCATATCCGCTGCGCTCGAACGCCTTTCTCTTCATGGGTACGAACGTGCCAGTGCGGATCTCCGACGCAAAGTCCGGTCTCATCCGCCGTCTCATCGACGTGGTTCCGACCCAGAACACGATCGAGATCAATGCCTATCATGACCTGATGCATGACATCCAGTTCGAGCTTGGGGCGATCGCACACCATTGTCTCGATCGGTACCGGGAGATGGGTAAGAACTACTACAACGCGTATCGTCCGACCGAGATGATGCTGCAGACCGACGTGTTCTACAACTTTGTGGAGTACCACTTCGACCTCTTCAAGGAGGAGGACGGGGTTTCCCTGAAACGGGCCTGGGAGTTGTACAAGTCGTACTGCAACGATACAGGCATCGACAAGATGCTGCCGCAATACCGCCTGAGGGAGGAGCTGAAGAACTACTTCTCGTCCTTCGAGGAGAAGACGAAGGTCGACGACGTAGTCGTACGTAGCTACTACCGTGGATTCAAGGGCCTTGCCCCGACTGCTCCCATACCGCATTCACTTTTCATCAAGGTGGAGAAGCCATACGTCATAAGGCTCGATGACCAGCCCTCCAAGTTCGACATCCTATATCCCTGTGCACCGGCGCAGTACGCCAATCGCAAAGGCAATCCGAAAGAGAAGTGGGCCGATGCCAAGACGACCCTGTCGGATATCGACACTTCTCAACTGCATTTCGTCAAGCTACCGGAGAATCACATCGTCATCGATTTCGACCTGACGAACGACGATGGTGAGAAGGATCTTGGTCTCAACCTGAGGGAGGCGGCAAACTGGACACCTACGTATGCCGAAGTCAGCAGAAGTGGAAAAGGCGTCCATCTTCACTACATCTACTCAGGGGACGTATCGGAGCTGGCATCTACGTACAGCCCCGGTATCGAGATCAAGGTCTTCCAGGGAAACGCCGCCCTACGCAGGATGTTGACCAGGAGTAACAACCTCGACATCGTCTCGCTCAGTGACGGCCTACCGAAAAAAGAGAGGCCCATGCTTGCCGAAAAGAGCATCCAATCGGAAAAGGGGTTACGAGATCTAATAGCCAGGAACCTTCGTAAGGAGATCCATCCCGGGACCAAGCCCTCGATCGACTTCATAAAGAAGATCCTCGACGATGCCTATGGGTCCGGTATGGCCTATGACGTCAGTGACATGCGCCCCGCTGTCGTGACGTTCGCAGCCAAGAGCACGAACAATGCGTCATATTGCCTCAAGGTTGTCCAGTCCATGCCATTCACATCCAAGCAGGGAATGTCGGAGATCAAGAATGAGGAGGCACCGCTCGTCTTCTTCGACGTCGAGGTCTACCCCAACCTGCTCGTGGTGTGCTGGAAGATCAAGGGTGCCGACAGCGTGGTGAAGATGATCAACCCGGAGCCAAAGGAGATCGAACCGCTCTTCGCCATGAAGCTGATCGGGTTCAACAACCGTCGCTATGACAACCATATCCTCTACGCCCGGTATCTCGGGTACTCGCTGGACGAGATCTTCCGGCTCAGTCAGAAGATCGTTCTCCATGGGAATCAAGGAAGGGACCCATATTTCGGCGAGGCCTACAACCTGTCCTACACGGACATCTATGACTTCAGCTCCAAGAAGCAGGGACTCAAGCGGTTCATGATCGAACTTGGCATGCACCACATGGAGCTGGACCTCCCCTGGGACCAGCCCGTGCCGGAAGAGCTGTGGCCAAAGGTGGTGGAGTACTGCTGCAAGGACGTAGTAGGTACCGAACTGGTCTTCGAAAATCGCTTACAGGACTTTGTAGCCCGTCAGATCCTGGCCGAGATCTCCGGTTTGTCCGTAAATCACACAACTCAGAACCACACGGCAAAGATCGTCTTTGGGGAAGACAAGAACCCTCAACGGGCTTTTCCCGTTGTCGATCTGTCCGAGGAATTCCCCGGTTACGAGTTCGACGGCAAGGAAAGCAAGTACAAAGGGGAGGTCACAGGTGAAGGCGGGTACGTCTACGCCGAGCCGGGCATCTATGAGAACGTGGTTCTTCTGGACATCGCGTCGATGCACCCGACCACGATCATCGTCCTCAACCTCTTCGGCCCGTACACAGCGAAGTTCGCCGCCCTGAAGGAAGCTCGTATGGCCATCAAGAAGAAGGACTACGGGATGGCCCGTACGTTGCTGGACGGAAAGTTGGAGAAGTTTCTTGTTGACGATAAAGATGCTGAAGCGCTGGCCTACGCACTGAAGATCGTCATCAACATCGTCTACGGACTCACCTTTGCGAGATTCCCCAATCCCTTCAGGGATACACGTAACAGGGACAACGTGGTGGCCAAGCGTGGCGCCTTGTTCATGATCGATCTCAGGGAGGCGGTCCAGGAACAAGGATTCACGGTTGCCCACATCAAGACCGATTCCGTAAAGATCCCAGGAGCAACTCCGGAGATCATAGCGGACATCATGGACTTCGGTATGGAGTACGGGTATGACTTCGAGCACGAGAAGACGTACGACTGGTTCTGTCTCGTCAATGACGCCGTGTACATCGCCAGATGTGGCGACAAGTGGACGGCGGTTGGAACCCAGTTCCAGCATCCCTACGTGTTCAAGATGCTTCTCAGCAAGGAGGAGCTCGTCTTCGACGACTTCTGTGAGATGAAGAATGTCCAGCAGGGAACCATGTACCTGGATTTCGATGGCGCTTTGACCCACGTAGGCCGCACCGGGAGCTTTGTACCCGTGATGAACGACGGAGGAGACCTCCTGCGTATCAAGGACGATCGTAGGTACGCCGTGGCAGGAACCAAGAACCGCAAGTGGATCACACGGCAGATGGCTGTCGATCGGGAAGAGAAAGGTGAGCTCAAGATCGACATGGCGTACTTCGAGGAACTCAGGCAGGAAGCGGTGGACGCCATATCCCGGTTCAATGACAGCGGTGAGCTCTGCGGCCTCGACGGATTCGACAACTAATCAAGGAGACGAGAATGCCTGACGAGAGACGACGCGTCATGATCGAGAACGCTCATATCTTCAGACGGAACTTCTCCGGCCGGGAGGGGATGTACAACCAGCCAGGGCAACGCAACTTTCTTGTGTCCCTTGATGAGAAGACCGCCAAGGAGATGGCCAAGGACGGCTGGAACGTCAAGTTCCCCGAGGCGAGGGACGAGGAAGAGGACGTCAGGGATCCGTATATCCAGGTCAACGTTGGCTACAAGATCCGTCCTCCCCGTATCGTCATGATCACCTCCACCAACAGGATCCCCATGAACGAGGAGACCGTTGAGGCCCTCGACTGGGTCGACATCGCCACGGCTGACCTCATATTCACGGCGTCGGAGTGGTCCGTCAACGGCAAGTCCGGCATCAAGGCCTGGCTCAAGTCGCTCTTCATAACCATCGAGGAGGATGAGCTGGAGCGCAAGTACCAGATCAACGAGGCCTTCAATGACCCAATCTGACAAGGACCGAGGAAAGCACTTCGCCGTCAAGGCAGAGAACCTCGCACCGGCCAGGATCGTCTGTAAATGCGGAGCGGAGTTCGTAGGCAGCGATGCTTTCGTTTTGATGAAGGCGCACATGGATGCTCAGGACGCCATGGAGAAACTTGAAAAGGAGATGAAGCTCGAACGGCGGAACGTCTTCGACCGGGACGACACAGACGAGGAGGCCACGTGATCCTGAAATACGAGACCTTCGTCAGGACGCCGTTCAAGATCGAGGCGGTCGAGGTAACCGACGAGAATCTCAACCAGATAGCCGACATGCTGGGAAGCAAGGTGTTCACCGACACGAGAACCGGCAACAACTTCATCGGCGTGGACAATGACCAGATGCCGGGCATCTATCGTATCTACGCAGGTTTCTGGGTTACCAAGATGGGACACCGCTACCGCGCCTATTCCCAGCAACGGTTCCTCAAGGAGTTCATCCGCCTGACCGACGGAGTGGAGGGCTGGGTCAAGATGGCCGAGGGCGAAGTCGAGAAGAGCATCTCGTCGATCACGCAGGAAAAGCAAGGCTTCTAATGAGGAGCTAATACAAGTCCTCACATTTTCGCCCGGGGCGCTACGGGATCGGCGTCTACCACGATGGATACCGTTCGGCCGTACAGTCTGAAACAGGGAGAGGTGCCCACCATATCCCCTGGTCAGGCCGCCCCAAGTTGTACGTACCGTCCGAAGTAGGGATGTCTAGACCTCGCATCCTTGAACGGACAGCCCTATGGAAAGGAGAGGCTGTGGGCGCCGGTAACCCCGATTGGCTTAAAAAGCACACGGACAAGGAACTGTTGAACATCGCCCTGGAGATGCACGAAAGAGCGGAACAGTTCAGCTCCGAGGCCAGGCAGGTGATGAACGACGAGCTACGTCGTCGCAAGCTGCCCTTGATCGGTTTCGGTACGAGCCGGTTCTAACATGGGAGAGGTCTATGTTCCTGAACATCGAAGACGAGAAGTACGTGGTCTTCAAGGTGGACGAATTCGAGAAGTTCCTTGACAAATCCAACTCGTTGATCGACAGCGGATGGGCGTACGACAACGGGGATCTGTCCAAGTGGGTCGACGAGATCCTCGTCGCCGACGCAGTGGTCATCCGGAGGCAGGACATGTTCTCCCCGCCCGCCTTCGACGCCTACGCCAACAGCATCATGGCCACGGTTGAGACATTGAAGGTCGCCCAATCCACTGACAAGGCCACAATCGATCGTCTGAACAACATCGCCGCCTATTTCCACGCTCAGGCCGATAGGGCTTGGGATACGAACAGGAAGATACCGGATTGAACTTTGAGAGGTTCGACAAGATCACGTTCTACCTTCTCGTCGTTTTTGCCGTAGGTTTCATATGGCTCTGGTATCTGATCTATCAAGCTAGCAGGTAACCGAAAGGAAACACCAATGTCAGACAAGAACGAAGACATGCGGACCGAGGGTATGCACCAGGCGCTGATCGGCCTCTTCATCATCTTCATCTCGGCGGTACTGATCATCCTGGGCATCCGGGCTCTCCGGAACAACGACTGAAAGACCTCGAAGTCCTGGGCAAGTGACTCTAAACTGCCCACGGTGGTGTACAGGCATTAAGGTTTTCTACCCTCATACTCTTTTGGAGGCGACGTGGAGATCGAAAAGGAATCGGTTCCTCAGTACACGCTGCTTCTGGACCAGGAGGATATGACATTGCTGCGACGCATAATCCGGATCTGCATGGAAGACAAGGATCTTAGTCCCGAAGAGGCTAGATGGGGTCGGCATTTCCTCGACCTCACCGCCAGACTGATGAGATGAGGTAATCATGATCGATCTGATGGAACATCAACTCGACGCTGTGACCAATCTCGGCAACGGAAAGGTGTTGTGGGGAGTTACGGGAAGTGGTAAGTCGGCGGTCGTCCTTGAGTACTACATGCGCAACGAGGCATCAAGGCCCTTGTATGTTATCACCACCGCCAAGAAGCGTGACAGCCTCGACTGGTACGGGGAAGCGGCCAAGTTCGGCATCAGTATCGTGCCAGAGTATTCCAGGGCCGGGCCCATCGTGGTGGACTCCTGGAACAACATCAAGAACTACCGTGGGATCGAGGGGGCGTTTTTCGTCTTTGACGAGCAGCGGGTGGTGGGTCGGGGGTCTTGGGTCAAAAGCTTCCTGAAAATCGCTAAGAAGAACAAATGGGTGCTTCTCAGCGCAACTCCCGGTGACACGTGGTTGGACTATGCGCCCGTATTCATAGCAAATGGGTTCTACCGCAACATCAGTGACTTCAAGTTGCAGCATGTCGTCTATGAGCCGTTCACCACTTTCCCGAAGGTGAAGATGTACCTCGACGAAGGTCGACTTGAGAAACTGCGAAACGACGTCCTTGTGGAGATGCCCTACCAGGGCTACACCAAGCGGGTCAAGAACTACATGGACGTGAGCTACAACAAGGACCTGTTCGACCGGGTGTGGAAGGACCGGTGGAACGTGTACGAGGACCGACCGTTGAAGGACGCCGCAGAAAGGTGGCGAGTTGGGAGACGGGTTGTCAACTCAGACCAGTCCAGAGTCGAGTTCATCTGGGACCTCATTGCCAAGGGAGTGCACGACAAGGTCATCGTGTTCTACAACTTCGACTACGAGCTGGAGATCCTACGGGGACTCGCCGATCTGTTCGTGGTGGCGGAATGGAACGGTCACAGGAAAAACCTGGTTCCGGACGAAGGACCGTGGATCTACCTAGTGCAGTACAACTCCGGGGCTGAGGGCTGGAATTGCACGACGGCCAACGCGATGGTGTTCTACTCCATGACGTATTCATATCGCACGTTCATCCAGGCGCAGGGAAGGATCGACCGTCTGGATACCCCGTTCAAAACGCTCTACTACTACATCCTCATGGCCGACTGCATCACGGACAAGGCGGTGAAGGAAGCTCTGGATCAGAAGAAGAACTTCAACGAGAAGCGATTCTTGATCGAAACGGATTTTACTCACATTCAAAAGTAGCGTTTGAGTATGAACCCGTTTTTAGGGTTCGGACAAATTTGACACAAATTCACCCCACACAAGACTTTTAAGAAAACAATAACATCTATACTCACTATTTTACCCTATTGTTGTGAATGTTCTAACAAGAGTAGTAAATAGAGTACAAAAGTATACAAATTCTAAAAAAGTCTTTACTCAAGCAAATTTGTCCAAGCTCGCGAATGTGAGTAAAAACCCCATTTTCACTCATCATGGAGGGAACAAGATGATGCACGAAGTTTGGAAAAGAGCTCCTGGATTTCCGGCTTACTCGGTCAGCTCAGCAGGAAGACTTCGTTACAACAAAACGGGTCGTATCATGTCTACCAGTAGGACCACTTGGGGCCACGTGAAGATCAGTATCAACGACGAGGAAGGGCGCCGTCGAACTGTGTCCGTTGCACCTTTGGTGGCTCATGCTTTCTTGGAACCTCTCGACGAGTTGAGCAACAGTGTCATCCTTCTCGACGGCGATCTTCAGAACTTGGACGTGAGGAATCTGGCTCTTCGTCCCCGGTGGTTCGCCTGGAAGTATGCAAGGCAACTCAGAACCGATAATTCAAACTTCCACTTTCATCGTATTCCGATCTACAATGTAACTCTCGATCGTTACTACCCGAGCATTTTCGACTGTGGGAAGGAGCACGGGCTTCTGTTCTCCGACATCTTGAGATCTGCAAATGTTGGTACTCCTGTCTACCCGTATGGCTGGAGGTTCGAACATCCGGAAAACACGAGAGTATGAGGTCGGACGCAAAACAAGGCTTAGAATGAGAGAGGATATCCTCTTCGTACTTTTTGGGAGGAATCTACATGCCATCCACTGGTTCGATCAGTCTGACGCCGATTCAGGATGCAGATCCTCGAACGATTCATGTTCGTCAGCAGGCAGCTTGGAGAGGGATGTTCGTGTGGACCCAGCCTGTCGATCCTCCCACCGATCCTCCTACGTACGAGCACGTCGATGTGACCGGTTACACCGCTCGGTTCCGTTGGTTCAGCAAACCGGGTGGGGACGCGTTGATCACCGTCGTCTCGCCGGACAGTGGTGACGGTGGCATCGACATCGATGCGGCCACATCCACGTTCACGGTGCATCTCTGCGCATCGCATACCGCGACGTTGACCAAGGACGGGAGCTACGTCCTCGACGTGATCGCAATCGACAACCCGTGTGAAGTGGTGCCGATCTCTTCCGGCTGGGCCAATCTGATTCTGGCGGGCGAAGCCTATCCGGCGGTGATCTGATGCCGGTTGATCTGGAGGAGATCAGAGAACACTTTGTCGTCGTCAAGGAATCCGATGTCAAGTACACCACTATCAAGGAATCTGGAGATCGTGTCGTCAGTAGAGACGTGGGAGCCAGAGGTTCACCAGGCCCGCAAGGACCAACCGGTGAGGTTGCGCTTTACGTTTCCGATACAGCACCTGAGGATCCATCTATCAACGTGGTATGGGTGGATACCTTTGTAGAAGACTTGAGGTATCAAGGACCACGAGGTCCAGAAGGTCCACAAGGCATCCAAGGCGAATCTGGTCCTCAGGGTGTTCAAGGTCCTCAAGGCATTCAAGGCGAGACGGGTCCCGCTGGTCCAATCGGTCCAACCGGACTTACTGGAGCAACAGGGGCTACTGGAGCAACCGGCCCTATCGGATTGACTGGTCCAACGGGACCTACTGGTCCAACCGGGCCTACTGGCCCAACCGGACTTACTGGAGCAACAGGGGCTACTGGAGCAACCGGCCCTATCGGATTGACTGGTCCTGCTGGTCCTACAGGTTCGACGGGTCCTACTGGCCCAACAGGACCTATCGGATTAACTGGCCCAGATGGTCCTACCGGTCCTGCTGGTCCTACCGGTCCTGCTGGTCCTACCGGACTTACCGGTGCAACAGGTCCTGCTGGTCCTACCGGACCGACAGGTGCACAGGGTGTGCCAGGACCTACCGGAGCTACCGGTGCGCAAGGGATTCAAGGTGTCGCCGGTACGGTCTCAATTTACGTTTCTGATACTGCTCCAACAAGTCCGACTGTCAATGTGGTGTGGATTGACACCACTGGAGGCTGACTGATGAGTTTTAACACCGCATCACTGAACTCGGTTACACCTGCTCAGACCTTCATGGATACCATCAAGACGATAATTGATGCGCACGCCGCCTGGGTGTTCGTGGAGCAGGTCATTGGCACAGTAACCACCAACATCACCGATGTCTACAAATGTCTAGGATCTGTCAACAGCTTCGGAACGGATTTCTATGTTGGAGTTTGTCGAAGCGGAGCTACTCCGGCGACTGCATCGGTAGGCTTCATCATCGGAGAGACATATGACTCCACTTTGAAGAAGTTCGGCAAGGGTGGCATTTGGTGCAGCTATGGTGCTACTCTCACTGTTGAATCAGATCTTTCTTATCTGACTCCACGACACGTCGCCAACGAAACCACATTGGCGGCTATTACCGAGGGGTTCCTGCGATCTGTTTGTTACAGTGCTACACATGGGGTCGCTCCAGGTACATCTGGTGTTGCCTACAATTACTGGATTTCAGTGAGCAACGATCGTATCGTGCTCAGTAATTCCAATCTACAACCTGCGGTCTATCTCGGTTTGTATGACAGCTTCCATTCCACGGCGCTCGATCCATTCCCGATCATTGCTACAGGTCTGATCCCAACAATCTATTCCACCAACGAAACTCGTCTCAGCCCTTCTATGAACTGTAGTGGGGTGTTCACAAGAGACGCCGGTCCTATAGGAGTTACAACAGGTGCCTTCCGAGGTTCTTCTTCCGGGAAAGCCTGGACGTGGCAAAAAGGAAGCGTTGGCGCCTGGTTCACTTCTACTCCGACAAAGGAGCCGATCTCCGGGATGTGGTGGGCGAGTCGGATCGTGGTTTGGCCTGAATGTCGTTACGGAGCAGTGAAAGGGCTTTTCAAGCCGGATGTCTTGCTACTCAACATGGGAGAAGCTTCAGAAGCGGTTGGCGACAACATAACTATCAGTGGTGTTGTCTATCGTTGCATGGCTACTTATAGCCACACGGATGGTTCGACAGACATCAAGAGCGTCTGGGTATCAGAGGCCGCCTGATGGCGGATCTTGGAGCTACTGCCATAATTCAAGCGGCTGATCTACCGGTTCGCACAACTACACTCTCCCTTGCGCAAGCAGTGATACAGTCATCTGATCTGCCGGTTCGTATGACTACACTTACGTTAACGCAAGCAGTGGTTTTTTCACCTGATCTACCGGTCCGTAAAACGATGCTCGCTCTAACAGCGAAGATGCCAGAGATCGCCAGGGTGAGGGTCATGCCTACACCGAAACGCTGGAACGGATCGGCCTGGGTAACAATACCGCATCCGTGACATAACGGAGGCCACATGTTAGAGGCAGACTACCGTGGGAAACTTGTGACGAAGTTGTACAACCTCTTTCCGGGGTGCTTCATCTTCGAGAATGATCCTCGTAAGAATCAAGGTATTCCCGATCTGCTCATTCTCTTCCGAGGATTCTGGGCCATGCTTGAATTGAAGATTTCCGCAGCCGCTCCACTGCGTCCGAATCAGGCATACCACATCCGGGAGTTCAACGACATGTCGTTCGCAGCCTTAATCTACCCAGAAAATGAGGAACAGGTGCTCTGTGATCTTCAATCAGCATTCGGGACTCGAAGGTCAACATGCATTTCTGAGTCCAAGTAACTACCACTGGTTGAACTACGACGAGCAGAAGCTCGAAGCTCGTTTCTACGCAGCGATGGCTGCACGTCGTGGAACTGATCTACATCGTTTGGCTCATGAGGCGATTCGTCTAGGTGTGAAGCTGGCCAAATCCAACCATGCACTCTCCACCTATGTCAACGATGCGATCGGCTACAGGATGGTCTGTGAACAGATACTATACTACTCTGACAATTGCTTCGGTACCGCCGACACCATTGCGTTCAATCGGAACAAACTCAGAATACATGATCTCAAGACCGGGGTCTCTCCGGTGTCGGAGAAGCAGCTTGAGGTTTATGCAGCGCTTTTCTGTTTGGAGTATGGCGTCGATCCTTTCACCATCGGGATCGAGTTGCGTATCTACCAGAGAGATGAGATCCGGGTCTATGAACCGATACCCGAGTATCTTGTCTCCATAATGGAGAAGATCGTGGAATTTGATCAGCAAATCGAGATGATAAAGGAGGCCCGTCTGTGAACCTCACCGAAGAGCAGTACCTAGCTCACTACGGGATTCTCCGTCGTTCAGGTCGTTATCCTTGGGGCAGCGGTGGCCCCGAGTTCGGCGGAAGAACCCAAGCCGCTCGAAACAAGACGTTCCTCGACTATCTTCATGACCTTCGTAAATCCGGTCTAAGTGAAGTTGAGATCGCTCGTGGAATGGGCATTTCCACCACCCAACTTCGTGCCGCCAACTCCATCGCCAAGAACCAGATACGGGCGGCAAACATCTCTCAGGCGGAGCGCCTCAGGGCAAAAGGGTATTCAAATCCGGCAATCGCTGAGCGGATGGGCCTCGCCGGTGAATCATCTGTTCGGGCTCTATTGGCTGACGGAGCCAAGGATCGTGCCGATATTCTCACTTCGACAGCGGACATGCTCCGCAAGCAGGTTGAGGACAAGAAGTACATCGATGTCGGTCTCGGTGTGGAGAATCAAATCGGTGTCAGCAAAGAGCGTCTCAACACTGCGGTAGCCATATTGAGAGAAGAGGGCTATCCAGTGCACTCCATCAAGGTTCCTCAGATCGGGACCGGTAAAGACACCGAGTTGAAGGTTCTTGCTGCTCCTGGCACGACATGGAAAGAGGTTCAGCAGAATCAGGCCATGATTCAACAGATCATCCCCAGATCAGATAATGGAGGGTTGACGTTCGGTGGGATGAAGAAGCACCCGCCTGTCTCTATCCATCCTGATCGTGTCGGAATCAGGTACGCCGAAGATGGTGGAACTGCGGCTGACGGCGTGCTTTTCGTCCGTCCTGGTGTAGAGGATGTCTCACTTGGAAAGAATCGTTACGCTCAGGTCAGGGTAAAGGTCGGTGACAGTCATTACCTCAAGGGTATGGCCATGTACAAGGACGACCTTCCTGAGGGGACGGACATTCTCTTCAACACCAACAAGAGCAAGACGGTGGGCAAGATGGCCGTCATGAAGCCGATGAAGGATGACCCTGATCTGCCCTTCGGTGCGGTTACCCGTCCTCTCATTGTCAATCCTGGTGCTCCAGACGAGCATGTCAAGTCGGCCATGAACATCGTGAACGAAGAGGGCGACTGGGGCAGATGGTCTAAAACCCTCTCGTCTCAGATGTTGTCCAAGCAGAGTCCTTCTCTGGCGAGAACTCAACTTGACATGACGTTCGAGCGGCGTAAGCAGGATTTGGCCGACATCAAGGCTCTTACGAATCCGATCGTTCGTCGTAAGCTGCTTGAGACTTATGCTGATGAGACAGATGCCGCAGCTGTCCACCTAAAGGCCGCAGCGTTGCCCAGACAGGCCTCCTATGCCATTCTGCCGATAGCGTCGATGCCGCCGAATCAGGTATACGCTCCAAAATATAACAACGGTGAGCGTGTCGTTCTGATCAGGCATCCGCATGGTGGCACTTTCGAGATTCCAGAGTTGACGGTAAACAACAGGAATGTCGAAGCAAGAAGGGCTCTTGAGCGAGGCGGGCAGGTACCGCTCGACGCCATAGGAATCCATCACTCCGTGGCAGAGCGGCTTTCCGGAGCAGACTTCGATGGTGACACCGTACTTGTCATTCCGAATCCTAGTGGAAGCGTCAAGTCCTCACCGGCATTGAAAGGCTTGCAGAACTTCAATCCTCGTATCACCTATCGTGGCTATGAGGGAATGACGCCTATTGGAAATCGGAAACAGCGTGAGATGGGCGACATTTCCAATCTCATCACGGACATGACCATCATGAATGCACCTCATGACGAGATCGCCAGAGCTGTCCGTCATTCGATGGTGGTCATCGATGCCGATAACCACAACCTCAACTACAAGCAGTCCGCCATTGACAACGGAATTGCCGCACTCAAGAAGCAGTACCAAGGCTCAGCCAAGGCCGGTGCTTCGACTCTCATCTCAAGGGCCAGGTCCAGGAAAGACGTTCCTCACAGAAAGCCCCGTCCTCAGAGTGAGGGTGGCCCGATAGATAGGGCTACTGGCATGAAGGTCTTTGTGACAACGGGCAAAGTAAGGAAGCTGCCTACAGGGCAAATCGTTCCTGTCACCATTAGGTCAACGAAGCTGGCAGAAGCGACAGATGCTGCCTCTCTGTCATCAGGCACTGTGATGGAGAAGATCTATGTTGCGCATTCCAACAACCTGAAGAACCTTGCCAATCAGGCACGTCTGGCATCGTTGACTGTAGTGCCTCGTAAGATGTCCCGTTCCTCTAAGCAACACTATGCTTCAGAGGTCGCCTCCCTCAATGCGCAATTGGACCTCGCCATCAGGAACGCCCCCTATGAGAGGCAGGCACAGGTACTGGCCAACGCCGTAGTAAGGGCCAAGAGGGCTGCCAATCCTGATCTCACCAAGGAAGACATCAAGAAGATCAAGTACCAGGCTCTCTCTGAAGCACGTCTTCGTACTGGTGCGGGCAAGCGACGCATCGTGATAGACGACAAGGAATGGGATGCCATTCAGGCTGGTGCCATCAGTAGTAGCAAGCTGTCCAAGATCCTGGCCAATGCCGACCTCGATCGTGTTCGTGAGTTGGCAACACCGAAGGCAAAGCTTCTCATGACCAGGGCCAAGACTCAACGAGCTACAACTATGCTGAACTCGGGCTACACCAGAGCCGAGGTTGCGTCTGCTCTTGGTGTGTCGATGTCAACACTGGACGCGGCGACCAATGGATGAGGTGATCACTTGATCCATTCGATGTTGACTACGGTCGACAATCCTTACGATCCCTTTGATCACTTCGATGAGTGGATGCAATGGGATGTAAGTCATGGTTACAACTCATCCGCCTTCCTGGCTAGGATAGTGATCATGTCTGACGAAATGTCAGAGACGGATCAGGTTCTGGCTATTGAGCTTGCGATAGACGAGATCGTTCGTGAGAACGTGAATGGCATGTATCGCAAGGTGACTCGGGATCTTCCTGTTGTGTAACATAAACAACAGAAGATATCAGAGTTCACAATAGGGCCGGGGGGGGTCTCGAAAAACTTACCCCCCTCCTGTAT
>Ga0070696_100000108_pt1 | contig 42177 bp, 76 predicted proteins | sample KBSK1253metaG_FD_65474 | JGI IMG/M metagenome (GOLD analysis project Ga0070696, IMG submission 65474) | Corn, switchgrass and miscanthus rhizosphere microbial communities from Kellogg Biological Station, Michigan, USA - KBS K1-25-3 metaG | ecosystem: Host-associated > Plants > Roots >... | reverse complement strand
CTCGAGGAGGCGCGCCTTGGTCAGGCCCGCTTTGGCGAGCTGCGCCGTCTGGCCGGCGGCGACGGCCGCGGCGATCTCAGGTTTCCTCAGGTACTCGTAGCCTTGCTGGTCGGCGCGCGTCGCGGTCGAGCCGATGCGCCGCGCGGCGGCCGCGGCGTTGAAATCGATCAGGTACTCGGCGACGAAGCGCGCGTCTTTCGCCGAGAGGGCGGGCGCCGGCGCCGGTGGCATGGGCGGCGCGTCGGGCGGTGGACTAATTTCAAGCCGGGGCCGCGCGTGTCGTCCACGGGGCGCGCGCTTCTTCGTCGCGCGTTTCTTTTTACGCGTCATCATCGCGACCCATCAGCAGCGCGCGACACAAGAGCCGTACTTTCAGCGCGTTCTTGAGGGTCACGCGATCAGCATGGAGGGCGAGGCCGCACCGGCGCAACCCGAGACGCCGGCTAATCGCGCCGGCGGTGACGCGCTCGGCCTTCAGCGCGCGGATCCGTTTCCAGGTGTCGACGGCCGAGACGATCGTGCCGAGCGGGATCTGCTTCATGCGGTGCGTGTGGCGCAGCGCGGCGCGGTAGGCGGCTTCGGCGGCGCGGCACTGCACGCACGGGCAGCCCGCTTGATAGGACGGTCGGGTGCCATGCGTCACGCCGGCGTTCGCGGCGGCCCGGTCAGGAGCTCGACGCTCGCGGCCTCGAGGTGGGCGATCGCGCGGGTGACGATGCCGCGGGCGACCGGCCCCTCGCAGTCGGCGAGTTGGAGGTCGAGCCGCCGGATGGCGTCGAGCGTCGCGTCGATCGTGCGAGACGACGACGCCAGCATGGGCGGGTTCCCTTATGGACGAGATGTCAGGCGCGCGCGTCACGACGACGCCGTGATTCAGCTTTCCCGTCCCTCGCCGGCCCCCGGTGTGCCGATCCGGACACCGTGGACCGCTAAGTCGTCCCACGACACGCGAAGACGTCCCACAGCCCAGCTAAAATGTTGGAGAAAGGCCGCACTATGCCAGTTGTCCCCCGATGCTGAGTGAACCCGCCACCCTGCCCGTGGTCCACCCGATCCCGCAACTGATGGAGGTCGCCCAGGTGGCCCACCGGTTGAACTTCAACCCGCGCATCGTCTGGCGACTCATCCGGGAGGGGAAGCTGAAGGCGATCCGGATCGAATCGCGCTGGCGCATCGACCCCGCCGATTTGAAGGCCTACATCGACGCGCAGCGCGTCGTCGCGGAGCTCTTCGCCGGGCACCAGGGCCACATGGGCCGGAGTGACCGCCGCGCCGAGCCCCGCCCGCCGGACGGCCCGCGGCCGTTCCCGAAGACCCGAGGCGCCTGATGCCCGCCGGCCGCCCCGAGCCGCCCGCCGCCCTCGCGCACACCCTCACCCTCGAGTTCGGGCGGGCCCTGTCCGAGGCGGAATGGCGCGATCTGATCGGGCGTGTGCGGCAACTGCCCTACGTGCGACGACTCCGCGTCGATGCCGTGCCGCTGACGCCCGTGAAGAGGCCCACCTAATGGCGGCCGACGGCACCTTCACCCGCTATCCGTCGCTCATCGAGCCCCTGCCGCCGCTCGTGCGCAAGCAGCGCCGCCTCGCCCACGCGATCGCGCTGGTCGCCCCGGCGGTCCTCGACGAAAAAGCCGTGCGCGGGCAGATCGATCAGCTCCTAATCGCGGCGGGCCTGAAGAAAAGCGAAGTCGTGACGTGCCTCGGCTACGACGTGAAGCACCACGAGAAGGCGGGCCAGTCCTCGATCAACGCCGACAAGGTCATCGAGCAACTCGTGGCGAAGGGCGTCGCGCGCGAGGTCGTCGTCCAGGTCCTCAAGGACAGCACCGAGACCGGGGAACCCGCGAAGTTCGCCACTGTCACGCCGTCGAAGGGCGCGAAGGTGCGCGTGTAGCAGGAGCACAAGGATGGATCCGCGAACGCAAGCGACGGCCGGCGGCTACTACAACCCTTCGACGGACAGTTACGAGAGGCCCCAACCGATCGGGAGCCTCGCCGACATGCCCGAGTCCGCGTCGCATATTCGTGACGGCGTCGGCCTGGCCGAACAACGGCTCAGCGACATCCACGACGTCATCGGCCTGCTCGAAAAGCGGCTCGAGACCGTCCTGTCCCCGGCGCCACCGTCCCCCGTCAGCACCAACACGAGCAAACAGGCGGGCCCGCCGATGTCGCACGTCTCCGGGCGCATCCAGATCCTGAATGAAGGGTTCGCGCACGCGTCGTTCCGGCTGCGTGACCTCGCGAGACGCGTCGAGGTCTGAATTCCCCGTGGGACCGCGTACGGACCTCCTCGACGCGATCAGTCAGCGGTATCAAGAACTGCGATCGGTGTCGCCCGAGGAACGGCGATCGTTAGAGATCGAGATCCGCGCGTTGGCGGAAGAGTACAAGAGGACGACGACGCACGACGAGTCTCTGGCGCGACGGGTCAACGCCGACCCTCTGATCGCGGAGGCCCCGCATCGGCGCTACGGGTAGCGCGCTCCTCCTCCTGTACGACAGGCGGCGAGGGCAGGGCATCCAGTGCGTATTCGTCGACCTCTTGACGTGAGGGGGCGCTCATATCCGTCAGTCCTTTCCTTTGGGAACTACCACGTCGCCGCGATAGCAATCGCCCCGAGCAGCACGACGAGGATAAACAGCCAGTGCTCGCGCATGAAAGTCATGACGCCAACACCTCGACCAGCACGAGGCGGACCTCGTCTGGCGTCACCTGCATCCCCGAAAAGCCGGGCACATGCTCGCGGCCCGATAACTCGACCAGCCGCTCGATGATCCGATCGATCCGCATCGCCAACCACTCGCCCACGCTGTCAATCGACGTCGCCAGCCTCTCGGCCTCACTGGCCTGCTTGGCCGCTTGCTCTTCGTCGTCGCGGATCGCAGCGGCCGACTTGTCGGACACCACGCGGAAACCTAGAGCCTCTAAGCCATCGCGCACTTTTGAATACCCGGAGTCGTGACCCTTTCCGCTCACCGCAACATGGATGAGCAGCGTGCCTTGGATGTTCAGGGCGCGCGTTTCAAGGCTGAGACGATCGGTAAATTGGCTCATTTCTGTGTCCTGTTCTTTAGAAGTCGTTGCCGCTGTCATCGTCGTCGTCGGGATCGGCGCGCGGCTGGCTGAGTTTCCATGGGTGCGCGTCTACATCTTCGGGGCTGTCGGGCGGAGGGTCGCCTTGCGTGGCGGGCGTCTCAAACGCAGCATTCTTCAGCGCTAGTTGCCCCTTTGCGCTCGACGGGGCCACGAACGTCACGTCGTCCTGATCCCGCCAATCGAACCCAAAGGTCGTCAAGTGCGCCTCGCGATGGCCGTGGGGTCGCACGCACTGATCGTGGTTCCCCCATCGTGCCTCACACCGTTGGGAGGGGGCCGCAGGGGCGGCCGTGAGGAGGGCGGCTTCCAATTCGCAGATGCACTGCCACAACTGCGAGCGCCGGGCGCTATACGGCCAGCTCTCGTGCTCCTGTCGCCATCGGTCCAGCAGGCGGCGGATCTCGGCGCTCATCGCCCCTGCTCGCGACTCTTCCCCACCCACCCGGCCTCGCGACTGCGTTCGGCCGCGATCTGATCGAAGGCCTCGCGCGACTGACACTCGGGCCGTGTCCACCAGGAGTCTCGGGGCGGGTTGAGCGTCTTGCGGACGACAATGGTCTCGGCGACCGCGGGCACGGCGCCGACGGGACGGGGTTCCTTGCCACGTCGCCAGGGGGACTTCGAGATCATGAAACCAGACTCCAGAACAACGACGACGAGTTCTTCGCGCGCAGGGTCAATCCACGCCCGGTGACGAGGGAGACCCCGCAGAGCAGAAGATCGGTGGTCCGTGCATCCTCGGGAACGAGGGTCATGCGACCTCCAGCGGCAGGGCGTCTTGCTGAAGACGTCGTGCCGCGATTTCGCAGTAGCGCTCATCGAGTTCGATCCCGATGACCTTGCGCCCGAGTCGCTTGCCGGCGAGCAACGTCGTGCCGCTGCCCATGAACGGATCGCACACCACGGCGTCGCGTTTGGTGAACGTCTCGATCAGCCGGAGCATTAAGCTCTCCGGCTTTTGCGTTGGGTGGAGGCTCATCATGGCGGGCGTCGAACTGTGCGCCCACACCGACTCCTGACGCGCCCCGATTGGCCCATTGCGCGCGACCTGAATCAGTTCCCAGGTGCGTTTGAGGCATACCGCCGTATCGCCCCCGCCCCCGGCTGCGCCGCCTTTGTCCCACACGATCAGGTTGCGCCACCGTCCTGGCCAGGGCTTCCACGGACTCGCAAATACGACGGTCGGCACGACGAGCGATGCGGCCCACACAAGCACGAACTCCACCGCCGCTGTGTCGATGTCCCCTTCCACCCGACTCCAACCGTTCGAGCGAACCATGCCGTGATTTTCGAGCGCGATCCCGTAGGGTGGGTCAGTCACCACAGCGCCGGGCTTTAGCTCATGGACGACCTCACAGCAATCGCCGTGGTAGATCGTGATGCCCGACTGTTCGTAGTACGGCGTCATTCGTCTCCGTTCTGAGAGGATTCCCGCGCCGCCGAGGGCCTCCGATGCGAGGTTCTCCGACGGGCACTCGGTGTGCGGGACGTCGAGATCGCGCCTGATTCGTCGGTCACTTACTGCCCTTTCCGCTTCGTCGTGAACTTCGCGTAGTCGGCGGCCGCGAGCGCGCGGAGCTTCTCGCGCTGCGCCTCGTCGACCTGGAGACTGGTCCGATCCCGTCGCCGGCGCCGCCACTGCTGCAGCGCCGCCACGCCGAGGCAGATCCACAGGATCAGGATCGCGGCCGCGGCGCCCACGAAGATCGCGACGAGCGCGACGTCCCACCAGGTCATCGCTGCACCTTCGACCGACTGACCGCGCCGAACGCGACGTGCCACTGCTTCCCGAAGGCCGGTTCGACCTGCGCGCGGACCTGCCGGCGATAATCGTCTTCGTCGACGGCCGGCAGCCGGACCACCTCCCGCGTGTCGAGGGCCCACGGGTCCGGGCCCATCCACACGGTCGCGATGTACCAGTGCACCGCGTGTGTGACAGCGTCCATCACGGTTCGAGCGCCCACGTCTGGTTGCACCAGGAACACACCAGCCAGCCCGCCTTGAGTTTCGACAGCCGCGCGCCGGTCCGCTGACAGCCGGGACAGACGGCCGACGTGACGCGATTGCGGAGCGCCCGATCAGATGGGAGTTTCATCATCGCGCGCTGGCCGGCGGGCTTGAGGCCGAGTTTCGAATTGATGTGCGTCATGCAGAAAATCCTTTCGCCCCTCCTCCGCCGCGAGCCGGGCTTCGATCACGCGCTGATGGCGCCGATACCAGGCGATCGCCTCGATGCAGTCCAGAATGTTTGGACACATCGGCGTATGCGGGCAGCGATCCTTCCGCGCGAGGCGCGGGTCCGGCGAGGTGCGCTGGCGCAGCTCAAAGGCGGCTTCGATCTCGTCGTTCGTGAACGGCGGTTCGCGCTCGTCGTAGACCCCGTCCGCGTTGCACTTATCGAAAGCGGCCATGACGGGGCGGGCTCCTCAGGCGTCCGTGGGTTTTCTTGAACTTCGGCAGCAGCCGCTCGACCGCGCTCACCTGTATCGGAGTACCCAGATCTGCCTTCTCTTCTTCTGCAGATGCAGATGCAGATGCAGGTTCGACGGCTGTTCGGGGCTGTTCGAGAAACATTGGGGAATTCGCGACTTGTTCCTCTCGAACACCCCGAACAGGACCTCCCGAACACACGTCCGGATCGCGCCGCGGTTTTTGGGGTTGGGCGGTCCCATAGAGTTGGAGGCGGAGTTGCGCGCTCGCCCGGCCGGCGCGCGATTTGCCGTCACCGACGAAGGCGGCAAAGTCTCCTTTGACGCGTCGCAGCTTGAGATTGACGCGTCGTCGGCCCTGTCGCTTGAATTTGGGTTCAAGCGCTGGCCAGAGTTTCAGGAACCGCGCGGCCGAGATCTTCGGCACGAGCTTCGCGATCGCGCGCGGGTCCGACGGGATGCTGCCGTGCAGCGCCTGGTGATCGAGCAGCCGGCGGTAGATGCCCTCCTGCTCGTAGGTCATCAGCTTCACCGCTTCGTCGGTGTCGTAGTCCTTGGGGTACCACTGATAGGCGGGCGCTTTATTCGTCACGAGTGCGTGGCCTCAGAAGGTGTCGTCATCCTCGTCGTCGTCGGGATCGTCGAGCTCGATCTCCGCGGCGTCCTCCGCGTCCTCGTCGTGCTCGAGGGCCTCGGCCTCATCGATCTCGTCAGGCTCGGCGTAGTCGTCGGTGTCCATCGGGGCCGTCCTCAGAGCGTGTCGCCGTCTTTCGGGTAGTTGTGGGGGTTCAACCAGCGATCGGTCACGAGCTGCGCCAAGGCTTTTTTGCGGCGGGCCTGGACGACGTACCAGACGCCCATGCCGAGGAGGAGCACGCCGACGAAGAGCCCGGCGAGGATCACTCGCGATCTCCACCGTGCGAATCGATCGGCGACGGAGGCCTCGCCTCGGCGACGTCGGTGGGTCGACCATCCGCAGGCACGACGCCGCGCGTTTCGCCGCGCGAGCAATCCGAGCAAAAGTATTCGACCGCATCGAGGTACCGAATCCCCCGGTGCGCCAGACCGAGCACGATCACGTCGTGCTGCTGCCGTTGACACGCGAGCCACCAGCGCGGGCGCTTCATACGGTCAGCCCTTTCTGGTCGATCTGGTTGGCGATGTCGCGCAGGATCTCGGGCAGCGCGAGCGTGAGGTGCGGCGAGAGTTGTGCGGAGAAGCCACTCCCCTTCACGCCGTTGATCACGAGCAGCAGCACGCCGTCCGCCCGCGCTTTGTCGCGGACCTCCGTGGTCAGGTCGTCGTACTTTCCAGGACCGAAGGCCATCAGCGTCCTTCACCCGTTCGTCCGCGTCAGCGGGCTCGATCGCGGCCGACAGAGCCCACACCCACAGTCCACGTGATGGTCGTACTTGGGGATCGGCGGCGGCTCGTACGTGGGTCGATCGGTGTCTTCGGTGACGACGTCGGCGACCAGGCCGAATTTCAACGGAACGCGCGCCTGCTGGAGCTGCACAACGTCCCTTCAGATCACGAGCCGCGCCGGATAGACGCCCTGCAGCGCCGGCGACACGGGCGCGTGCATCGCCCGGAGCTCCTTCTCGAACGCCGACGCGTCCAGATCTTTGTGCACGGCGATCCGGGTCACGAAGGCGTGGCAGGCGATGCCGTGCTCGGTGTGGCCCTCCCAGATGCGCGCGTCGACTTCCCCGCCAGCGGTCACGAGGGTCACGATCTTGTCGGTGGAGTGCAGGGTCACGGTCATCGTCGTCGGCTCCATTCGTCGCGGTTCACGAACTGCGCGTGCTAGCCCGTGGCAGTCCGCCGCACACGCTGACCGGTTGCCTCTCCCGGGCGCGAGACGTCATCGGAGGCCCGGGCGCTGCCTTGCTCAACGGCCCGTCGTACCACGATCGCCGACGCCGACAAGGGGACGGTGCGGCCCCCCGCGTGCGTCGCGCAGAACGCCGCTAATCCGTTCTCGGTCATGCGCCCGCACCGACGGGTTCGTACACGAGCTCGCGGACCGCCGCGTCGCGGCGTTCGACGAACCGCCAGCCGTGGCAGTTGACGTCGGGGCACGTGCACGGCACGAGGTCGAAGGGGGGCGTCACCCGGATGCGCGTGATGTTGCGGGGATCGGCCGCCCACTTCGCGAATTCGGCGCGCGTCCAGCGATCGCGCGGTGGAGACATTCACCCCGCCTTTCGAAGCTCGCGCGCGACGTATTCGTGCCGCCACGGCGTGCCCTTCCGCGTCGTGTGGCCGTCCGCATTCAAGTCGTCCGCGATCCGTCGGGTGCTGCGGCCATCCGCCCGAAGCGCCCGGATCGTCGCAAGTAACCGCTGCTCGACCGGCGCGGGCTCCAGCCGCACGCCGTCCGCGGCGAGCTGGGACCCGAACGGAAGATTCCCCACCCGCTCACCCTTGGCGCGCTTGGCGGCCAGCGCGGCCTTCGTCCGCGCGCTGATGATCAGCCGCTCATATTCGGCGAACGAGTCAATCAGTCGGCGCAAGAGCACGCTCGACGGGTCGTCGTTATCGGTGCCCTCGCCGGCCGCCGAGACGACGCGCGCGCCGCGCTTCAGAATCAGGCGTTCGATCATGGCGACCTCGATCACGTCGCGGCCGAGGCGATCCCGCTTGGCCACGAGGAGCACGTCTCCGCGCCGGAGCGCGCCCACCGCCTGCACGAGGACCGGGCGCGCCGCAATCGAGAGCGCGCCCGAGACCCCGGCGTCGACAAACACGTCGCGCAGCCCCAGGCCGAGCCGATCGGCCGTGGCGCGCACGCTGGCCCGCTGGGCGTCCAGGCCGAGGCCCGACTCGGCTTGCTGGTCGGTCGAGACGCGCAGATACCCGATCGCGTTAAGGCACCGGAACCCTGTGGCGTCACCGTCCGGTCGGAACGCGATCCGTGATGGCACCGGGGGGCCCGACGCTTTCGCCCCCATCCCTTGGGGCTGATCGCGACGCCCTCCACGAGGCTTTTGGGCATCTGCTAAAATGCGGTCTTCGTGCATGGCTCAGGACTCCTCCGGGTCCGGTCATGTGTGTCCTGGCAGGTGGGCCGCGGTGGTTGGTAGCTTCTGCGGTCCCCTGCCCTACAACTCTCAAAACTGCACTTGCCTGATGCAGTTTCCCGTGCGTCAATTCATTCGGGCCGGCCGCCAGCACCGATCCGTGATCAGGTGATCGGGAACCTCTGGCGAACCGGCCCTCTCTTGGGTGTAAATCACGGAATCCTCTCGACACCGTCGTCGTCGGAGTCATCCTCGTCGTCGTCATCCTCGTTCGTGAGGTTGTTATCGAAATCGCCGTCCGGGTCGTCGTTGTCGAATGCGTCATCACGAACCGGCAGCGCGCGTTCCGGCGGCAGCTGCACGCTCATCAGCGGCCGCGGCTGCGCCTGCTCTACCGCTTTGTAGGCCGCCTCCTGCGTGCACGGCGTGATGGCGTAAATGGAGCCGGCGCCGATCAACTTCGTGTAGCCGGCGACCGCGCCTTCCTTCACGGTCGTCCCGGCGGGCACGTAGCCGCGCTCGCTGATGTAGCCGGGCGCCTTCATGGTGCGCTCCCGTTCTTCGAGCGCGGGCACGTCGATGCGGAAGAGCACCGCCTGGCCGTAGGCCTCCGTCGTCACGTAGCCGACGTAGCGCTGATGGCCGAGCACGTCCACGATCGCCCAGCCGTCGAAGCGCGGACTTGCCGCGGGCTCGCTCATCGTCACGGTCCCTCATTCGCGCCCCGCCCGAGCGCCCGTCCCGCCCACGACCACTGCTTCGCCGCGAGCACGTCCGCCAGCACCACGCGCCGACTCCCGCGCACCGTCGTGAACGCCAACTTGCCGTGCTGCATCCAGTAGTAGAGAACGCGGCGGGAGACACCTGCGGCCGTCGCGGCCTGGTCAACATTGAGCGTCACCAACAGGTCGATCGGCATGCTCAGATCCGCCGCGGGTCCGCGCGGCTCTCGCCGTACTGGTGCGCGACCGCCTGGCCGCGCAGTTCACTGACACACACGCGGATGCCCCAGCGGGCCCCGTCCGACGACGCCGTCGGCGCGTAGAGCCGCACGTGCCGCATCCCGCGCAAGGCTTCCTCGAGCGCCGCGGCCTGGTCGTCCTCGACGTCGTTCGCAATCCCCGGTAGCCGGGCGAGGAGATCGGGATGCGCCTGCAGCCAGGCGAGGCGCTGCTGATGTTGCTGCTGGCGCTTGGGGCCGGAGAGGTGGTGGCTCATGCGATCGCCCGCGCAGTCTCAGGTTTTCTCAGGTCGGTCACGCGACGTCCTCCGCCAGGTCGGCGAGTTCGTCGAGCTGCCGGCGAATCTCCCGAATGACGCGCCGCGCGCGCGCGTTCCGGTCGGCGATCGGGCCGAACCGCTCGACCAGCTCCGCGCCGAACTTCGCTGCGAACAGCGGACCGAGGACCTCGAGCTGCTCGAGCCGCAGCGTGCCGTCCTTCAACTGCCGCGACAGATGGCCTTCGTGGATCTGGAGGTCGATGGCCGCGGCGCGCGCATTGCCGCTCGTGATGCGGAGGGCGTCCCCGGCGACATCGCGCAGGCGGCAGGTACACACCGGCGCAAGTTGTTCTGGCTGACTTGCCGGCCCGGGCGTCGGCACAGTGGGGGCCATGCCCTTACCGGCCGTTCCAACGAGCGCCGCGTCGCGCGAAAGCCGGCACTGGAGTCCTTACCGGCGGGTGTGCTATAAGGGGCCGTGCCCGGCGCGAGTCGGATTCCGATTACGAGTCGGAATCAGATTCTTCACCGATCATCCATTATCGGTCCCTACGCGAATCCCGCCAATTCCTGACAGTAATCTTTGGCGTCTGCCCGCAAACCACTACGGTTCAGACTCACAACGCAATCCCCATCAACTCGTCGACCGGGACGCCGGTGCGCTCCGTCGTCCGCTGCAGAATGCCCTTGCGCGGCGTCTGCACCTTCGTCTCGAGCTTGTAGTAGTAGCTCTGGCTGATCCCCAGATGCTCGGCCGCCCGGCGCTGCGTAAAGCCCATCGCCTGGCGCCACGCCAGGAGACTGCTGTACGGCTTCAGCGGTTTCAGGCGACGTTTCCGTGCCGTGCGGTCGTCTGCACTCATCGTGCGCGGATAATATTCCTGTACGTGTTGGTGCGTCAAGCCCACTTTCGCGCCGGGTGTGAGTCCGAAACGTAAGCCGTTGTGGAATCAGCACGTTACGAATACGCTACGGCCGCTATGACGTTGGCCGAGCGCGCCGTGCTGCGGATTCGGGAGGAGATGACGGAACGCAAGATCAGCCAGCGCGATCTCGCCGAACGCCTCCGCTGTTCGCAAGGCCGCGTGGCGAAGCTGCTCAACGGCGGCGTCCGCTTGCGGCTCAATGATGTGGGCGTGCTGGCCGACGCCGTCGGCATCACGGTCGTCGAAGCGCTCCGCGATCGGGGGCTCGAGTTCTACGCCGAGCTGACGCCGAGCGAGGTCCGCATCCTCGAGCGGCTCCGGCGCCGGCCGACCGCGCTCCAAGGCGCGCTCCTGATGCTCGGCCTCCCGGACGAGACTCCAACCGTGAAACGGACCGTGTCGAAACAGCACACCCGCAAACCCAAATAGCGTCGTTGGCCGACGCTTTCGGCGGACTCCCCTTTGCTGATGAGTTCCGCATGGTGCAATGGGAGGCCCCGGTGTCGCTCCACGCGCTCACCCGGAAACTCGCCCACCTCGCCCGGGTCGACCCGGACGCCGCGCGCGGCGTGGAGTTGCTCGTCGACGATGCCCTCGCCCGCCATCAGGAACAGGCCCGCGCCGAACGGCTCGCGCGGTTCGCTCGCCTCCGCCGGGTCAAGTAGTCGTTCTGGAGGATGTCGCGATCAACCGGGATCGCTGACCCGAGGTCTGCCGCGCCGAGGGTATGGGTCGCCCGAGATCGCGCATGAGTCTCCCGGTTCGTCGTTCTGTCGACCGCCGACAGGTGTAGACTCCTGAACGCCGCATCGCCCGCGGCGCCATTCCAGGAGGTGTGTGCATGCTGCTTAACTTTGCGAAGAAGCTCCGCTCGGACATCAAGACCGGGGGCGGGGCCACGGTGGACGGGCCGGTCGGCACGCTGACCGTGATCGAGCTGTACCCCCAGCTGCGCTACGGCGACATCGAGGGGATCGGCCCGGTGACGATCGATGCCGAAGGGAACATGGTCGGCTTCAGCCCGGTCACGCGGTGCCAGGACAAGCACGGCGAGACCGCGTGGATCCCGACCGAGCTGGTCCGGAACATCCGCCTGCAGCCGTTTGTCGGCGTCCCGACCGGGAAGGCGGGCAAAGCCGAGACGAAGTAGGGGGGACGAAGCCCGCCGGCTCGTCAGGATTCATCGGCTACACTGGATCCCGCATGTCGGCCCGTCCTCGCGCGCTGGCCCTGGCCGAAGCGATTCGGGCGCTCCTCGAGGTGAGCGGCGCCACGCCGGCGGAGCAGTACGGCGCGCTCGCGATCGCCGGGCAGCTCGTGCCCTTCACGGGTACGGCGTACGAGCGGCCATCTGCCGAGGGCTTCACGTTCCAACGGCACTTCGACCAACTCATCGACCGCCTGTCGGCCGACGCGCTCACTGCCGCGGCAGGTTGAGGCGCATCAGGAGGTCGAGCAGGTCCGCCGCCTCCGCCTGGTCGAACCGGGCGAGGAGCGGCGCCGCGCGGGCGAGCAACGCCTCGCGGTGCACGCCGACATCGCGTTCGAAGTGCGCATCCTCGCGGTCCTTGAGCGCCAGCCCCATTGCCGCGACGGTCGTTTGCAGATCGAGAATGGTCCGGAGTAACTGCACGATCGTGCGCGCGAACGTCTGATCGTCGATGGGCATTCAGTCGTCTCCTTGAGTGCACGCGGTGCACCCTACCGCCAGGCCGGTCCACTGGCAAGATGCGCCCGTGCCGCGCCGCGGCTCTCGATCGTCAGCAGGTGCCCCGGCTCGGGGTTGCCCCGGATCTGGAGCAGCGCCGCGTGCGCGAACTGATGACACCGGAGGCACGTGTGGACGACGTTCTCCGGGCGCCATTTCCCGCCGCGCCTCCTGCCGCAGTCCGTTGACGCGCGCGTACTCCGCGTCGACCTCCGCGAGGAACACCCCGGCCACCGTCGCGTACGTCGCGATCTCCTCGGCGTTGCGGTGGTAGCGCACCAGGAAGGTCTGCAGGTGCGGCGGGAAGCGGTCGTCGAAGCTGAGGAAGTCGCACCACGCGGCGCCGCTCACCCACAGGTTGTGCACGATCTGCGGCAGGTGATCGAGCGGGACCGTGCCGGCCGTCAGGTACGTCAGGTGCGTCGCCGACTTCGGACACTTCACCTCGAGGATCCCGGCCATCGCGCCGACGTGGCCGTCGAGCGAGCACCCGACCGCGAGCGTGTCGTGCGCCAGGAACCCGGTGCGGTGCACCAGATGGCCCGTGCGCGCTTCGTAGGCCGCGACCGCCTGCGGTTCGACCGCGACGGCGCGGCGCATCTCCGGACTCACGTATCCCTCGTCACCCGGCGTGCCGGTCAGGCGCTCGAGCACGAGTTGTGTCCGCAGGTCGCGCCGCGACGCCGACGCGTCCCCGCTTTTCGTCGTCGCCATCATGGCGCCGGCGCGACTGCCAGTCAGCCGGCCGAGGCGCGCGATCCGCCAGGCCGGCGAGCGCTGCGCCGCATCGACGACGGTGAAGGCCGGCGCGGGCGGCGCGACGAGGGTCAGGCTCATGACGCCCTCGGGCCGATGGTGCGCGCCGCGATCGCCTTGAACTCCTGCCAGGTCGCCGGCGCCGTCCGGGTCAGGTGTTCGCGGTAGTCGTTCGACGACTCATACCAGGTCTTCGTCAGCTCGAGGGTGCCGAGCATGGCCTTCCCGCGCAGCACGTCGAGCCACGCCAGATACCCGCTCGGGTGCATCGTCGGCGCCGCGACCGGACGGGACTCCGGCGTCGGCTCGTGGGTCACCGCGTCAGCGTCGTGGTCGCCCTCGGTCGGGATGCAGAAGGTTTGCAGCGCCGCGTACTTGTAGGCCGCGCTCATCGCCTTGTTCGTCGCCTTGTCGGCCGAGTCCATCGCCTCGCCGTAGGTCTTCACGGTGTGCATCGTGCCGTCCGCGGCGGACACGAAGTCGAATTCCACTTCGACGGTGACGTAGAACAGCACGCCGCCCTTTTGGGTCGCGCGCTCGACGACGGTGCGCGAGAGGACGCGCGGCAGAATCACGAGCCGGTATTTCGCGAGTAGCGGCGACAGGGCGTTGAGCACGTCGTCGATGCCGCGGAACGTGTAGTGCTGCTGCTCGTTGCGCCGCGCCTTCGCGAGGCCCGCCTGCCCGATGTCACGGGACACGGCAGCGATGCACTCGTAGACGGAGAGCGACTTGTCGACGTTGAGGACGGCCATTATGCGATCTCCTTCACGGCGGCCGCGGGCGGGCGGACCGTTACCATGCGCAGTTGATAGGCGGACGTGTGGGCGTCGCGTTCGTCGCAGCATTCATCGCAGAGCGCGCCGGTTTCATCGGGGCGGTTCCGAAAGTCGCGGCCGCAGTCGGTGCAGGGGACGGTGTCTCCGTGGTTCATGCCGCCCTCGCGATCCGCAAGGTCACCGGCTGCGCGGCGAGCAGAATCATGTGGAGCGCGCGCTCGAACTCCGTCGGGAAGCTGCGGACGTGGACGTAGCCGCTCGCGTAGGTGATGTAGAGCAGGACCATTTACGCATCCTCCCGTTCGAGGCGCGCTTTGCAGGGGAGGCAGAGACCGTGCGAGGCCGGGAGGACGCCGTCGCGCATCTGCAGGGTGCACCAGGCGCAGATGAGACGGGGTTCGCGGACGACCTCGACGGACGCGTAGGGGAAGACTTCGGGCCGGAGGAACGTCGGAATCATCGGGAGCCTCTTTTGCCTGGCGGCGGGGCTCCCCTTACACTGTGGGCAGCCCGGCGACCGTTACTGCGGTTGACGGGTTAGAGGGCGGTCGGTGTTATCAGCACCGGCCGCTCTCGCTCGGCTCGACTTCCTGAATCTTACTCCCTGCCCTTGCGCCTGTCAAGGATAAAGTATATACTCCGTGGCATGCCGATTGTCCGCAAGCTGCAAGCCATCGGCGGGTCGCGGGCCCTGATCATCCCGCGCGCGTTCCTCGACCAGTTGGGGCTCGATAACAATTCGGAGGTCGAGGTGTCGCTCGAGGGCGACCATATTGTGATCGTCCCGCACCGGCCGACTAAGGCCGCACGTGTGAAGCTGGCGACGAAGGCGAAGGGCTAGATGGCGGACACGACGACCGCGACGGCGGCGGCCGGCGTCTCGTTCGGGAGCGCGCTGGCGATCACGATCTCGTGGAGCCTCTATCACTCGCTCGTGTGGGCAATCGTGCACGGCTTTTTCAGTTGGCTCTACGTGATCTATTTCGCGTTCACACGGGACTAAATGACCGACGACGAGCGGTTCCGACTGGATCAGGCGCAGCGGGCGACCTACGACGCCGCGAAAGCGGACCTCTCGCGGGCGCGCCAACTCGCCGTGGATTACGGGCGGGCCCTCGAGGGACTCGGGAAGACGCTCCAGGAGCTCCCGCAGAATGTCCACCTCTGGAAGAAGGAGAACGGCGCCGCGGAATGGCGTTGGACCTTCTCGCCCTACGGCCAGGGCCTCAAAGAAGTGACCGTGCCGGAGTGGGCAGAGATCGAACAGTTGGCGCACACGATCAGGCGCCTGGCCGCGGAGATCCCCCCGCTCGAACAGGCCCTGCGGGATCGGCGGCTGATCGAATGACCCGACGCACCCTGCTCGCGAGTCTCGCCGCGCTGGTGGTCGCGCCGTGCGTGCCGACGCCGGCGCCGCGGCATGCTGCGCGCGCTCTTCCGGCGCTCGAACTCTCGGCGGAGGCCGCCCGGCGTGCGATCGACGCTGAGATGGTCCGAGCGTCCCTCGCGCTCGACGAGCTCGGGCGGTATGCCAACCAGGTGATCGCCGACCTGCGCGCCAACAAGCTCGCGACGAAGGCAAAGGGCTAGATGGGGATCACCATGAAAGTACTCGCCCGCATCGACGCATCGTCTCTGGTGACGCTTGCGGACGAAGTGACCGGCGTGCGGTTTCAGATCGTCGCGCCCGAGTTCTCGTGCTTCGACTATTCCGCCGTCTACTGTGAATCAGCCGAGGACGTGCTGGAGCTCCTGCGGCAACTGAAAGCGTGGCGTCTCCGGGCGAATGCCGGCGCGACCGGGATGGCTGACGCGAGGCCTTCCGGATCGAAGGGTGGGGATGGCGGAGATCGCGTCCAGAGGTCTTCGTGATCGCTTTTTGGATCCCCTGATGCCTGAGACTCCTGACTTCGAGTCGCTCGCCCGCCGGATCGCGCACTTCTTCTCGCCCGCGGCGCAAGGGGACGCCCTCGACCCGGCGCAGGCGCTCCGGTTGGTGTGGAACGCCCGCGGCGCCGCCGACCTCGTGAAGCTCGAGGCGGAGTTGACGAGTCAGATGGGCGCGACCGCGAGCGGCCCTTACGTGAAGAACCTCGATCGCGCGCTGCGCGCCCTCGATCGATAACTTCGCTCTCCGTTCTTCTATTCGTCTCCCCAGCTCAACCGATAGTCAGAGTGTCCCATGCAAAATTACATACTCCTCGCCGTCGCCTGCGTCGTGTGTGCCTCGTGCGGCGGGAATTCAAGCACCGGGCCATCGCCCGTGCCCCCGCCGGTCGTCATCCCGCCGATCACCCTGACCGGCCATGTCACCGCGACCAACGGCGGCCAGCCCCTCGCCGGCCTCGCCGTGGACCTCGGCGGCCAGGTCGCGACGACCGACGGCGCCGGCGGCTTCGCGGTGCAGCTGGCGCCAGGCGCCCCCGGGCGGCTGCTGCTGAGCGGGGCCGGGATCGTGCCGCGGTCGCTCCTCGTGGCGGTTGGCGCGACGCGCGAGGTGAGTGTTGAGATGTTCGGGCCCGGCTTCGACCTCGACTACTTCCGCAAGATCGCACGCGACGGCGTCGACTCCCCGACCAACCTCCAGCCCTTGCGCCGGCTCGTGCAGGCGCCGACCGTGTATCTCCGCACGGTTGATGAGGCGGGCGCCGCGATCGACGCCGCGACGTTGAACGCCACGGCGGCGGCGCTGATGAGTGTCGGGGGCTCGTTGACGGTGACAGGCGTTGAACGTGGCACAGAGACGCGCGAAGGCGTCGCGGGCTGGCTCACCGTCAAGTGGCCGAGCCCGAGGCTCGCCGGGCTGTGCGGCCGCTCGTCAGTCGGCCGAGACGGAGGGGCGATCGAGTTGAACTACCTGAGCCCCACGTGCGGGTGTGGCGCGTCGAGAATCCGACCGACGCACGTGCGGCACGAGCTCGGGCACGCCTTCGGGTTGTATCACACGGACACCGCCAGCGACCTGATGACCGGGTCCGCGGTGTCTGAATGCGATCGACGGCTCACCGCGCGAGAGCAACAGTACGCGGGCTTCCTCTACGCCCGCCCCGTCGGCAACACCGATCCCGACGTCGATCCGGCCGGCGCCGTCACGCTCGCACCGATGTCCGCGCGCTAAGTCTTCGGCGGCGGCGGCACGGTCAACGCCCCGACATAGCGATTCGTCAGGCCCCGCGCCTGCGTCGCCTGCAGCGCGGCGAGCTGCGTCGCGATCAGCCCGCGGTCGCGCGCCAGCGAGTCGTTGATCCCCTGGAATTGCTGCGCCAGCAGCTGCACGTAGCGGGCGAGGTTCGCGAGCTGCAGTGACAGGTTCACGAGATCGCCGGCGATCGGCGGCGCGGCGACCGGATCGGCGACGGGCTCGTCCACCGGCGGATCTTCGACGGGTGGCGCCACGGCCTCGAGGTCGAACGGCTCCGCGACCGTCCCCGGCGCGGGCGGCCCCGCCGGATGCCACTGCCAGGACGGCGTGTTCAGGTTCGCCGGCGGGCCGCCCTTGATCAGACAATCCACCCAGCCGTCGAGGAACGTCACCGCGTCGATCGAGTAGTCCACACCGCGGTACCGGTGGTTGTTGCCCGACGCCTTCCGGGTCAGCTTCGCGCCGTCGTGCCGTAACCGCCAGGCGGTCGCTGCGGTGATGAGAAACGCGTGCTCGTTCGAGGTCTGGGGGCTCGGGATCACGCCGCGCGCAATCAGGTCCTGTTTCACTTCCGCGACGAGATAGGTGCGGTCCGTCATCAGCGTTAGCCCATCGCCTTTCCGAAATGCAGATGCTCGAGCAAGAGCACGGAGAGCGGCACGCCGTTGACCCACACATCGGCGATCCACCGTCCGAACGTCTGCCGGTCCTTGAACGTCTCGATCACGAACTGCGCGGCGGGCGCGAGGAGAATCAGCGCCGCGGCCACCTGCGCCGCTTTCCCGGCCTCGGTGTTCATCTCGAAGGCGGACCAGTCCCGCAAGCGAATGTGCGCGTAGCAGTGGACGTGCATCCCGAGATCCACGTTGAACTCAAACGTGTCGCCGTCAATCACCCGGAGGCAGATCGCGCGGTAGCGATAGGCGGGCTCGATCACTGCCCCCGTGCCTGCATCGCCCGCATGATGTCCACGCGAGCACATCGCGCCTCGTCCAAGACCGTGTCGTAGATGATGAAGTGTCTCGGGAAGTTCCCTTTCCCGAATCGCTTCACGGCCAGCCACCGCCACCAGGACAACGGACTGAAATACCGAAACGATGAACGCGACTGAATGCAATCGCGGAATCGTTCGTCGGCCTCGTCCTTCGTGACGGGAACGGCGCGAGGCGTGAGGCCCGTGACGTAGGCGTAGTCGTGCTCCCAGCAACAGACCACATCGACCTCGAGCGCGTGCGTGCAGCCGTCCGACCCGATCCTCTCCGCCAGCGCCTTCAGTTCGTCGTGATAGCTGCTCATGGTGCACACGGCGCGATCACGACGGTCGGACTGCCGGGCATCCCGGCCATCGGCTGGAAGACGTGGTAGCACCGTGCGCCAATCTTGATGAGGGACACGGTGTAGCGCCCGTCGAGAATCTGGTCCCACAGGACTTGCACGGGCATCAGTTTCGGCTTGGGGGTCGTCCGCACCACGGGGCCGCCCTCGACCGGCGTGGCCTTCTTCGCCGCATCACTCTTCGCCGCCGCCTCCCGCGCCTTCTCTGGCGTCGGTTGGCTGCGCGGATCGTTCGGGCCGTAGCGCGGGAGCGCGTCCGGTGTTGGAGGCTGCGCGCTGACCATCACCACGCACCCGACGATCGCCAGGACGTGGAGCGCCTTCCACACGTTGATCGGAGCGTTCATCGTTTGTCCTCCGCTAGGAGCCGCTGCGAAATCCGGTACGCCGCGCTCGTGTCCTGATCGATCCGTGCGTGCTGCCGCGCGTAGGCTTCCTCGACCGTCAACTCCTGGTCGAGCAGCGCTTTGATCTCCTCGGCCTCCGCCTGGTCGGCGAACCACAGGAGGCGCGTCCCGAACGTGACGCCCGCGTCGCCGCGCGTGCGCTGGCCCGAGCGCCGGTGGAGCATCCAGCCGGACTGCCCCTCCTTCAGCGAGCGGCAGATCCGCCACTTCGAATGCCGGCGCGGCAGGCCGTCCAGGCGAGGGGTCATCGGAACACGTATTCCAGGTGTCCCGGATCGTGCGGGTCTTTCCAGCGCCCGCCCCAGCGCAGGCCGAGCGCCTCTCCGAGCTCACCGATGACCGCCCATGCGGGATCGGCGTCGTCCCACTGGAGCTTGTCGGGCCCGTGGAGCTGGTAGATCGCGTAGGGGCAGAGATCGATCGCGTCGGCTTTGTCGTTGTCGGCCGTGCGGGTCACGAGGCGGCGCAGCCGTCGCGGCAGGTGCTTCGAATGCGCGGTCTTGCTCGTCCCGTTCGCGAGGTTCGCCTGATGCTCGGCCACCGTCCGCGACGTCTGCACGATCAGCACGCAGATGCCGCGTTCGACCAGGCGCGCGAGGACTTCGATCGCCAGCGGCTTGAAGTCGGACGAGAGGCTGTCGAGGGCGCGGTCCATCAGCGCGGCTCCGGCTTCCCGTGGCGGCGCGACGCATTGACGACGTCGGTCACGCGGTCGTTCAACGCGATCGCGTCGGCGGCGTCGTGCGCGATCGCGGCCGGGTCGCGCGGCGCCGGCCACTGGATCACGCGGAAGGTCATCCGGCAGGGGGCGGCGGCGCACGTATAGTTCCCGTCCGCGTCGGCCGCGACGCCGGGGGCCGTCGCCACGCCGCAGTGGGGGCAATACATACAGATCATCGGGGCACCGGCTGCGGCGGCGTGGACGGGAGCAAGGTATGCGGCGCCGCCGGGACGTAGATGACCTGCGGCGCGGGCGCGGGCGCGGTCGACGTTTTCAGGAAGAAGGTCGCCAGCGTGACGAGCACGACGAGGATCGCGACGGCCGTCGTGATGAACGTCTTGTTGTCGGCCTGCTGCTGGTGGGCGCCCTTGCCCGCGGCCTGGCCTTCCTTCAGGCCCTGCAGATCGCTCCGCAGGTTCTTGAGTTCCGTGTCCATCTCCGACCGGGACGCGAAGCGGGTTTCCCGGTCCATCATCGCGGCGCGCCATTCGTTCGCGTTCTCGCGCCACTTCTCGGCGTTGACGTCGGACTTGACGATCGCCTTTTCCGAGGCGGCGAACGCGGCGTTGGTCAGCGTCTCGGCGGACTTGAGCGCGGCGTCGACCGCCGTCTTGGCCGTGGTCGCCCGCTCGTTATACTGCGCGGCGCGCTCGTCGATCGTCGCACGCAGCGTCTGGAGCTCGGCGAGCGCGTACTCCTTCAGCCCGCCGAGTTTCTGATCGAAGAGCGCCGCGAGGGCCCGCAGGTGGTGGTCGCTGCCGCCGACGAGCAACTCCGCGTAGTCGCGCAGCGAGACGTCGGTTTCGCGGAACGTGTGCGGGGGGCGCTCGGTCATCAGTCCCCGCTCGTCGTCGGCGTGTCGATCTTCTCGACCGCGACGGCTTGCGTCGATCCGGGCGCGATGAGGGCGACCGGGCGCTGCGTGATCGTGCGCAGGTAGATGTTGATGGCCTTGACGACGATGCCGTAGAGGACGAGATAGCGCGGCGGAATGAGGACGAGGAGGTCGGTATCGAGGAGCGGCACGAGCGCGACGGCGATAAGAACCGCGTTCGTGCGAAACGTGCGGCTGTTCCAGAGCGAGATCGCCCAGTAGGTCACCGTCGGCGGCGGGCGGATGGGCTCGGTCATGGCAGCGCCTTGTAGATCGCGAGGATCCGGTTGCGCAGCTGCAGCTTGGTCAGCAGCGGGCCGGGGATCGTTTCCCAGAGCCCCTGCACGACGGCGCGCAGGACCTTCTGATCGACATCGCCCACTGCGTCGAGATCGGCGAGCGTCGCGGCGTCAATCACGACGGTGTCGAGGAGGGTCTGCGCCTGCGCTTTCTGCGGGTCCGTCGCCTCCGGGAGAAAGAGGACGCGCCAGGTCGCGCGGTTCGCGACGTCACCGATCGACACGCCGACGATCGGAATGTTCTGCGCCCTGAGCGTTTGATCGACGAGTCCGGCAATGGAGGCCATTAGCCCTCCACCCAGCCGGTCATCCCGCAGATCTGGCTCGTCTGGTACCCGTTCGTGTACCAGGTAGCGACGAGCGTCCCCGGCGGCACGCTTTCCAGCCAGTTGTACGCGTGATAGCCGACGACCGGCTTTTTCGTGATGGCGGCGGCGAGTGGGCCATACACATTCGCCGCCGAACTCGCGCCGGTGCCGCCGACCATCCCGGCGACATAGGCGGTCGTTGAGTCTTCGCCAATGCCGGTCTGCTGCGACTGCCCCGCCGAACTGTTTGCCGAAAAATGCGTCACCTGCAACCGCAGCGTCACTTCGGCCACGCCGACAATCAGCTCGACGCGGTTCGCGGTATTCGCGTTCACTTGCCGGATCGTGGCGCTGGTGTACGTGTAGTTCCCGTCGGCGCCGAGCCGCTGCAGCGGGCGCTCGTCCCGGTGGTAGTAGTTCCACAGGAATCGCTTCGCGCCGCTGTCTTCGGTCTGCCCGGAGACCGCCGTCGTCCGGAACGATCCGAGATAGCGCCGCGTCAGGTCCGCCGACTTCGTGTAGCTGCCCGTCGTCGTCAGCACGATCGCGGTCGCCCGCGTCGTGTCATTCGTCCACGCCAACGCTTCGAGCGTCGCGACCCCCGCATTGCTGTAGGCGAAGAGGTCGTACATCGTCGACGTGGTCGCCGGCACGGCGATCGAGAACTGCGCGGAGGTCACCGTCGTCGCCACGCCCGCGCTGTCATAGAGCGCGATCCGGTTGCAGCCTTTCGGCGTCGCGTAGATCGTCGTCGCCGCGGTGACATCGGCCGTCGTCACCGGCACGCCCGTCGTCAGCGTCAGGCGGAAGCAGTTGACGCCGTTGTCGGCGTTCGGCGGCGCCGGGATGCCCGGATTCGCCCCGAGGATGAGCGTCGTCGTCGAATCCGCGATCCCCACGACGCGGCTGTTCGCGGGCGGGGTCGAGGTCAGCGCGCCGGCCGTGCCGACGTAGTACGTCGTGCCGGCGGTCAGCGCTGTCAGGCCGGTCACCTGGCCCGCGAGGCGGATTGAGCCCGACGCCCCGGCGCCGATCGACGCCGGCACCATGCCGACCGACACGGCCGCCGAGCTGCTATACGTGTTCGCGCTGTCGGCCTTGAACCAGAGGCCCGCGGTCTTCCCGCCCGACCCGTCCGAGAGGTAGACGACCTGGCCCGCGGTCAGCGCCTCGCCGGCGGCGCCGGTGATGTCCAGGTTGACGGAGCTGCCCGGCACCGCGAGCACGTGATCGACGGTGCGCATGACCGCCGCGTGCGCGGGCGGCGTGCAGGCCGCTTCGTAGGTGAACTTGTAGGAGGAGCCGGCCGAGAGCCACGCGGTGAAGCGCCCGGCCGAATCCGCGACGATCGGATTCGTGTTCGGCGTCGCGAGCGTCACGTCGGTGTAGGTCGCGACCGGCGTCGAGGTGCCCGCGATGTAGCTCCACACGCACGCGCCCGAGACCGGGTTGCCGTTGCTGTCGAAGACACTCTGGTACGGCGTCGGCATCGGGGTGCCCGTCGCCGCGTGGAGCGGCGCCGCGAGGGCGACCACGGCCAGGAGCGCGATCGCCGCGCGTCGAAGACTCTGTCTCACCATTTGCCTGTGCCTTCGCGGTGCGCGACCGCTTTCGCGACCTCGGCGGGCGTCGCGCCGCCGAGCCGGGCGGCGAGCTCGCGCGCCTGTTTGACGGCCGCCATCGCCTCGGGCCCCTTCAGGCCGCGTTTGAGCAGCCGCAGAAATTCCTTCGTCTCGGCCGCCGTGAGCGCGATGCGGTCCGCGGCCGCGGGCGCGGCGGCGGCCGCCTGCGCCACCGGGGCGGCCTGCTGGCTGGCGCTATAGGTCGCCCGGCGGGCCGCGAGGGCCGCCTCGTTCAGCGCTTTCTGATCGGGCAGGGCGGCGGCGGTCGACGGCTTGGGCACCAGCGTCGGTCGCGCGGGCATCGGGATGGGAGCGCGCGCGGCGGCGAGGGCGGGTGCGGCTTCGGCGACGGGTGCGGCGACCGGAGCCGCGCTCGTTGGCGCCGCGGTCGAGGCGGCGGGTGCGGATCGGGGCGCGCGGGCCGCCGGCGCGGCCTTGACGGGCGCGCCTTTCTTGTAGCCCGACACGGCGATCGCGGCCGCGACCGCCAGCGGCGACGGGATCCCCATCGCCTCCAGGGCGTGCTTCGTCGCCTCGTACTTCACCGCCGGCGCGGCTTGCTCGACGACCGCCTTCGCGCCCGCCACGGCGCGCCCGGCCATGCCGACGCCCGCGCCCGCAATCGCGCGGGCGATGCCGATCGGCGCCAGCACGGCGAGCTCGGGCGGCATGCCGAGGAGGCTGTTATCGACGCGCGTGCGCTCACTGCCGCCGGACGCGGGATGCCACACCTTGCCGCCGATGCCGCGATCTTCCCACGTGCCCGCCGGCGCCGCCGCCGCCGGCGTCCCGGCACTCGGATCCTCCGACAGGAGTTGTCCCGCTTTCGGGTCGGTGGAGAGCAGCTGTTCAGCCATTACTTCGCGTACCAGCCCGTCTTGCCGTTGACCGTTTTCCAGACCGCGGCCACGCCGTTGACGGAGCCGGCCTGGCCTTCACTCGGCGCCGCGGGGCGCGCCGCGTCCTGTCCGACCGTTGGATGCGCGGGATCGAAGCCGTGCTTCGAGAGAATCCCTTTCACCTCCGGCGACAGCGCGGAAAAGGCGTCGCGCTCCCCCATCGCCTGGTGGTACTGGTAATCCAGCGACGACAGCTTCGACCCCATGATCGGGATCAGCGTCTTCACGTAGCCGGCGAGCTGCGTGGGCGAGTTGGCGCCGTGGATCTTCTCTTTCGCCTCGGCGATCCCGGAGACCGTCGCGCCGCCTTTACTGAGCACGCTCGACACTTCGCCGGCGAGCGCGTCTTTCAGCGTGTCGAAGTTCGTCACCGCGTCGCCGCCGAACATCGTGCGGACGGCGTTGAAGGCTTTGTTGCCCGGCACGAACCCGCCGGTCCCCAACCCCGCGGCGAGCGTCGTCAGCTGATCGATGTGGCCGATCGCGGTATTGATGGCGTTGATCTGCTGGCCCTGCACGCCCGTCGTGAACGCTTTGCGCGTCGGCGCGCGGTTGGTGAACATGCCGGCGTCGTACTCGGGGTTCACCTGGTTGACCCACTGCGTCAACATCTCGCGGTTCCCGCCGCGCATCGACGCGACCTTCGTCGGATCGAGGTCGTACGCGGCGATCTTCTTCACGGTCTGGCGCCACTGCGGCGGGATCGTCTTGAGGAAGTCCGCGCCGGTCTTCTCGAAGTCGCCCGGCGGCGCCGCGGCGTTCGGGCCTGTGTTGACGGTGATGCGCGGCCGATCGTCGGCCTGCCCCATCTGCTTTTTTACCTTCAGCAACCGGTCGTACGTCACCTGGTCGCCGCGCGCGAGGGCCTCGGCCGCCTGCACGTCCAGCGAGCGCGTCTCGAGGTGGGCGGCCGGCGGCGGCTTCGCGGGCCCGCTGGCGACGAGTGTGTTGTCGCCGCCGTAGCGCTGCTGCCCTTCCCCGAGCGTGTAGGGCTCCGCCGCTTTCGGCGGCGCGTTCAGCTTCTCGAGCACCGCCTGCCCCTTCGGCGAGCGCGCGAGGAGCGCTTTCGCCGCGTCGGGAATCTTGTCCGCGTGCTCGACCGACAGCACGTGAAACTGCTGCGCCTCCTCCGGCGTCAACGCGCCGGCCTGCACCGCGCGCGCGGTCGCCGAGCGGACCGCATCGGGCGTGCCGCCGGCGAGCAGGATCTCGTGCCCGATCTGCGCGGCGTAGTCGTCGTGCTTCGCCTGTTCGGCCTCCGCCCGGACTGCCGCGCGGTCCTTGCCCGCCTGCTCGATCTCGTGAAAGCGCTGCGTCTGGATCTGGCCCTGGAGCTGCTGCTGCTTCGCCTGCTGATACTGCGCGGGCATCGACGCCACGGCCTGCGCGATGTTCTGGACCGCGCCGCCCCAGGCGTTGCCCGACTGCTCCGCCGCGCGCGCGGTCGCATGGCCGACCTGCTCGGCGCGCCGCGCCTGGATCAGCCCCTGCTGCTGGAGGATGTCCGCGATCGAGCCCGCGTAGCGGTTGCCCGGCGGCGCGTCGTATTGATGAATCGGCATCAGATCACGTCGTCAGGTACTGGTACGTTTTGTTGTAGGTCGAGTCGCGCTGGTCGCGGAACATGTCGTAGGCGTGCGACCAGTCGAGCTCGTTCCCGCGCTGCGCGGCGGACGACTGCGTCGCGTAGCCGGTCATCTGCGGCGCGAAGGCATCGAGCGCCCCGCGGTACTGCTTCTCGTAGGGATCGATGTTCTGCGTCTTGTAGTTCGTCAGGTACGTGTCCATCTTCCGGTTGCGGACGTCGCCGTAGCGCTGGGTCGCGTAGTTGTTGCCCCAGGCGAGGATGTCTTTGAGCGTCCCGCCGGTGTTGAGCGTCCCGCCGGCAGCTTTACTCGCCTCGAGGCCGCGCTGGCCTTCACTGCGTGCGAATTCGTAGCCGGGATCGCTTCTGACGTCCTCCATCGACGGATCGACGAAGCGTTCGTAGGGCGTGTACGCGGGCGGCGTGAAGACCGGCGTCCCCGGCATCGTGAACCGCTCGGCCGGCGGGGTGAACGGCGCCAGCAGGCCGCCAATCGAGCCGGGGATCGGCGCCGGCGCGGGGGCCGGCCCGGGCCCGGGATTGACGACGCCGCCGGGATCGGTCGTCGCTGTCACTTGCCGTTCCCACGCGTTCGATCCCGGGTTCCAGGTCCAGGTCTGGCCTTGCGGATCGATTTGCGGGCCGCTGGCGGCCCAGCCGCCCGAGCCCGGGGCGAAGGGCCCGACCGACCCCGGCGCCATCCACGGCGGCGGGGTGCCGTTGGTGCTCGTCGTCGGGGTCGGGTCGGTCGGCTCCGTCGAAATCGGGCCGAAGTCGCCCGCCGGATCGGTGTCGTCGCCTCGATAGGCCATGGTTAGGTACTCCTCGCGTAATCCTCGAGCGTGCGCGGCCGATAGCCGCCCATCGGCATCTGCAGCGCTTGGGTCATGGGGGCCTGCGTCGCCATCTGGAAGGGCTGCGCGCGCGCGATCTCGCCGATCGTGCCCGCACGCGGCGCGGCGGCCGCCGTCGGCAGCAGCCACTGCTTCTTGTTCACGCCGGAGTCGGCGCCCTGGATGATGTCGATGATCGGGCCGTCCTTGTACTGGACCTTCCCGACGGTGCCCTTCGCGTTCGGGCGCAAGGTGAAGCCCGCGGCGACGAGTTCCGCTTCCTTCGCCTTCACCATCTGCGGCGTCAAGGTCTCGCCGGGAAAGAGCGTGTTGAAGGCCGCCTGCGCGCCCGAGAGATCCGGCATCGGCGCATTCGGCGCGCCGCTCGCGCCGCTCGGCCCGCTGATCGGCACGTAGTCCGGAATCCGCGGTGCCGGCAGCCCGAGCATCGCGCCCAGCGTCCCGAGCCGTTCGCGCTGCGCGCCCCACTGGTCGTAGTTGCCGCGTCGGGTGGCTTCGGCGCTCGCGCGGTCGTACTCGGCTTGCTCTTTCTGATAGGCGAGCGCGTTGTCGGCGGCCGCGGCCTGCAGATCGGCGGCATGGTTCGCGGCACTGACCTGCGCACTCATCGCGTCGCGCGCCATGCCCGCCTGCTGATGCGCGCCGTAGATGTTCGTGGCCGTCGAGAAGAGCGTCGAGGCGAGCGGGGAGGACGCCATGGCCGCGAGCTTCGCGCCCGTGCCGATGGTCGCCGCCGTCGACAGGCCTGCGCCCGCCGCGCCCACGCCGGCCGCCGTGCCCGCGCCGACGCCCGCGGCGAGGCCGGTGCCGCCGGCAATCCCGCCGATCGCGCCCGTGCCGATCGCCGTCGACGCGAGCGCGCCGGTCCCCGCCGCGGCCGCACCCGCCCCGCCGGCCCCGGCTGCCGCACTGCCCGCGCCGGCCGCGCCCGCGAACGCACCCGCCGCGCCCATCGTCGCGATCGTCGCGGCCGCAATCCCGGCGACGATGAGGGTGTTGCGGAGCTTGTGGCCCTTCGGGTTGAAATTCCCGGCCTTGTCGACTTCGATGTCGCCTTCGTCGACCTGGACGCCGTTCTGCTGCGCCGCCTGCAGAATCTGGCGCTTCTGCGCGTCGTTCAGGTTCGAGGCGTTCCCCTTGATGGCGGCCCACCACGGCTGACTGCGCATCCAGATGTTCACCTGGTCGATCGAGGCCTCCGACTGGCCGCCGGCGACACTGCGTACGGGTTCTGGCATCAATTCACCTTCGTCACGGAAATGCGCAGGCTGTACTGCATGACGCCCGGCGTGTTTGACGCGTAGGCCGTCGCGTAGGTGAGGACCGCGTTGCTGTCGACCGCGATTTCAATCACGCCGCTCTGGAGACTCGTGACCAGATTCCCCGTGACTGCGGCGCCGCTCAGGCTGCAGGCCTGCGCGCCCTCGGTCCACGCGAGGGTGAGCGCCACCGAGCTCGAGACCGGATCGCGGGTCGTCACGCGCAGATACCAGGCGACGCGCAGGATCCCCGCCGACATGCCGCCGAGCGCGATCGCCGTCGCGCCGATCGCCGCGTGCTGGTTGAGGAGCGTGACGGTCTGCAGCAGCTGCAGCGCGCTCTGCACGCGCAGGATCAGGTCGTAGAGCCAGAGGAGCCAGGCCTTCGCCAGGTAGAACGGCAGGCGCCGGGTCGGCGTCGTCTCGTCGAGCTCGATGAGCGAGGTCTGCGCCGGCGGCGAGGCCATGACGGTCATGCGGTCACGCCGCCTTCCGCTGCGCGCCGCGCGCGTCGACCAGGGCGCCGGTGATGCGCGTCGGGATCGGATCCGAGATCCGGATCTCGGGCACCATCGACGTCGGCGCGCTGCCGCACCGGAGCCAGTAGGTGCGCGCGTCGGTCTCGCCCATCCGCCCGAGGCCCGCGCGCCGTTCGTTGCCCCACGTCTGCCCGAAATCCTTGCTCCACCGGAGCATCGCGACCGGATCGGCGCCCTGCCCACTGATCGTGCCGAGGCCGTGCTGGATCTGGAGTTCGAAGCGGTCGATGAAGAGCCGCCCGTCGCCGGCGACGAGCGCCGGCGGGACACGCACGCGGACGATCGGCGTGCCGTCCGCCTCGGTCCCGACCGTGTCGTCGAGCATCGCGACCGTGCCGGTGCCGCTCTCCCCGACCAGATGTTTCCCGAACGCGTACGTGATGGCGCGCGGGTGCCAGGCGTCGACGCGGTTCGCCGCGACGTTCTCGGTGCCGAGCTCGGTCCAGAGGTTGGTACTGAGGTCGTACATCCAGGTCGCGTTCGCGCTCGGGAACTTCAAGACGTAGAACGTGTGGCCACTGCGCTGATAGACGAGGGCCTCGGCGTCGGTGATGATCGACGTGCGCTGATAGCCCGCAATCGCCGTGTCGAGCGCGTGGCTGCCGATCGGCTGCGGGACGTAGCCCCGGGCGCGCACGACGATGCCCGCGCCCTGCGCGTTCTGCGAGAGCCAGAGCACCGAATCGCCCGCCGCCTTGAGCGAGAAGGTCGCGCCGATCCCGTACGGGAAGGACGCGCCGCTTCTCGGCGCCAGCGGAAACGTCGACCCGCCGTTGTCGTACCAGACGTCGCCGCTCTGCTCGCCGAGGAGCCACACGTCGGGCGCGTTGACGATCATCGCGAGCCAGGCGTCGGGCGCCGAGCTGCGGCGCGCGAACATGGTCGGATCCCAGATCGAGAAGTCATTGAGGTCCGAGAGCCGCAGCGTGCCCGTCACGCGGTTGAAGGCCAGCCCGTAGCCGTCGAGCATCCCGATCTGCGTCGCTTCGTTGGTCAGGACCGCGGCCGAGAGCACGTGCGTCGTCAGGTTCAGCCAGTAGGCGTTGCCGCCGCTCGAGAAGAGCGCCTGGTTCCCGCTGATGCCGTTGAAGGCGATGTCGGCCGGGTTCGCGTCCTGGATGACCGCCCCGTAGCGGGTCGCCGTGCCGGCCGCGAAGAGTTCGTAGACGCCGCCGCCGATGACGCCGAAGGTGCGTGCGTTCATCGTCGCCAGCGCGCGCGTGCCGACGTCGGTGATGCCCGCCGCGGCCGTGATGAAGGCCGACTGGCCCGGCGTCGGGTAGAGCGCCGGGAGCCCCGACTCGCTGTCGTGCGGCTCCAGATACAGGTTCACCAGGCGCGAGCAGTCGGCGACGGGACTCTGGACTTTCGACGAGGTGCCAACGAAGCCGGGCCACTGCATCAGCGCACCGTCCCGGTCCGGTAGTCGAACCAGCCGCCGCCGCCGGGCACGCCGGCGTCGCGCGTGACGAGCCGCGGCGCGCCCTGGTTGTTGGCGAAGATGCGCGCGCGCGCGGCGGTCGCGTTCTTCTCGAGCTTCGGCGTGACGACCGCGCCGGGATACGCGGGCGCCAGATCTTCGGCGAGGGTCAGGACGATCGCGTCCAGATACCCGGGCGGCAGCGTGAACACGAGGACGAGCGTGAAGGCCGCGAGCACCTGCCGCGTCAGGAGCTCCACGCTCGCGGCCGCCGAGGGCACCGGAAAAAAGAAGAGCTTCCCGAGCGGCCAGTTCGGCTCGTAGTAGCAGTCGGTCGGCTGCGTCGCGGCGAGCGCGGGCTGCGAGAGGCCCGCGTACCACGCCTGGTCGCGCAGCGTGATCGGCGTCTTCACGCCGGCGACGACGAGATTCATCCCCTCGATCGTCACGGGCCGCTGCGTCACGACGAAGGTGCCGAGCGGACCGATCGTGTGCGGCGAGAGCGCCGGCGTCAGCGCGAAGGTCGTGAAGACGTCGGCGTAGGTCGCCTGGCGATCGGCGTTCCAGTTGTCCCAGAGGCGATTGAGCTTCCCGAGGCCGAACTCGGCATCCTCGGGCGTGAGCTCTTCGCCCGCGCCGAGGATGTTGACTTCCTGATACGCCGCTTTGAGGAGATCGAGGCCGGTCATCAGTACTCGTACCCCACGAGGTTCACGTTCCAGGTCGGCGCGTTCGTCGTGAAGGTGGAGGCCGCCGTGATGCAGAGCGCGATCGTGCCGTTCCCGGCAATCTCGTAGCCGTCTGGCATCGGGATGATCACGCGGTCCCAGGCGCTCGCTGTGGCGGGCGTGGCGCTTTCCGCCGCGAGGAGAATTGGGGTGGACGTGACGACGCAGGCCCCCGCCGTATTCAGGCGCAGCTTGAAGGTCGTCGTCTGGATCGTCGGCGTCAGGTGGCCGCGCGTGGCGACCGAGAGTGCCATGATCCGCAGCGTCTTGCCGCTGGTGATCGTGTAACTCGCCGTCGCGGCCGTGATGGCGCCCGTCCCTTTCGACTGGTCCCAGGTGATGATCTTCTCGACGGTCGTTGCGCCCGACGCGAACGTGTTGGTGTAGAAGCTGATCGCCGTGCGGCCGGCGTCCTTCAGCTCCTGAATCGTGAGGCCGGTCGCACCCTGCGTGCCCTTGGTCAAGGTCGGCGGCGTGACGAGGACGTTCGAGTCGTTACTGACGGTGACGCGTGGAATGCCCGCGCCGCCGGCGCCCGTCCCGGTCGACACGTTCGTGCCGCCGAACTGCGTGGTATTGAAGCCCGCGCCGCTGACGGCGTTGTCGATGACTTCGACCGCCGTCTTCACGGAGCCGAGCGTCGCCTCGAGCGCGAGCGCCGACGTGTTCAGGTTCGTGCCCGCGTTCGCCGTGACCGTCGAGACCGGCGTCAGCGTCGTGAGCTGCGCGGCCGTCAGCACGACGGGCACCGAGCTGGCGGCGAGCGCCTGGCCGAGGGCCGGGATCTTCGCGGTCGACGTGTCGATGGCGGCCAGATGGCCCGCCTCGAGCGCAAAGCCCGCAATCGCGGCCGGTGGCGTCAAGGTCGTCACCTGCGCGGCGGTGAGCACGACGGGCACGCTCGCGGCCGCCAGGGCCTGGCCGAGCGCCGGCGTCTTCGTATCGATCGATCCGACGGACGTGTTGCCGGTCGTCTGCAGCGCGCCCGTCGAGGCCCCCGAGGGCAGCGGCAGGGCCGCGGCCGAGATCGGGACTGCGGATTGATTGCTCGCGATGACGACCGGCGAGCTGTTCGCCATCGTCTGCTGCCCCGGGGCGCCCGCGGCGCAGCCGCTATCGCAGACCACATGGAGATTCGTGCCGGTCGCCTGCACGGCGGTCACCGTGCCCGAGACCGGCTGCGTCACCTGCGAGCCGTCGACGACGATCCGCTGGTTCGCCGCATCGAAAGCGATCGTCAGGACGTCGTTCTGCACGCCGAGCGTGTGGGTGACGTTGTTCCAGACGTCGGTCAGCGCGGCATTCGTCACCGCGCCGCTGATGGGCACCGGCGTCGCGCGGAGCTCGAGATCGGTCAGCCCGGAGCCGCCGGCGGGCATCGTGTCGACGATGACGTGCACGGCGCTCTGGTCGCTCGCGATCGTGACGGCCGCGGAGGCCGCCATCGTCGTCTGCCCGATCGGCCCGCCGCCGCAGCCTGAGCAGCTGTCGACGATCACGTGCGCGGGCAGGACGACGAACGGCACCTGCTGCGCGCCGAGCGCGGCGGCACACAGGAGCAGCGCGAGGGCGACGAGGCCGCGCCTCAGCCCCAGATCATCACCACCGTGCCGGAGACTGCTGCGGTCAGCCAGAAAGCCACCTCGTCATGTCGGAAGGTGAAGCGTTGCGGCGTGAAGGGCCGCTCGTAGCCGGCGCTGATCACGACGTAGTGTGTGTTGTCGCTGTCGGTCGAGTGCACCTGCAGGTCGCCGAGCGTTTCGTTGATGAGATTGACCGCGCAGGACGTATGGGGCGGCGTGACCGGCGTTTTCACGCCGCCCACGACCGCCACCCGATCAAACGAGAACGCGCGGGCGTCGGGCACCGCGACCCGTTAGCGCCGGCTCGATCGCGCCTTCGCCTTCGCCTCGGCGGTGCGCGCCGCGGCCGTGCGTTCCTCAGCGGCCCGGCCTTCTTTCACGGCCGCCGCCCGCGACTCGGGCGTCGTCGTGTCGAGCGGCGCCGTCAGCCCCGGCACGGCCGGGATCACGACCGCCCGCGCCGTGTGGACGCGCGCGTACTTGGCTTCGAGCCGCGCTTTGTCCGCTTCGTACTGGTCGGCGAGCGCCCGTTCCTGCTGGACGGCCGCTTCGCGCGCGGCGACGAGCGTCGCGTGCCCGGCGAGCCAGGCCACCTCACGCGCGAGGGCCGCAGCCGCCGTCGCGCGCTCGCTCTGGAGGACGGCGATCGCCGCCTGCACGCGGTCGACCTCTGCGGCGTGCGCGTCGCGTTTCTCTTCGTGCTCCGCGACCATTGCTTGTTCTTCCTCGGGCGTCAGCGGCTCGAGCACCTGCTCGACAGTCGCCGTGACCGGGGCGTCGTCCGGGCCATCGACCCGGTGCAGCGACCACCCGTCGCTGAGCGCCGCGTCGAGCTCCGCCTGCGTGCGGACGGTGCGCTTGACCCCGTCCGCTTTGTGCACCATGCGCGGTAATTCCAGTTCAGCCATCGAGAGACTCCTGCGCAAAAGCTCCGGCGGGACGCGCCCCACGGAGGCGCGTCCCGTCCCAAAGCGACTCAGTGACCGATTAGGCGATGTAGCTCGGGACCCACTTGGTGCCCGACCACGTGAAGATGAGCAGCTTGTTCACGACGGCCGTGCCGGCGATCGCGATGTTGGTGGCGGCCGTCCACGTGAAGACGCCCGACGGCACGACGTAGAGCGACACGCCGGGCGCCCAGCCCGCCGGGAGCGTGATCCCGGTGATGGCGTTGGTGCCGCTCACGGTGAAGACCGTGCCGGTCGCCGTCATGACGCCGGCCGGTGACGCGACGGTCGTGCCGAGGATCGGCGGGCCGCCCGACTCGCTCACCCGGACCCACTGCCCCGCCGTGGTGAGGCCGAGACAGTCGAAGAGGATCCCGTTGTTCAGCGGATCCCGATCGCCGGCGACGATGAACGGCACGTACTGGAGCAGGGTGCGCGTGCACTGCCCCGAGGGCGTGTACTTGTTGAAGGCCACGGCGGGGCCGACCCAGACGGTCGCGCCCGAGATGTGCGGCGCCGGCCGCGTGCCGTCGGCGCCGCGCGTGATGCCGATCGTCGTCGAGTTGACGGCCTGCACGATCACCAGTTCCTTGTCGATCAAGGCAAAGGTGCTGTTGGCGACGAAGCCGGTGGCCGAGGCCACGGTCATCGTGGCGACCGGCGAATTGCCGAGCGCCGCCGACAACGTGGTGGAGGTGACGACGGTCTGCGCCCAGAGGGGCGCCGAGGTGAACAGGACCGCGAGGAGGAGCGCCGCGGCCGAGCGCCAGATTCTGAGCTTCATAGTGATGGTCACTCCGTACCAAAAGGAAAAGGAACGGACGCGCCCGTGAGGGCGCGCCCACTCGACTACGTGATCACGCCCCGAGGATGCGGACCGAGCACTCATCCGGATACAGCGCGCCGAAGCCGATCAGCGCGTCGAAGCGGTTGATCATCTTCGACGAGGTGCCGTCGAACTGCCGGATGAAGCGGATCGCGATCCCGGTCTCGGGGTCGCGCTGCTGCACGGCCACTTCGACCGAGCTGCCCTTCGGCTTCTCGAGCTCCACGCCGACCAGCGCGAACGCCTGATCGTGGAACGCGAGGCCGTTGACGCCGCTCAAGCCGTTCGGGGTCGTCGTGCCCGGGAAGAGCGTCAGGTCCGCGCCGGCGACCGGCAGCGCATCGACGTTCTGGTACTGCGAGCCCGGGCCGTAGATGGCCGGGGTGATGGTGATCGTCGCCGCCGAGGCCGCCGCGACGACGTTCGCCACGATGCGGAACTGCTTCTTGACGGTGTTCAGCTTCTTCCGGGTCATCGTGTTGACCTGGTTGACGCCGACGATGTTGAAGACGTCGCCTGCGAAGAACACGTCGCCGGTCGTCGCCGTCAGCGAGAGCGTGGTCGCGCCGTCGACCGGCGCCGCCAGGATCTCGACCACGCCGGCCCACGTGCCGGCCGTGTGGTTGTAGAGCGAGACGCTCTCGTACCAGTCGAAGCTGTCGCCCGAGCCGGCGATGCCGGTCCGGAACTGCTTCGCGATGTCGGTGACCGGGTTGAAGTAGGAGATCGACGACTTCTTCAGCGCACGCATCACCTGCGGCGCCACGAAGATGCCTTTCTCCCCGCCCGCCGGGCACCCGAGCTCGACCATCCGCGCGCGCGCGGCCGCCGACGTCGTGTCGAAGTCGACCGGGTCGGTCCCGAGCTGGCCGACGATGTTGTTCGTGTTCAGGGCCGCGAACTCGGCCGCCTGGCTCTCGATCTCCTGCGCCATCTGCGCCATCGCGGGCTCGAGGTAGTTATTCTCAAGCTCCGCCTCGGAGCGTTCGAGCTTGACGGCCGCTTCGTAGGAATCCCATTCGAAGTCGATGCCGAAGGGCTGGCCGAGGTCGACGGTGACCGTCTGGCGGTTGATTGGCTGCGGCGTGTACTGCAGGCCGCGGCGGATCGTGAAGCGCTGCGGTTTCTTGAACCGGACGCTGTCGTCGACCGCGAAGGCCTTCGTGAACTCCTTGTTCTGGGAGGTATCGAAGTGCGCGGCGATCGCGAGCTTATTGAGAAGAAGGTCGAGGCACTTCATCGCCAGCCAGTCGGTCGTCTGGAAGGCGTTCGCCGCGATGAAGAGGCCCTCGGCCGACGCGGCAAAGAGTGACTGCGTGAAATAGAAGACGACGAGCGAGACGACGAGCCCGACGGCACGGTGCCAGAGCGGGCGCTGCTTCAATCGGTTCATGGCTTACCTGTGGCCCCGGCGCGCGGCGAGACTCGCGGCGCGGAAGGCGGAAAAATTCCCCGAGGCGACGGCGCTGTGGATCGGATCGCCCGCAACGGCGGGTCGCGACCCGAGGGTGGTGCCAGGCGTCGGCGCGGCGGTGATGGTTTTGGGGGCGGGCGCGTCGTCGGCCGCAGCGGCCGCGTCGAAGCGCGCTTCGAGCTTCCCGAACTCGCGAATGAGGGCGCGCGGATCGCGCAGCGTCGTGAGACGCTGGAGATCCTCGGGATGCGCCGTAAAGTGCTCCATCAGCGCGGGTGCGACGGGGCTGTCGAGGAGTTCTTCAGCGATGGCGTTCAGCGGGCCGCCGACTTCGCCTTCGCCGAGGGCGGCGAAGGGCCGGAGCGCCAGGACGTCAGGGCTGATCTTCTGGAGGAAGGCCGGATCGGCCTTGGTTCTGGCGCCGACCTGCGTGCTGAAGGTCGTCGCGCGGGTCTGTTCAGTCTGCGCGCGCTCGGCCGCCTCGGCGCGCATCTGCGCGGCGGCGGTTTGTTTGTCGTCGCGCCAACTGTCGCGCGCGTCCATCCAGTCTTCGAGCGACGCGTCGGGATTGGTCGCGAGGTAGCCGTCGTAGGTCGGGAACTTCTCGGGCGTCGGCGCGGGTGCCGGCGCGGCGTCACGGCGCGGTGCCGCCGCCGGGGGAGGAGTCCGCAGCCGCGCGATTTCGGCTGCTTGCTCCGCGATCCGGCGTTCGTAGTCGTTGGTGCGCTGTTGCTGCTTCGAGATCTGGCGCTGCGCCTCACTCGGCGCGGCCGCGGCGGCCGGCGCGGGGTCGGGGGGTGCGGGCGTCTTGGGTTTGCCACTGCGCTCGGCGCGCTCGGCCTCTTGATACGCGGCGAAATCCTTGCCGGCGACGGCCTGCTCGCTCGCCGTCGTGGCGGGTCGGCTGGGCTCGGCCGGGGTCTGAGTCGGGTCGGCCTGCGCGGGTGCGGGCTGGGCGATCTCGTCGGGCACGTGGCGCCTCTACACGTGCCGTCCGCACGTCACGTCCGTCAGGTTTTCAAGAGACCCAGCAACGAAAAACGGCGTGTCTGCGGCCCCAGATTTCGGGGCGCGAACACGCCGTCTCTCGCGTGAGTCCTTGTCGAGCGGTCCGCGCCGTGGACGTGCGGCGTTGTGGCTGGCCGGCCTAGGACCGTCGGAAAGTCGTTAGGTCAGGAGTACCTCATCTGCATGCGCGGCCGCGTCGGATACAACACACACTCGCGCTGCAGACGATCGCGGAGCATCGGCACATGCGTCTCGCATCCGTAATGCTCGGTCAGTTTGCCGCGCGTGACCTGATAACAGCCGCACGGTTGATCGACGCGCGTGAAATTGCTGGCATCCTCGATGTCGCCGTCCCATGTGTAGTCGACGCCGAACAACTCGGCCCCACGGCCGCGGGCCGCCATCGGCACGAAGGGTGCCGCCGTAACGGCCGCGAGACTCGCGAGAAAGGCGCGCCGGTTCACCATCGGGCCCGTTCAGTCTGCGGAACCGGGGTCCGCGATTGCAAACGCGCCGCGTGGTCCGAATCGCATTCCGAGAGGCACGCGCAGTGATCGCGAAAGCAGTAGCTCTTGCACTGCGGGTCTTCCTTCTCTTCGATCTCGCCGGTGTCCGGGTTCAGCGCGCACGTGCGCTGGCATTTGCACTGGTGATCGGCCGGCGCCTTCGGCGTGTTGTGGCAGAGCCAGCCCTTCGGCGGTTCGGTGTGCTGGAGGGCCAGCGCGAGCACGGCGGCCAGGAGGAGCGCGCTCACGCGCCCGGCTCCGGCTGAGGCGCCAGATCCGCCGCCTGCTGCCCCGCTTCGAGCGCCTGCTGATGGCTGACATCGCCCGCTTCCAGCTGTTGCTGATGGCCGACGGCACCCTGCTCGAGCGCGTGCTGCTGACCCTGCTCCGCCGCGGCCGCGGCGCGCTGCGCCTCGACGTCGCCGGTTTCGAGCGTCCGCTGATGCTCGATCGCGCCCGTCTCCACCGCGAGTTGCCGATCGCGTTCCGCCTGCTCGGCCTCGTACCCGAGCGCCTGCGCTTCCTCCGCCGCGTGCTGGTCGATGGCGGCGCCTTTGGCCGACGCGTTGATGTGCGCGATGCTGATGGCCGTCGCCGCACGGCGTGACGACTCCATGTCGGCGATCTTCTCGGCGCTCGCCATCTGCGCCGCCGCGATCTTCTCCTTCGAGGCGATCTCGAGCGTGTGACTCTTGAGTTCCTCGGCGGCGGCCTGCAGCTGCTGCCCCATCTGCTGGATCTGCTGCTCCTGCTGCTGGACCTTTTGCAGCACCTGTTTCGGGTCCGGCTGGCCGTCCTGCTGCTTCGGGTCGAAGAGCTCGGCCATCTCGTCGCCGATCGGGCCGACGTTTTTGAGGCGAATCGCGGCCGCGATGATCTTCGGCGCCTTCTCCGGGCCGGCGACCATCATCAGTTCCTTGCTGCCGACGACCGCGTCGGCGAACTGTGAGGCGGCGTCGCGCTCGCTCTCCATCGCGGGCCCGACCGAGATCGTGATGTCGTGATCGCCCTGGCTCGTGTCGATGTGGTAGGGCTTCCCGTCCTTGTCGACCGCCTGCGGGTCGTTGATCGTCACGACTTCCGCCGAGTCGTCGGGCTTCCGGATGCTCGTCTCGCGCGCCGTGTCGTAGTAGAAGCGGATCGACTCGTTGAAGATCGCGCCGGTGCGCGTCACGCCCTCGTCGTAGTGGTCGGAGAAATGGAAGCTGCCCTTCTGGGCCGTGTCCTCGATCTGTTTCAGCGCGACGCCGGACTTTTCGTTGTGGCGCTGCGCGGAGGTCGGGAGCGGGCTCCCCATCATCGCGGCCTGAATGGCGCGCCGCGCGCCCTCGGCGCAGAGCTCGAGCGCCTGCAGATGCTCGCCGGCGCTGTAGGCGAGGCGCGTCGGCAGCGGCAGGAACTGATCGCCGCTCTCGGGGGTTTTCGCGTGCGCCTCGAGGAACGCGAGCGGCTGGTGCGGCGCCTTCATCCAGTCGGCTTCCATGCCGGCGAACTGCCCCTTGTAGCCCATCACCGGGACTTTCGGGATCATGCCGGCCATCTCCGCCTGCTGCGTCCGGTAGTAGCAGTAGAGCATGTAGGGGTCGCGCGCCAGGCGCGTCATCGAGAGAATCACGCGCTTCCCCTCGATGTAGAGGATCTTGCCGTAGCAGCCGACAAAGGGAATCGACGGCCCGAGCCACGGCGTCTCCTCGAGCACCTCGAGCCCGTTGGTCAGGTATTTCGTGACCTTCAGGACGTCGACCTTGCGCGTCTTGAGAATCTGATCGGCCGAGGGCTTGTGGCCGGTGATCTCGTCCTCGAAGATTTCGATCGGCTGCGGGGACGGATTCGCCGTGCTGCGGCCGGCCGGCTTCAGGAGCAGCAGTTTCCGCTGCCGGTCGACGCTCTTGGTCCAGTACTCGGCGATCCGGATCTTGTTCCCGTTCACCCAGCCCGGCGCCAGCGCCGATTCGCTCGGGCCGAAACTCTTGAATTCGGCGTCCGGGAACTCGCGGTTGAATTCCTTCTCGGTGCGCGTTTCCTCGTAGAAGAGGTACTTCCAGTCGGTGCCGTCCGGTTTCAGGAAGTCCGGATCGGGCGTCACGAGATCCGGGTTGACGACCGGGTCGATGAAGAGCTCCTGATCGAAGCCCTTGTCGGGATGCACGTAGCGCGGGGTGATGCGCAGATAGCCGTAACTGCGCTGGATCATGTTCTCGCCCATGACCGTGTAGGCCTGCTGGGCGTTGCTGCGGTACTCGGCGTCGCGGATCTTGCCCTGGCGGAAGGCGGCCGTCTTGTCGTTCGCGCCGTTGCCGACGGGCGACGCTTTGATGCCGCGCTTATTGGCGCGCAGGTCGTTGATGACCTGGTTGGCGTATTGCCCGAGCTCGTCGAGCGCGAGGCACGGCCGGCCGGCGTCTTCCCTCGCGCGGCGATCCTTCGGCTCCCACGGGTCGCCGGCGATGTAGCGCATGTCTTTCGCGCCCTCGCGGCGGATGTCCTGCCATTCAGTCGTCGCGTAGGTCCAGCGCTCGCGGAGTTCCTCGAGGACGGTCTCGTATTGCTCGCCGGTGAAGTCGCTCATCGGGCGAGCTGCTCCACGTAGAAGTACAGGAGCGCGTCGTGGTCGGGGATGGCCGGCTCACTCCGCCACGCGGGATCCTGGTGGTCGGGGTCGCGCGCGTCCGCCTCGGTGCGCAGGCGCAGGGCCTCGTGGAGCGCGGCGCCGGCCAGGTGCGGATCGCCCGCGACCGGGACGACCTGCCCGCCGACGGCGGCCATATGCGGCGTGTGGGCGCGGTACTGCTGGTGCGCGGCGCGGGCGTCGGCGAGGAGCTGCGCGATGTCGACCGGCGCGACGGCGATGGGCGCGGCGGCTTTCGGTCGACGACGCGGCACCGCGCGGCGTGTCGCCATCAGAAGGCTTTCGTGAATACGCGATCGCTGTGGGCGCACCGCAGGATGAACCCGCCACCCGGCTGCCGGATCTTCTCGATCGGCGCCTTCGCGCACGCGGGGTGGTCGCACTTCAGGAGCAGGCGCATCCCTTTCGCGGTGAAGAGCTTCTGCGCGCGGTCGAGCAGGCGGTACTCGTCCTTGGTCCAGACGTCGCGGGTGCGGGAGATGTCTTCAGGAAGAATCAGACCCGACGCGACGGCCCGGCGAAACCCGGACGGCACCGACGCATCGGGCTGCGGCATGAGGTTCGATGATGCACGGCGCCTGCGCGCGGCTTCAACCCGGCGAGGTCCTCGTCGTCTTCAAATCCGAGCGGATGATCGTCGTGTTCGATGCCGTCGACGAGCTGCAGGGTCACCCGCTATAGTGTGGGTTGCACGAGTGGTGGAAGGCAGACACAGCGGCCTGAGCGAAGCCGCGGCAGGACCATCAAGGGTCGGTTCAATAGGCGGGACGCCGCCGACCCTGCCGATTCAAGACCCTGCGTGCCGGTATCGAGTCCGGCCTCGTGCACCAACAGCCCAGTCGGATCGCGCGTCTGAAAATTTTGTCACGCGATCGCACCTGAGCCGTACGGGATCAGCCCCACGCACTCGGCGGACGATAGGGCGCCGCCGGCTTCGATTGGACCGCGACGGCCTGCGCAAACGTCAGCAGGAACGCGTCGCTGTCGTCCGGGCTCGCTTCGCCGCGCGCCTGGATGTCCGCCTTGCTCTCGATCACGAGCTTCCCGGCGTTGTTCAGGTGATAGCCGGCCAGACAGAGTTGCTCGCAGAGCCGGTCCTCGTCGGGGAGGCTTCCGAGCAGCAGCCAATCTTTCCCCTTCGCGTACATGTGCGCGCGCATGTTCAGCCGGTGCGGATCGGGGCTGTCGCCGCCGAAGTTGATCTCGTGCACGTTGGTGTGCCCGAGGGCGTGCAGCCGCGTCACGATGGCCGCGCCGAAGGCCGCATCGACGAAGAGCGCCGCGAGCTGATGCCCGGGCCGGCGGTCATTCAAGAGCTCGGCGCAGAGCGCGATCCGGGCCGAGCGGTCCGGGTCCTTGTCGCCCGCCATGCGGATCGGCGGCAGCACGTTGCCGTTGAGGCCCTGCCGGAAGCGAATGACGTTCCACGCTTTCCCGCCGCCCGAGACGTCGAAGCCGGCGATGATCGGGTCGTCGGCGAGCGCGACCATCGTGCGCTTGCGCGCCAGGTCGACGCGGGCCTGGTCGATGTACTGGAGCTCGCTCGCGCTTGGTGGCAGCCCGAGAATGCGGACCTTGATGTAGTCGCTCTCGATCCCGTAGTCGAGAATCTGCTGCGCGATGAATTCTTTGTTCGGAAAGCGCGAGGTCCGCGAGTCGACCCGCCGGCCGTTCCAGCGCGCAGCGAGATTGCCGAAGCACACCCGGTAGAACTCGCCGGTGTTTCGGACCGGCTGGCCCCAGGCGAACATCATCGGCTCGCCGTCGGTCAGGCCGCCGTAGGCCGTCTGCCACACCTTGTCGGGCACTTCCGAGGCCTCGTCGAAGAGGTACCACGACGTCGAGCGCTTCGCGTGCTGACCGGCGAAGCTCTGCGCGTTGCCCGCCTTGCTCGTCTGCGCGTGCACTTTCCAGGTGTCCGGATAGTCCTTCGAATAGATGCCGCGTTCTTGGATGTCGAACCAGGGCGCCGTGAGGCAGAGCTTCATCCAGAACTGGATCGCCGCGAACGTGCGCTCTTCGAGCTGCGTGTTGGTGCCGGCGGTGACCGTGCCGTCCGAGTGCGGCCGCGTCGAGAGGATGAACCCGGTCAGCCAGGCGCCCATCGCCGACTTCCCCGTGCCGTGGCCCGACGTCTCGTTCATCAGGATCGGCATGACGGGCGTCTGGCCGTCGAAGGCGCGCGCGGTGATCTCGGCGCCGAGCGAGGTCAGGAACTCGCGTTGGTTGTCGTCGGGGCCTTCTTCGTCCTGCAGCGGGCCGGGTTCGCCCCAGGGATAGGCGCCGAGCACGAAGCGGAGCGGATCGTGGTAGCAGCTCGCGACGAACTCCTCAATCTCGGCTTCGACGTCCTCGCGCGTCCGGGCGATCTTCGCCGCGGCGCCCGCCTCGCGGTAGCCGGCGGCCGTCCAGGCGTCACTCATTCGCCATCCGTTGCGCGCGAATCCAGGCCCGGACCGTCCCGACCGACACACAGCGCAGCGGGAGCACGTCCGCCGGGTCGACCCAGGCCATCAGTTGCGTCTGCACACAGACCCGCGCGTCGTCGGTCGCGTCGAGGGGGATCGTCCACGTCACGACGTGCGCCGCGATCGGCGCGACCGCGATGGTGTGGTGGAGGCAGGCCACGGCGGAGCACGCGAGGAGTGCCGCCGCGGCCACGCTGAGGACCGGCCGCGTCACGGCGTCACATGCGATCCGCGGGGCAGAAGGTGCGCAGGCCCACGGTCGGGAGGATCGGCTGCAGGTCCTCCCCGAACGTGAGTTGCTCGACGTAGAGGTCCTCGCCCGCGGCGATCGACGCGCGTTCGGCCGGCGTCAGCGTCCAGCGCGAAATCGTGCGGCGGGCCCGCCCATGCAGGACCACCGTCGGCAGCGGCAGGTACGCGGGTTGGTCCTTCGCGTAGATGAACTCTTCGTGCGGCGGCAGGAACGCCCGTTCCTCGTCGGTGAACCTCGTCGGGGTCATGGTTTCTCCTTGGCGACGCGCTTGCGCGCCGCGACGAGCCGTGCCACGCGCGCATCGGCCGTCGTGTCCTTCACTTCGAGCTTCTCGATGAGCATCCCGCGGTGCTTCATGTACAGCTCGATCGCACGCACCTTGTCCCAGAGCTTGAACTTGTGGATCGTGTCGGTGACGCCGTCGCCCGCTTTCGCGTTCTTGATCAAGACCTCGAAGCCGGCGAGACACGCGCCCTGCTCCGGAGTCAGATCGGTCGGATGCTTCGCGCTGCCGTCGACGTGCCAGTAATCGCGCGCGTTCACGAGCACCAGGGCGCCGAGCTCCTCGAGGAGGCGCGCCTTGGTCAGGCCCGCTTTGGCGAGCTGC
>Ga0070696_100000107_pt1 | contig 42492 bp, 42 predicted proteins | sample KBSK1253metaG_FD_65474 | JGI IMG/M metagenome (GOLD analysis project Ga0070696, IMG submission 65474) | Corn, switchgrass and miscanthus rhizosphere microbial communities from Kellogg Biological Station, Michigan, USA - KBS K1-25-3 metaG | ecosystem: Host-associated > Plants > Roots >... | reverse complement strand
GGGGTGAGATTCGAACTCACGATACCGTTGCCGGTACTCCGGTTTTCGAGACCGGTGCCTTCAGCCACTCGGCCACCCGTCCTGTCCAGGCACGAATGTTACCCGGGCGAAAAAGTCGTGTCAACGCACTCCACTCGGTCGTCGAGCGCCGCGCACGAGTCACGTCACACGCGCTGTGCCGTATTGTGCAGTGGTGATTCCTGCCGCATCGTCGTCATGGTTCCGTGCGTAGCATCAGGACATTCCACTCTTTGAAGGTGCGAGCGTGAGGACACAACCAACCTGGAGGATCACGCTCGGTGGAGCGGCGACCTGTGCCGCCCTGCTCGCCGCGTGTGCATCGGCGCCACACGCGCCGCGCGCCACCGCGCGGCGCTTCGAGGGATGCGTGCTGTATAACAGGTATACGGCCACGGACCCCAACCTCTTTCGGGTCGCGCTCGGCCGGCACACGCTCGTGCCGGCGTCCACAGTCGACACGCTCGATCTGCAGAGCTTCGTGGGCCATCGCGTGATCCTCACCGCCGACGTGCGCACCGGCACCGATACGATTCAGGTCACGCAAATCGAAGAAGTGCCCGGACGCACCTGTCCTGGCGCTCCCTGACCGCGACCGACGTCACCGACGTCACCGACGTCACCGACGTCACCGACGTCACCGACGTAGGAAGTTAGCGGACGCCGATCTGTGCTATCCTGAATTTTCCGGCAACGGCTGGCTGTCACCTGTCATGTCGGCGCGACGCCGCGCGACAAAGAACTCGCGCAACTCGTCACCACACTCCTGCGCGAGCACGCCGCCCCGGACGTCGGGACGATGATTCAGCCTCGGGTGGCGGAGCAGGTCGGCCACCGATCCGGCCATGCCGGCCTTCTCATCCCACGCGCCGAAGACCACCCGATCGACGCGCGCGAGCACCAGGGCACCGGCGCACATGGCGCACGGCTCGAGCGTCACGTACACGGAGCATCCCTCCAGCCGCCACGCGCCGAGCGCACGTGATGCAGCGCGCAACGCAAGCATCTCGGCGTGCGCCGAGGCATCCTGATCGCGGATCGTGCGATTGGAGCCTTGCGCGAGCACAGCGCCGTCGCGCACGATCACCGCGCCCACCGGAACTTCGCCGGCGGCGGCGGCGTCACGCGCTGCGTCAAGCGCCAGCCGCATCCACGCATCATCTGCCGGGCGCGTCATGCGCAGCACATCCGCTGCGGTGCGCACCGCATCGCTCACCGCGCCTCCCCCGCCCCGCTCACCGCCGGCTCCGCACGTGTGAACTCCAGCTCGCCGTTCGTGCCCCGCGTGACCAGCACCCGGTCGCCTTCGCCGAACCGGCCTTCGAGCACCGCGAGCGCCAGCGGATTCTGGATGAGTCGCTGGATCGCACGCTTGAGCGGCCTGGCACCGAACGCCGGGTCATAGCCTTCCTCCGCCAGCGCACGCTTCGCCTCGGGCGTGAGCTCGATCGAGAGCTTGCGCTCCGCCAGCAGTTGCTCCAGCCGATGAAGCTGGATCGCGATGATGTCCTCGATCTGCTCGAGCGTGAGCGGCTTGAACACGATGATGTCATCCACGCGGTTGAGAAACTCGGGACGGAAATGCTGGCGCAGCGCGCTGGTCACCTGCATCTCCACCTCGCCCCAGTCCGCGCGGATCCCTTCAAGAATGTATTGGCTCCCAATGTTCGAGGTCATGATGATGACGGTGTTCCGGAAGTCCACTGTGCGCCCCTGGGAGTCCGTGAGACGACCGTCATCCAGGATCTGGAGCAGGATGTTGAACACATCCGGGTGCGCCTTCTCGATCTCGTCGAAGAGCACGACCGAATACGGACGGCGCCGCACCGCTTCCGTGAGTTGCCCGCCCTCCTCGAATCCCACGTAGCCGGGCGGCGCGCCGATGAGCCGCGCCACCGCATGGCGCTCCATGTACTCGGACATGTCAATGCGCACCATGGCGTGCTCGGAGTCGAAGAGGAACTCGGCCAGTGCGCGCGCGGTCTCCGTCTTTCCCACACCAGTGGGGCCGAGGAAGATGAACGAGCCAATGGGCCGATTGGGATCCTGCAGCCCCGCGCGCGACCGCCGGACCGCATCCGCTACGGCGCGTACCGCCTCGCGCTGCCCCACCACACGCGACGCCAGGACTTCCTCGAGCTTCGTGAGCCGCTCACGCTCGCTTTCCAGCATGCGCGACACGGGAATACCCGTCCACCGGGCGACGATCTCCGCGATGTCGTCCGCGTCGACTTCCTCCTTGAGGAACTGCGGCGCGCCCGATTCGCGCGTGCGCATGGCCTGATCGGCATCCTTCATCTGCTGCTCCAGTTTCGGGATGCGCCCGTAGGTGATCTCCGCGGCCCTGCCCAGATCACCGCGGCGCTGGGCCTGCTCGGCTTCCAGTCGCGCCTGTTCGAGCTGCTGCTTCAGCTCGCCCACCTTGCCCAGGCTTTCCTTCTCCGCCTTCCACTGCGCCTTCATGGCCGTGGACTTCTCGCGGAGGTCCGCCAGCTCGCGCTCGAGTGCCGTGCGGCGTTCCTTCGACTCCGCGTCCTTCTCCTTGCGCAGTGCCTGCCGTTCGATTTCGAGCTGCGTCATGCGCCGTTCCACCTCGTCGATCTCCTGCGGCATGGAGTCGATCTCGATGCGCAGCCGCGAGGCCGCCTCGTCCACGAGGTCAATGGCCTTGTCCGGCAGAAAGCGATCGCCGATGTAGCGGTTGGACAGGGTCGCTGCGGCCACCACCGCGCCATCCGTGATGCGCACGCCGTGGTGCACCTCGTAGCGCTCCTTGAGACCGCGCAGAATGGCGATCGTGTCCGCCACGCTCGGCTCGCCCACGTACACCGGCTGGAAACGCCGCTCGAGCGCCGCGTCCTTCTCGACATGCTTGCGATACTCGTCGAGCGTGGTGGCGCCCACTACGCGCAGCTCGCCTCGCGCCAGCATGGGCTTGAGCATGTTGCCCGCATCCATGGCGCCTTCCGCGGCGCCCGCGCCCACGAGCGTGTGCAGCTCGTCAATGAAGACGATGAACTTTCCCTCACCGGTGGTGATCTCCTTGAGCACCGCCTTGAGTCGCTCCTCGAACTCACCGCGGAACTTGGCGCCGGCAATGAGCGCCCCGAGATCGAGTCCCACGAGGCTCTTGTTCTTGAGGCTCTCCGGTACATCGCCGTTCACGATGCGCTGCGCGAGTCCCTCGACGATGGCCGTCTTGCCGACGCCGGGTTCGCCGATGAGCACCGGATTGTTCTTCGTGCGGCGCGAAAGCACCTGTACCACGCGGCGGATTTCCTCGTCGCGGCCGATTACGGGATCGAGCTTGCCCTTGCGCGCCGCCTCGGTGAGATCGCGCGTGTAGCGCTGCAGCGCCTGGTATTGCGACTCCGGCGTCTGATCGGTCACGCGATGTGCCCCGCGCACCGCCTGCAACGCCTCGAGCATGGCGTCGCGGCCGGCTCCGGCGCCGTCGAGGATCTCGTGACTGTCCGTTCCGGGAACGGCCGCGAGCGCCAGCAACAGGTGCTCCGTGGAGACGTACTCGTCCCTGAGCGCCTTCGCCTCGTCCTCCGCCTTGTCGAGCACCTGATTGAGCTCGCGCGCCACGGAAGGCTGCGCGCCGCCGGACTGCCGGGGATAGCGCTCCACTTCGCGCTCGACCTTCGCGCGAATGTCGGCGACATTGGCGCCGAGCTTGTGGAGCAGCGGGATGACAATGCCTTCCCCCTGGCCGAGCAGGGCGAGAAGGAGATGGCCGTCATAGACGAGCGGGTTGCCATTGCGCCGCGCGAGCGAGATGGCGTCATTGAGTGCTTCGGAGGCCTTCACCGTAAGGCGATCGGGACTGATCATGAGTGCATCCGTATGCTAAAGTACATTATCATGTGAGGCATAACTGACAATTCGCCAACCATCAAGCAACTGCGGTGCCATTCCATTTGCGCCGTTTTGGCATGGCGGGAGCCACGGCGCCAGCGGCGTCGCCGTTGACGCGCCAATCAATGCCGTCTAGCCTTGGCGCATGACGCGAACACGATTCGTTGTCGCGGTGCTCGCAGGCGCGCTGCTCATGGTGTCCTGTCGCGGGCGACGCGGAGCCAGCGGTGTGAGCGATTCCACGTACGTCGCCACCATGCGGGAGCTGCGGGGCGTGGCGCTGGATACCATGCTCGACAGTGCCGGTCGCAGTACCGCCCGTGAGCGCATCCTGGCGCGGCATCACGTCACGGCCGCGAGCATGCAGACGGCTGCCCGGGCATTGGCGCGCAACCCGGATCATGCCATTAACGTCTGGAGGCAGATCTCGGAGCAGCACGCGCCCCCCGTGGTGAAGAAGGGACCCACGAAATGATGCGAGCGCGCTGATGGGATGTCCATCACCGCGCTCGCTCGAACGGCAGAATCCGGTTCAGCGCATGACGATCATTTTTTTCCCAATCGAGCGGCCGTCAACTTCCAGCAGATAGATGTATACCCCGGATGGCACCTCCTGGGAGGTGCTCATGTAGTGCCCGTCCCACGACGCGGAGTACGACCCGCATGTGAGAGACAGGTTCATCGTCTGCTGACCACTTCCTTCAGTTCCCCCCTGCAGAACCGGGATCGCCACCAACTGGGCGAGCACGTTGTAAATCCGCAGGGTCACATGGTGCTGCCGGCCGCCATCCGCCACGCAGCTCGGGGGATCCCCGATACTGAAGGGAATGGTCGTCGCCGGGTTGAACGGGTTCGGGTAGTTCTGCCCAAGCTTCACCCCAGGGTTGCGCTCACCGGCGGAAGGAGGGTTCGACGTCTCCTGAGCCGCCGCAATTCCTGGCACGAGCCAACCCAGGGCAAGCACGATGACCAGCGCTGCCCAGCGGTGCTTCATGTGCCTTCCTCGACGAACGAATTACGGTGCTAGGTGGACGCTCCTTCAGCGAGTGATTCAGAACAGCATGACCTGCGCGAACATAGAGTGAGCCAATGAAGGTGTCAAGCAATCCCGTTCTCCCCAGGACGCGGCGCAAGGACCCGACCACCAGGGCGCCGCTCGGTGAAGCCGGAACGGTCGCAGTATTCGAGGAAGGGGATGAGGAATTTGCGTGACAGTCCGAGCGCATCACGCAGTTCAGCCGGGGAATACTCGCGTCCATCCCGCATCCCCTCCGCCAGTGTACCAAGCATTTCCCGCACCGCGGTGGCCGCGTAGTAGCGATGGCGCTCGACCGGCACGGCCTCCCCCGCTCGCTCCAGCATGCGAAGCAGCGGGAGCACAGCCGCTCCGTCCCGGGCCTCGAGCTCGTCCACCGCGGGCGGCTCGCGGCCTGCCGCTTCCAGTGTATTGCGCAGGGCGAGCAGCCGGCGCTCGTCAGCATCCGACAATCGGGGAGACCACCCTCGGCGCATTGCGACCGCGCCTTTCAGCTCGAGGTGATTCCCGTGGCAGAGAACATCGAGCACGAAGTCTGCCACGTCGGACTCGACGCCAAGTGCTGAGCGAATCGACTCGATCGCGACACCCTCCGCCATGGGGCATCGCACGTGGTATTCGTCCACGAGATCACGTGTCTGGCGTCCAAGCTCGTCCAGCAGGCTCGCGGCATAGAGGCGCCCACCGATTGATCGGGACGGCACGAGCGGCGCGCCCGGCGCGAGCAGTGACGCCACGGTGCGGGGTGCCGCGCCGAGCCGCACCGGCAGCGGCGCCAGCTCGACACCGCGAAGACCAGCGCTGTCAAGCAGCGCGCTCAGTCGGGCATCCGCAGTATCCGCGGCGCGGGCCACCGGCCGTGACCGCCAGTGTGCCGGTTGAGGATCGTCCACGATGCCGCCACCAATGGTGACGAGCGGCGATCCTCCACGCAGCACGAAGCGATCGCCCGCGCGCGCAACAACCGGTGCATCGAGAACCAGGCGCACGCCCGCGCGTTCGCCAGGCGCGATCGGCCCGCCCGCCTTCACGATGCGCGCACCCACATCCGCGGTGCCCAGATGAAAACGCACGACGGTGCGCGGCCCGAGCGGGCGCGGCAGCGCGGTCAGCAGCGCCACGCGTGCCAGCAGCAGCCGCGATGGGCGCCATGCATCATCAGCGACAACGGTCGCACCACGCGCGGCCTGTCGGACGTCAACCCCGGCCAATGCGACGGCTGCGCGCATTCCCGGGAGTACGGCATCCATGGCCGCACCGTGGGATTCGAGCCCGCGCACGCGCGCGCGCATCCCGCCGGGAAGTATCCGCACCGTGGCGTCGCGCTCGAGACGCCCGCTCCATACGGTGCCGGTGACGACCGTGCCGGTGCCACGCACCGTGAACACGCGATCCACCGGAAGCCGAAAGAGATCATCGCCATCGCGCCGGGCCACCCGACCAGCGGCGGCACCGATCGCCGTGCGCAACGTCTCCACTCCTTCACCGGTCGTGGCGGACGTCACGACCATCTCGGCATGACGCAGCGCGGTCGCGCTCACCGCCGCGCGCACGTCTTCGCGCACGAGCGCCAGCCACTCGTCGTCGACGAGATCACGTTTGGTGATGGCGATCACGCCGTCCGTGACCCCCAGCAGATCCAGGATGGTCACGTGCTCGACTGTCTGTGGCATGACGCCCTCGTCCGCGGCCACGACGAGCATGGCCAGATCCACACCGGTTGCACCCGCGAGCATGTTGCGCACGAACGCCTCGTGGCCGGGTACGTCGACAATGCTGAGCAGGCGACCGTCGTCGAGCCGCAGCGGCGCAAAGCCCAGATCAATCGTGATGCCGCGACGCTTTTCCTCCGCCAGCCGATCGGTATCCACGCCGGTGAGCGCTCTGACGAGCGCGGTTTTCCCATGGTCCACGTGACCGGCGGTGCCGAGTATCATGTGGCGCTCCAACCTCCGTGCTCCCACACTGTGAACGCGCGAAGCGGGCGGCCATCCAGCAGATGTTCCTGCAGGAATTCACGCAGCAGCCGCTGATGCGCGCGAACCTCGAGCGGCCCGAGCGATGCGGTCAGCGCGCCAGTGCTCCAGGCCGCGATGCAGGCACGCGCCGCGGCGGGAAGCACGCGCGCGCCGGCCTGGCGTGACGCACACGACGCACAGAGCACGCCGCCCGCCACGGAGCTGAAAGGCAACCCCTCAGCGTCGGTCACGGGCGCATGGCAGAGGGCGCAATGGTGCATGGAGGGCGCAAAGCCGAGCTCCGCGACCAGATGCCAAGCGCCGGCCAGCCCTGCTTCGTCCGCGCGCTCCGGTGGCGCCGCAGCGATGTGGTCCAGTGCGAGCGTCAGCGTGTCAAACAGCGTGTCGGGCGCCTCGTTGGCGGTGCCGAATCGCAGCATGAGCTCCGCCGTGGCGGAGGCTGCGGTGAATCGCGACAGGTCGGCGGCGAGGGCGGACCGCGCGACGGTCACATCGAACGCCGCCAGGGTCTGGAGGTCGCGTCCCTCCTTCATGTGGAGCTGGGCCGAACCCTGCGCGAAGAGGTCGAGCGCCGTCGAGAACCGTCCCTTCCCCCGCCGTGCGCCGCGCGCGAGTACCGATTGCACACCGGCGTCGCGCGTGGCCAGGCGCAGGATCCGCGACGTTTCCGAGTATGGAAATGCGTGCAGCACGATGGCATCGGTGGCAAGCGGCGGCATGCATGAAAACTAGCCGGATTCACGCGATGCCGTTGACAGGTGTTACGCCTGGACAGGATTTACAGGAGGGACAGGAGGGACAGGAGGGACAGGATTTCCGCGGTGCCCGTGATCCCAGTAACAGCTGGACAGGATTTCAGGATTTACAGGATTCACAGGATTCACCCGGTGCTTTCCCCAATGCAGTTGCCGTCGTTCAGCGACGGGATCGGCAATGGGTCATGCGGCTCCCCACATTCCTGTTCATCCTGTTCATCCTGTTCATCCTGTTCATCCTGTTCATCCTGTTCATCCTGTAAATCCTGTCAATTGAATCCGGTCTGCTCTCCGAGCCCGATACCGCCCGCCCCGGGACTCCGCGAGCCTCAGTAACGCAGAGACATGAAGATCAATAGTCGCTGGCAGGCGGTTGCTTGTAGCCGTCGGCTGGTGTCCGCGCCTTCTGCATACCGATCCGCACGCCGGCCAGCACCGCCCGGCCCGGCGCCCGGAAGCCGTAGATCGGGGCATAGCGGGCGTTCATCGCGTTCTCGATGCGCGCCGTGAGCGTGACGGCGGCGCTGTGCGGCGCGCCACGCCACAGCATGAATTCACCGGACAGATCAACGGTCGTATACGCCGGAGCGAGCACGCGCACGAAGTTCTGGAAGTCCACATCCGCGCGGTTGCCGACGTATGTCACATGTGCGTTCAGCGAGGCGCGCCCGCCAGGACGAAAGCCGACCGTGAGCGTGAACTGGTCGTTCGGTCGCCGGAGCAGGCGTTCGCCCGTGACATACGGGGCGGTCGGATCGGTTGCGGCGCCGGCGTCCGCCACTCGCGTACGGAGATGTGTATAGCCCGCTGTCACGTCCCACCGCGCCGCCGGGCGCAGCGCCGCGGTGTACTCCATGCCGTCGGCACTCACACCGCCGAGATTCACATAGTTGGGATCATCGGCCGCGGGCGGCGATGCCAGATACTGGATCATGTCCCGGAAGTGCTGCGCGAAGTACGTCGCGCCGACGGTCACCACGCCATGTGCAAGCGTCTGACTCACACCGGCATCCCAGCTCCTCGTGTGCTCCGGACGCAGCGCGGGATTGCCGCGCGCGAACGGCGACGTGGAGAGCATCTGATCGAATGTCGGCTCCTTGAAGGCCGTGCCGAACGATGCGTGCACGTCCGTGCCATCGTGCAGCGCGTACCCCCCTGACACGCGATACGTCGTGAAGGAGCCGAAGAGGCTGTTGTCATCCCGCCGCACGCCCGCGGTGTACGAGAGCGCGCGCCAGGCGCTGCCCAGCGCCTGAGCGTAGAAGGCGTTCACCGTGCGCCCGTCCGTGCTGGACCCGGTGATGCGCTCGTGCTGCCATTCATATGCGCCGCCCGCGGTGAGCAGGAGTTCCGGCGCCACATGGACGTTGAGCCGCGCATCGGCGCTCCGGCGGGATGTCGTCGTCGTGTTGTCATAGCACAGATCGCAGGTCTCCCCGGGCGTATCCGGCAGATCGGCGGATCGCACGGTGCCTTCGGTCGCGCCGAGGAGCACGCGCGCCTCGACCTTCGGTGTGAGAAAGCGTCCCGCATCAATGGAGCCGATCCACCGTCGCTCGGTGTGGAACTGATTGCTGTCGTCGGCGACACCGTAATAGTTCGTCGGGATGTCGGCCCGACCGTCGCCATACCGCAGCGCCAACCGGATGCTCGACCGCGCATCCGGCGTGAGGCGGAGCAATCCGCTCGCCACGCTGTTCCGATTGCCATTGTTGAACGCGTAAATGCCATCCGAGCGATGGTCTCCCACGGCGAGCGAACCCGACACGCGCCTGCCGCCGCCCAGGAGGGATGCGTCCACGTCACGACTGTCATACGTGCCGCCGCGCACGCCGGCCGATGCACGCCAACCAGCGCCGCCATCACGCGTGAAGATCTGGATGACGCCCGAGACGGCATTCGCGCCATAGAGCACACTCGCGGGCCCGCGCACGATCTCGATGCGGTCCACGTTATCGGTACTCAGGTTGGCGAGATCGATCGCGCCGCCGGGATCATTCACCGGTACGCCGTCCACGAGCACCTGCGCATAATCGCTGTTGCCGCCCCGGACGAACAGCGAGGTCTGCGCGCCATACGAGCCGCTGCGCGCCACGAAGACGTCGGGCGCCTCGGCGAGCGCATCCTGCACCGTGGTGATTCCCTGCGCGCGCAAGGCGTCGCCCGTGATCACCGTGGTGCTGATGGTGGGTGCGGTCTGCGGCAGAGCGACCCGGGTTGCCGTGATGACGACAGGAGGCAGGGGGGTCGTGTCCACGGCGCTCTGTTGCGCCGGTGCAGTGACCGCGACGGATAGAGCCGCGGCGGCGAGCAGGACATGCTGTACGGGTGACGACATGACAGGTCTCATGCGAGTGGTTGGGCGATCACTGGAGGTTGGCGATCACCGTGAGGACCCGCGCAGCGGGAGCAGCGCGGGCGCGCCGACCGCCGGGTCACGGGTAATGACAAGCGGCCAGTCGTACACGGGTTCGAGCACGGCGGCGCGCATCACTTCGGTCGGCGTGCCCGCGGCGGCGACGCGGCCGCGGTGCAGCAGCACCATGGTGTCGGCAAATCGCGCGACGAGGTTGAGCTGATGACTCACCAGCAGCACGGCGGTGCCGCCGCGCGCCAGACGCGCGAACAGCTCGAACATCGCCATCTCGTGCGCGATGTCGAGGAAGGTCGTCGGCTCGTCGAGCACCAGCGCGGGCGCACGCTGCGCAAGGGCTCGTGCGATGCGCACGCGCTGCCATTCGCCGCCCGAGAGTTCCTCGGTGGAGCGCTGCGCGAACGGCAGCACTCCCGCCAGCATCACGGCGTCGTCAATGGCGCGCTCGTCCTCCGCCCCGGCGGCGTGCCAGCTCCCTTCGTGCGGATAGCGGCCAAGCGCGACGTATTCGCGCACGGGCATTGGAAAGACAAGCGATTCGCGTTGCGTCACCACGGCCACGCGGCGCGCGAAGGCGCGCCGGTCGCCCGCCGCGCCATCCAGCCCCTCGACGCGAATCGTACCCGACACGAGCGGCAGCATGCGCAGGAGTGCACGGACCAGCGTGCTCTTCCCGCTGCCATTGGGCCCCACGACCGCGGTGATCCGCGCGGGCGGCACGACGAAGCTGACGTCGTCCACGGCCGCCCCGGCCGCGCGCGGATAGCGTGCGACGACCTGGTCGAAGCGTATCATGAGAAGCGGCGGAGCTGTACGAGAAAGAACGGGACGCCAACGAGTGCGGTCACGGCACCGAGTGGCAGCTCCGCCGGCGGATGCGCGGTGCGGGCGACCAGGTCGGCGAGCACGACCAGTGCGGCGCCCGTCAGTGCGGCGCCCAGGAGCAGTGGCCGGTGTCGCCGGATACCGGCAGCGCGAACGAGATGCGGCACCACGAGTCCGACAAACCCCACCAGCCCCGCCGCCGCCACCGTAGCCGCCGCCAGCAGTGAGCTCACAAGAAACACGCGCCGCCCCGCACGCTCCGCGTTCACGCCGAGTGCGGTCGCGGATTCGTCGCCCAGCGCGAGAATGTCAATGTCGCGCGCGAACCAGAGGAGCGCGCCCCCGGCCAGTACGGTGTAGCCCGCCAGCCAGGCCACCTGCGGCCAGTCGGCACCCGCGGCCGAACCCATCATCCACCAGAGCGCGCTGCGCATGGTGTTGGCCGGCGCGCCAGAGAGCACCACCATGATGGCCGCATTCGCGAAGGCGCCAATGATCACGCCCGCCATGAGCAGGACGCGCGGATCAGCACGCCCGCCCGCCGCGCGCGCGATGAGAATCGCCGTGGCGATCGCGGCGGCGGCCCCCGCGAAGGCGAACAGAGGGAGCGCCACCGCGCTGCTGAAGCCGAGCGCGACGCCGATTACCGCCCCCACCGCGGCGCCGCCCGAGACGCCGAGAAGGTATGGCTCCGCCAGAGCATTGCGCAGTGAGCCCTGCAGCGCGGCGCCGGACACGCCGAGCCCCGCTCCGACGAGTGCGGCGAGCGCGACTCGCGGCAGGCGCAAGGCGCGCACGATCTCGACGGCATTCCGATCGCCGTGCCCGGCAAGCGCCGCGACTACCGCGTGCAGGGAGAGCGGCACGGTGCCCCACGATACGCCCAGCACCATCAGCGCCACGAGGATCACCGCGGCGACGATCCAGAAGCCGCTGCGCGTCATGGCATCGCCCCCGGATGCAGCAGCCGCGCGAGAACGACGGCCGCCTCGCCCATGCGTACCGAGGGGTGGCCGATCAGTGACGTATCCACCACCAGCACGTGCCCGGTGCGCGCAGCCCGGACAGCGCGCCACGTGGTGCTCGCGCGAATGCGCGCCGCGCCATCCGGTCCGGCGAGAATCACATCGGGATCGCGGCGCACGATGTCCTCGATGGAGACCTGCGGCGATGGCTGGCTCAGGTCCTCGTAGACGTTGCGGCCACCCGCAATGGTGAGCAGCTGATCGAGAAAGCTGCCGCGCCCGATCGTGATGATGGGCGCGTCCCAGACGTGCCAGAAGACCGTGGGTCTGGGCAGCCCCGCCGTGGCCGACCGCACGCGCGCCAGCGTGCGGTCCACACTGTCCACGACGGTCGCGGCGCGCGCGGAGTCGCCCGTCGCCATGCCGATGAGCCGCGCGGCACGACGGAAGTCCTCGAGACGATCGATGCGCAACGCGATGACCGGCACGCCGGCCGCATGCAGCGCCTGCGCCGCCGCGTGATTTTCGCCCGCTGCATAGAGCAGCACCAGGTCCGGCTTTCGGGCAAGGACGGCTTCGATGTTCGGCCGCAATCCGACGCCGGCGTCCGCTATGCGGCGCGCAGAATCCGACCACAGATCCCACGGCGTGCGTCCCACCACGCGTGGGCCCGCTCCGATCGCGAAGAGCAGCTCGGTGGTCGCGGGCATGAGCGACACGATGCGACTCGGCGACACTGCGGAACCACGCCGTACCGGCTCGCCGAAATCGTCGACACGCACGGCGCCTCGGCGCGGCGGCGCATCGCGACACCCTGCGATGAGAAGCGCGAGCACCGGTACTGCGTGCACTGCGTGGACACGACGCAAAATGGGCACCGTCCCGGGGAGGAGATGCCCATGCGCGAGAGCGCGCCACCAGACGAATGCGCTCGACGCCACCAGCCCCTTCTCCGAGGGTCCGTTCGAGTGGCGCGGACGCGAGGCGTCTCCTGGCTTCGAGCCGCGCAGCCCGCCTTCCCGACCGGAGTCAGTGGCACATCGGGCGCGCGTGTGTTGTGCTCGTTACAGTGGCGGGACCGCGCCGGATTCACACCGGCTTCCGGAACCCGCATCCGCTGAATTGTACTGGCGGTGAAGCTACGTATTCGCGTTGCGCGCGTCAAGCAACGCGGTGAGCTCGCGCTTGAGCTCCGCACGACGCGCCAGATACGCCGCACGGGCGCTGTCGCTGGGTGCAGCGGTTGACTCAAACGATGCGTCAAGCGACGCGATCTCCCGCGCCAGCGCGTCCGCCGGCGCGTTCGTGACGTGTCCCGACGCCACGGGTGGTACCCGGCCACCACCGGCCGGCGCGCGCACCACGCGGCGGCGCGGCGAACGCACCGCTACCCACACAAGCGCCAGCAGCATGAACGCACCGACGACGCTGGAGATGCCGATCAGCAATCGGCGGTTCATCGGCGGCTCCGCCGCCGCCGGGGCGTCCACCTGGATCGCGGCGCCCTGCGGGACATCCTGCGCCGTGAACCGTTGAAAGGTGCGCCCATCAATCGCGACTGGGGCAACCTGAGCGAGTCGCGCACCGGTCACCTTCACAGTGGGCTCCTCGGTGAGCACCTCGAGTACGGTGGCGGCATGATCGAGCGGGAGATGCAACGGGAACGCGCTGGCGGGAACATGATAGGCGAACGAGATCTGCTTCAGCCCCGGTGCAAACGGCGCGGTGACACCGATCGCGCCCTGCTGTTCGCGAATGGCCTGGATCGAGACGTCGCTCTGTCCGGCGCTGAAGTTCCGCTCTCCGGCCGGCAGGCGCGCTGTCCAGATCGGGTGCGCGTCGTCCGGCGAAATCACCGTGAGGGAGCTGTCGTTCGTCAGCTCATAGACCTCGACGATCTCGCGCGAGCCGTCCACGGACGGCGCCGCGATGACGATGTGGCGCCCGCGGACGTGCAGCGGGACTGGCCCCGAAGTCGTGTCGAATACCGTGACTTCGCCGTCCGTGCCGCTGACGCGCACCTTCTGCAGTGGCAGCGAGAAATATGCGATGCCCTCATAGGATGCGGACACAAAATACACCGCATCCGCGCTGCCCGTACGGCGGTAGTGGAACTCGTAGCGGCCACCCGGCCCGGCGCGCAGGGAATCCACGGGGCCAGCGGTGTCGGAGCCGACACGATGCAGCGTGACCCAGATGCCGGAGACCGGGAGCATTCCGTTCGTGCCCGGTCGCACGATGCGTCCGCTCACTACGCGCGGCCCCGACGACGTATCGGGTGCGACCGTGGTGTCGGGCGCGACCTGAGCGCTGTCCTGCGCGTGCAGCGCCCGCGTGAGGACCAGACCCAGCACAAGGCAAAGGCGGCCGCTCCATGCGACCGCCCCCGCCCTCCCCATGAACAGGCGTCCAGCCATGCCGGACCTGCGTCTCACGGATTGAACTTGCCGAAATCCTCGGGGCGCAGCTTCTCCAGATGCGACTTGAGCTGTTCGGCCGACAGATCGCGCTCGTCAGGTCGCGCAGTATCCGGCGAGAGAAACGAGGTGTCCTCGCTGCCGGCACTCTCCTCCTCGCCATCCTCCACGGCGAATGCCGTGAGCAGCGATTCCTGCGCGAAGATCGGCGCAGCGAGCCGCAGCGCAATGGCAATGCTGTCGGATGGCCGCGCGTCAATCTGGAACGTATCCTCGCCGCGCTGCAGTTGCAGTTCGGCGAAGTACGTGTTGTCCTGCACACGAGTGATGTGCACGCGAGCCAGCGACGCGCCCATGCCCAGGATCAGGCGCTTGCAGAGGTCGTGCGTGAGCGGGCGTGGCGGCTGGATGTGATTCATTTCCATCACGATGGACTCCGCCTCCGGCTGTCCAATCCAGATAGGCAGCAAGCGCTCGCCTTCCTTCTCCTGCAGGATGACCACGTACGAGTTCGAGGTGCTATCGAGACCGAGTCGTGCGACTTTGACTTCGACCATGGGAACTCCCGGTGTCGGGCGCCGAGCCTCACGTCCCCATGTCCCAGGACGCGAGATACTGCTCCTGCTCGGGCGTGAGGACGTCGATCCGCGCACCCACGGCTGCCAGCTTGAGCCGCGCAATCTCGCGATCGACTGTCTCGGGCACGCGATGGACATCCTTCGACAGTGATGCGCCATGCTGTACTAGATACTCCGCACCCAGCGATTGGTTCGCGAAGCTCATGTCCATGACACTGGCCGGGTGTCCTTCCGCGGCGGCGAGATTAATGAGGCGCCCCTCGCCCAGCAGGAAGATGCGCTTGCCACCGATCCTGAACTCCTCCACGAACTCGCGCGCGGGGCGCGACGTGTTGCCGGCGAGCTCGCGGAGCGCGGGAATGTCAATCTCGACGTTGAAGTGTCCGGAATTGCAGATCACCGCGCCGTCCTTCATCCGCATGAAGTGTTCGCGGCGCAGCACGTGGATATCGCCCGTGAGGGTGCAGAAAATGTCCCCGATGGGAGCGGCCTCTTCCATGCCCATCACGCGGAAGCCGTCCATCGTGGCCTCGAGCGCCTTGAGCGGATCGACTTCGGTCACGATGACATTGGCGCCCATCCCGCGCGCACGGCTGGCCACACCGCGTCCGCACCAGCCATACCCTGCGACGACGAAAGTGGAGCCGGCCAGCAGCAGATTTGTCGCGCGAATGATGCCATCCACCGTGGACTGGCCCGTGCCGTAGCGATTGTCGAACAGATGCTTGGTGAACGAATCATTCACGGAAATGACCGGGAATCGCAGCACGCCATCCCTGGCCATGGCCTTGAGGCGAATCACGCCCGTGGTGGTCTCTTCCGTGCTGCCCAGCACGCCGGCAATCAGGGCGGTGCGCGCGCTGGCGTCGAGGCCCTGGACCCAGGTGCGCACCGCCGCCGGCAGATCGTCGAACCGGCCGAGCGCGATCATGTGCAGGGCGCCGACGACGTCGGCGCCATCGTCCATCGTAATGTCCGGCTTGTGCGCGATGGCGGAGCGAACGTGTTCGTAGTAGGTGTCGTTGTCCTCGCCCTTGATGGCGAAGACCTTGATGCCGTAGTCACGCACCAGGTGCGCCGCGACATCGTCCTGCGTGGAGAGCGGGTTGGAGGCGCAGAGCGCGACGTCAGCACCCCCCGCCTGGAGGGTCGCCATGAGATTGGCGGTTTCCGCGGTCACGTGCAGGCAGGCCGACACACGCTTGCCGGCAAGCGGCTTTTCCTTCGCGAAGCGCGCGCGAATCTGCCGCAGCACCTGCATGGACCGCTCGGCCCACTCGGTGCGGCGCTGCCCGTCGTCAGCGAGGGCGATGTCCCTGATGTCGCTCGCCACCTCGCGCCCTGCTCTCGTTATCGTTGCCATCCGTCCACCCAGCCGAGTGTGAAGCCGCGCTCAGCGCACGGCGCTTCGGAGCGCATCGACCTTGTCCGTGCGCTCCCACGTAAAGAAGGTGACCGGGCGGCCATCCACGCGCCTGGTTTCGCTCGCCCGGCCGAAGTGACCGTACGCGGCCGTGGCGCGATAGATCGGCCTGCACAGATCGAGCGCGCTCCGGATGCCCTTCGGCGTGAGATCGAACACGTCACGCACCGCCTTCTCGATGCAGATCTCATCAACAACAGCCGTGCCAAAGGTGTCGAGCCCGATACACACCGGCTCGCTCACGCCAATGGCGTACGCCAGTTGCACCTCGCACCGCCTGGCGAGGCCGGCGGCCACAATGTTCTTCGCCACCCAGCGCGCCGCGTAGGCTGCGCTGCGGTCCACCTTGGATGGATCCTTGCCGCTGAAGGCTCCGCCGCCGTGACGCGTGGCGCCGCCATAGGTATCCACGATGATCTTTCGTCCCGTCAGGCCGGTGTCGCCCATCGGTCCACCCACGACGAATCGCCCGGTGGGATTGATGCACAGCTTCGCGGTACGGCGATCGAACATGCCCTCGGGAATGCCCGGCACGATGATTTCCGCAGTGATCGCCTCGCGCAATTCCCCAATGGCAATATCCGCATCATGCTGCGTGGAGATGACGACGGTATCCACGCAGGTGGGCCGACTGTCCTCGTAGCGCACCGTGACCTGAGACTTGCCATCGGGCCGGAGCCAGGGGAGCGCACCCGACTTCCGGCGCTCGGCGAGCAGCCGCGTGAGCCCGTGCGCAAGCTGGATGGGCATCGGCATGAGCTCCGGCGTCTCGTCGGTGGCATAGCCGAACATCATCCCCTGGTCGCCCGCCCCGCCCGTGTCCACGCCCATGGCGATGTCCGGCGACTGCTGGTCAATCGTGCTGATGACCGCACAAGTCTGCGAATCGAAGCCGTAGGCCGCGTTGTCGTACCCAATGGACTTGATCGTGCCGCGGACGATCTCCGGGATGGAGACGTAGGTCCTGGTGGAAATCTCGCCGGCCACGCACGCGAGACCGGTCGTCACGAGTGTCTCGCACGCCACCCGCGCGTCCGGGTCTTCCGCGATGATGGCATCCAGGACGGCGTCGGAAATCTGGTCGGCGATCTTGTCGGGATGCCCTTCCGTTACCGATTCCGACGTGATGGGAAACGAGTTGGACACGCGTGGCTCCATGCGCGAAAAGGCGGCTGTGCCGCGCGGTGATCGATCAAGTGATGTGATCGATGATGATATCGTTCTAGAATGGCTCGGGCAACCCGTCCGCGAGGAGCGGATCCGCACCGCATGCGTGCGCCAGATACCGTGATAGCAGATCGTGTGCCGCTTCAGGGGTGCGCGCCTCGAGCGCTTCCCGGGCCGCGGTCGTGGCAGTGGCGACGGTGATGGCGCGCACCAGGCGTTTGACGAGCCGAACGGCGCGCGGCGCGACGCTCAACTGGCGCACGCCGAGCCCGATGAGCGCGAAGGCGGTGAGTTGCTGCGACGCCATCTCGCCGCAGACGGTGACATCAATGCCGTGCGCCTCGCCGACTTCCACGGTTCGACGAATGAGACGGAGGACGCCCGGATGCAGCGGCGTGAAGCGGTCGGCGATGTTCGCATTGCCCCGGTCAATCGCGAGCGTGTACTGCGTGAGGTCGTTGGTGCCGATGCTGAAGAACTCCGCGGCGCCGGCGAAGGTGTCGGCGGCGATCGCGGCTGCCGGCGTCTCGATCATCACGCCGAGCGGCAGGTCGGCACGATGCGGCACGCCGGCCGCGGCGAGCTCCGCGGCGGACTCGCGCAGGAGATCGCGCGTCCGCTCGACTTCCGTCACGCTCACGACGAGCGGCAGCATGATGCGCAGGTCGCCATGCACCGCCGCGCGCAGCATGGCGCGCAGTTGCGTGCGGAAAATGTCGGGCTGATCGAGACACATGCGAATGGCGCGCCAGCCGAGGAATGGGTTCGCCTCCGTGGGATAGCCGCCGACCGGCAGCTTGTCCCCGCCAATGTCGAACGTGCGAATGACGACCGGATGGCCATCGAAGGACTCCAGGACACGGCGGTACGCTCGGTACTGTTCGTCCTCCTCGGGCATGGCGGTGCGCCCAATGACCAGAAACTCCGTGCGCATCAGGCCCACGCCATCCGCGCCGCTGGACACGGCGGCAAGCGCTTCCTCGGGGATATCCACGTTGGCCCGCAACACGATGCGCACCCCATCGGCGGTGACCGGCTCGGCGCCGGTCATTTCGGCGAGCGCGCTGGTGAGCGCCTCCTCGCGCCGGGCCCGCACGCGATGTGTCTCCACCTCGGCTTCCGTGGGATGAATCCAGAGGGTGCCGGCGGCACCGTCGAGAATGGCGATTTCCCCGCCCTTGAGCTGCTGCGTGGCGGTGCGCAGCCCAACGACGGCCGGGATGCCGAGCGAGCGCGCGAGAATCGCGACGTGCGAGACCCGCGTGCCCGCGTCGGTCGCGATCGCGGCGATGGCCTCACGATCGAGCTGCACCGTCAGGCTCGGCGTCAGATCGTCCGTGACGAGAATGGCGTTGGCCCCCTTGGGAAGGTCCACCGGATCGTGGTCAGGCAGATTCAGCAGCAGCGAGAGCACACGGATCTGCACGTCCGTGATGTCGCCCACCCGTTCCCGCATCATGGGCGAGGCATGGCGCGCGAAGTGATGCCGCCACTCGAGCATCGTGATCTCGAACGCGGATTCCGCAGCCAGATTCTGCCGGATGAGTCCTTCGACCCGCCCGATCAGCTCGATGTCCTGCAGGATGAAGAGCTGCGCATCGAAGATCCGCGCTTCCTCCTCGCCCGCGTAGCGCTCCGCCCGCGCGCGGACGGTACGGAGGCGCTCGCCGGCGCGCGCGAGCGTCGCGTGAAAGCGCTCGATCTCGGCGGGAATGACTTCGTCGGCAATGATGCGCTGCGGCACCTCCGGAACTTCCCAGAGGAGCAGATGCACGGGACCAATGATGATCCCGGGAGACGCAGGAATACCGACGAGCTTCCGGTCCACTAGTGTTCTCCGAACTTCCGGGCCACGAGGTCCGCAATCGCGATTACCGCCTGTTCCTCATCCGGGCCGCTGGCGCGGATGAGCAGCTCCGCCCCGAATTCCGCGGCCAGCATCATTACGCCCATGATGCTTTTCCCGTTCACTTCAATGTCGTCACGAACCATGATGATATCACTCTGGAACCGGGAGGCGACTTTCACGAGCTCCGCCGCCGGTCGCGCGTGGAGGCCATTCCTGTTTGCAATGCGAATCGAGCGTTCCATCGTCATCGAGCCAGGGAGTAGAGGATCAACGCCGCGAGTACGACGATCGCGGCGCGCCAGCCTTCGACACGACCATGCAGGCGTACGAAGATGCCGCCCAGAACGGCCGCTCCGACCAGTGCCGCGATCGCGGCCGTGATACCACCAGGAGAACCAGCCGCCGCGACGGTCGGCAGTTCGCCAGTCGATACCAGCACGCGCCGGATCACGAGTGGCAGCACCGCGCCCAGGAGAAACAGCACGGCGCGACCGATGTACAGTGGCGCCTGGCGGAGCACCGGGTGACCGAGGACCGCAGCCACATGCAATCCCCCGTGCCATCCGTTGTGAATGCCCCAGGCACGGAGTCCCACGTGTCCCACGTTGTACAGTGCGAGGAACAGCAGCACGACAGTGAGCGCTCCGGCTCCCAGCCCGTAGGCCAGCAGCGCAATGAGCGCGGTCAGTGGCAGCCAGCCTGCCCAGACGAGCCGGTCACCCAGGCTGCCCAACGGGCCGCACATGGCATTGCGGAAGCGCTCGATCTGCGCGGGTGGCTGACCGTCGAGCTCCGCCCGCACGAGGGCACCCACCGCCACTGAGGCGAGATAGGGATGGGCATTGAAGTAGTCGGACTCGCGGGCAAGAGCGAGGCGGTACGCCGTGCCGCCGCGCCCGCCCGGCAGCGCCCGCAAGGCGGGTTCCGCGGCGAAGCCCACACCATTCCCGAGCATGGTCTCGTAGTTCCATGAGCCCTGAATGGCAAAGAGGCGCGTAAACATCGCGGCGCGCAGACGCCACGCCAGCGCGGGTGGCGACGACTGGGGGCCAGTCATTGCAGCACCACGAGCGCCATGCCGGCTGCGAGACCGCCGAGCAGATACCAGCGCGCGCCCGTGGCGCCATGCCCGAGCCGCCAGATCGCGCTGGCTGCGGCTGCTGCCGCGACCGCCACGAGAATGCTGTGCGATACGACGAGATCCAGCGACCACCGGCTCAGCAGCCACCTGTCAATGGGACGCCAGACGAGCAGCGCGACGAGCGTGAGCAGCGCTGCACGCACCAGATCCGCCGTCAGTCCGCGCAACTGCAGCCCGACGACAGCCCGCCAGGAACCCGCTTCGACGGCGGGTTGCATGCGCTCGGCCCATCCCCCGTTCAGCCGGCGCAGACCATACATGCTCCACCCGCCCGCCCACGCCGTGGCGATCCCGGCGAAGACCGCGACCACGAGTGCGCCGGATCGCGGCACGTCACGCACGGCGGCCAGCGTACCTGCAACGACGGCCGCTGAACCCCATTCGGGGTAGCGCGACGCGCCCACAGGCAGCGTTTCCATTGCCATGAGCTCCAGCACCGCGCCCGCCAGCAACCCGGCTCCGACGTTGCCAGCCAGGGCGCCCGCGATCGTCGCAGCGACGATGGGGCGCGAGATCATGATTTGCGGAAAGCTGACGACGTCCAGTCCAAGCAGCGCGCCCAGAAGGACCGGAGCCAGCAGATCGAGCGCCGTCACGCCCTCGCTCCGGCGTCCAGCAGTTCACGCAGCGGCACCGGTCGTGCCGAGGGGACATCGCGCGCGGTCACGGACACGCCGCGCGCTTCCAGATCGCGCAGGGCCTGTGCCTCGCCGGGTGAGAGATAAATGTAGCGGAGCCGCTCGATCCGGCCGGCTCGGTGATGCACGCCACCCAGATTCACGGCCGTGATGCCATCCACGTTCGAGACCAGCCGGTACATCGTGTCGATGTCTCCCGTGAGCAGAATGCCCGCACGCTGATCCGCGCGCCAGGCGCCGAGCTGCCCGGGTGCGTCCTCCACGGAAGCGAAGAACAGGTCCAGCTGCGGCGGTACGCCCATGCGATACAGTTCGCGCTCCCAGTCGCTCGACGCGACCACGTCATCCACGAGCGCGATGAAGCCGGCGTTCATCGGCTGTCCCCATCCCACGACGACCTGGCCATGGATGAGCCGGTCGTCGATGCGGTACAACTCAACCGGCACGCGAGCGACCCTGGAGCACGCGCAGCGCGCCGGAACCCCGCTGGACCGCCTCCGACACGGCCTGCTCCGGTTCCGCACCGTCGTGCATGACATACTGCAGCAGCGCCGGGAGATTCACGCCCGTCACCACGATGAGATCGGGGCGCCAGCGCACGAGCCGGCACGCCGCCATGTTGCAACTGCCCGCCGCGAGATCCGTGAAGATGACGCGCGCACCGGAGGTCTCGATGGTGCGGCGCAGCAGGTCGTCAATCTGGTCGCTGTCGAGCCCTGCATTGGTGAGCGCAATGAGTCGGCCGCCGCGCCCAGTGATGAGCTCCACGGCGGACACCAGCGCCGCCGCGATGTCGCCATGGCCCAGGACAATGCCGACGTCCGGATTACTCATTGTCCTCCTGGAGGTATTGCCGCACGTCCGCCGCCGCACGCATGCGCGTGATGAGGCGTTCGTTGAAGGTCTCCGCGGGGTCGACGCCGCTGTAGCGCAGCAGGTGATTCATCGCGATGACCTCCGCCACGACCGTGATGTTCTTCCCCGGGTTGAGCGGGATCACCACCCGGGGAATGTCCACATCGAGAATGCGCGTGGTCGCGCCGTCGAGGCCGGTGCGATCCACGGAGTCCGCGTGATCCCACTCCTCCAGCGAGACGACCACCTCGATCCGCTTCTGCTGCCGCACGGAGCGGATGCCGAACACCGCGGGGATGTCGATCATGCCGACGCCGCGAATCTCCATGTGATGGCGCTGCAGCTCGTGCCCGCGCCCGATGATGACGTCGTTGCCGCGCCGGCTCGCGATGACGAGATCGTCCGCCACCAGCCGGTGCCCGCGCTCCACGAGATCCAGCACGCACTCCGACTTGCCGATGCCGCTCCGCCCCACGAAGAGGAGCCCGATCCCATAGACGTCCGCCAGCGAGCCATGCAGTGTCGTGGTAGGCGCGAATTCGTCATCCAGCGCGGGCTTCACCCGCCTGTAGAATTCGGTGGTCTTGAGTGCGGAGCGCAGCACGGGCACCTCGAATCGCGCCGCGATCTCCAGCATCTCCGGCAGTACGCGCTGTCCCTTCGTGACGACGACGCAGGGCACGTGGAAGGCGAAGAAGGCTTCGAGCACCGTCACGCGCTGCGCCGGCGCCAGCGATTTGAGATACGAGATTTCCGTTTCGCCGAAGACCTGCAGCCGCTTTGCGGGAAAGCGTTCGACGTATCCCGCCAGCACGAGGCCCGGGCTCGACACCTCGCTGCTCGTGATCTCCCGTGCCAGCGCAACGCTCTCACCGACGACCTCGAGCTGCAGCGTGTCGCGCAGCAGCTCGAGGAAGCGCGCAACGGTAAAGGTGGTCTTCATGCGCGGACCGCCTCCGCGCCACGCGTCTTCCCCGTCCGCTTGACACGCGTGAGTTGCGTCGCCATGCGACCGGCCGCATCCGCGAGCGCGGGTTCGAATTGCCGGCTCTGTCCGGCTGCGATGAGCGGCCGTCGCCGCGCCGGGCGCAGTTCGATCTCGACACGCCGGAGCGGGCCGTCCTGCGCGAAGCGAATGGTCGCGTCCACCGGGCGCTTCACGCGCGCGGCAAGCTTGAGAAGCATCCGCTCCGCGCGCCCGCGCAGCGTGTCGGACATCACGGCGTGATGCGCATGAAAGATGATATTCATGGCTACCCTCCTATCCTGCGATATGCCGAAGATGATCATCGGTCTGCCGGGTCGCACGCTCCCACGTGAAGCGACTGGCGAAGCAGCGTCCCTGCGCCCCGAGCCGCTCGACGAGGGCGCGGTCGTTCGCCAGACGCGTAAGTGCGCTTGCGAGTGCGCCAATGTCACCATGGGGCACGAGAAATCCGGTCTCCTGATCCCGCACGGACTCCCGCAACCCTGGCGAATCCGACGCCACGACCGGCGTGGCGCATGCGGCCGCTTCGAAGTTCGTGATGCCCCACCCTTCCTTGGGCGAGGTGAACGCCAGGGCCCACGCCTCCCGGAGCAGGGCCAGTTTCTGTTCATCGGTGATGAACCCAAGAAACCGTACCCGGTCACCGAGGTCAAGCGAGCGCACGAGCGACTCCAGTTCAGCGCGGTGGTCACCGGTTCCCGCGATGACAAGACGCGCATCGGGGTGGCGCGCCATCGCGAACCCGCGAATGATGAGGTCCACCCGCTTGTAGCGCTTGAGCCGACCGAGATAGGCGAACAGCGGCGTGGGTGACCGCATCGCCGGCGCCGGCGTGTAGCTGGCGGAATCGATACCGGGGTAGATCACCTGGATACACGAGCGCGCGATGCCCCGCGCGACGAGATCCGATGCGGTGCTCTCGCTGATGGCCTCGAAGGGTACGTCGCGGTACAGGCGTACGAGTGGCCGCTCCAGGGCCCATACCATCGCCGCCATGGGGACGGAAACCTCGTGAAAGGCCGTGGAACCGAACAGATGCGGCACGAGCGCCATCACCCGGCGCGCACCCCACAGCGGCGTGTACAGCGGCACCTTGTTGATATCCTCCACGAGCACGTCGTGCGCCGCCGGCGCGAGCACGCGGCGGTAATAGCGTCGCGCCTGGAACTGGAAGGTGTATCGCGTGCCGACGCGATGCACGGCGATGCCATCGAGCATGGCGCGACTCGCACAACCGTGCCAGCCACTACAGAGCAGCGTGACCTCGTGTCCCGCCTGCGCCAGCCGGCCAAACAGCTCGTGCAGGTGCAACTCCGCGCCGCCGGCCTGGGGATTCTCCCGATCCTGCCAGTTGACGATGAGCAGACGCACTAGAGTCGTCCCATGCGGCGCGCGATGGCGTCGAGCACCCCGTTGACGAAGCGCGCGCTCTGCGCGCTGCCATAGCGCTCGGCCAGTCGCACGCCTTCCTGGAGCACGACGCGTACGGGTGTATCACCGAGCAGCAGCTCGGCCGTACCCAGACGCAGCACCGATCGCTCCACCGCGCCCAGTCGCTCCAGCCGCCAGTTGGTGGTGACATCGGTCAGCGTCCGATCGATCGCGTCGTGCGAGCTGGCCACCGCGTGCACCAGCGCCGTCGCACGCTCCCGCTCCGTCGGCGCCACATCGAGATCGGCCCAGAGCCGGTCCGCTTCCCGTTCCAGGTCCATCCCTCCGCGCATGTCACACGCATACAGCGCCTGCAACGCCCGCGCCCGGGCGCGGGTCTCAGCTCTCGTCCGGGACATTCAGGCGATCGAACAGGTCAGCCATCTCGAGCGCGGCGAGCGCGGCATCCCATCCCTTGTTGCCGTGTGCCCCCCCCGCTCGCGCTTCGGCCTGCGCCATCGTGTCGCAGGTCAGGACGCCAAGACTCACAGGCACCTCGAACTCCGCACTGGCCCGCGCCAGCCCTCGCGCCGCTTCACCCGCCACGTACTCGAAGTGGGGCGTCTCACCGCGGATCACCGCCCCCAGCGCGACCACCGCGTGGTAGCGATCCGACGCGAGCAACTGGCGCACCGCAAGTGGCAGCTCCCACGCGCCAGGTACCCAGATCAGATCCAGGTCCTCGAAGGCGGCGCCATGCCGCGTCAGCGCATCCATCGCGCCGTTCACCAGCTTCTGCGTGATGGCCTCGTTGAAGCGGCTGGCCACGACCGCCACGCGCCGGCCGGCGCCGGCCGGATTCCCCGCGAATTCCGCCATCAGTGCGCCAGCAGGTGGCCGAGCTTGGAACGCTTGACGGCGAGGTAGTCGCGATTCTCGCTCGTTTCCGGCGCGTGAATCGGCACGCGCTCCGCCACCCGCAGCCCGTAACCCTCCAGACCGACGAGCTTGCGCGGATTGTTCGTCATGGGCCGGATGGACCGGAGGCCGAGATCGAGCAGGATCTGCGCGCCGATGCCGTAGTTGCGAAGATCGGGCTTGAAGCCGAGCCGCTCGTTTGCCTCCACCGTGTCCGCGCCATCATCCTGCAGCGCATACGCACGGAGCTTGTTGAGCAGGCCAATGCCGCGGCCTTCCTGGTCCAGATACACGACCACGCCCCGGCCTTCCTTCGCGATCATTTCCATGGCCGCGTGCAACTGCCAGCCGCAGTCGCAGCGCAGCGAGCCGAACACATCGCCCGTGAGGCAGCGCGAGTGCATGCGCACGAGCACGTCCTCGCCGTCCCGGACGTCACCAAGTACGAGCGCCACATGCTCGTGCGTATCCACATCATTGCGATAGCCCACGACCTGAAAGTCACCGTACTCGGTGGGCAGTCGGGCTTCGGCCACCCGGTGCACGAGTCGTTCGTTCTTGAGCCGGTGCGCCACGAGCTGGGCCACGGTGATGAAGATCAGGTGATGCCGTTCGGCAAAGCGTTCGAGTTCGGGCCGGCGCGCCGGCTGGCCGTCCTCGTCACGCAGAATCTCGCAGATCACGCCGGCTGGATAGAGTCCGGCGAGCCGCGCGAGATCCACCGCGGCCTCGGTGTGCCCCACGCGCTGCAGCACTCCCCCCTCGCGCGACCGGAGCGGCTGCACGTGTCCGCCGAAGCGCAGGTCCGCGGGCACCGTGGCGGGATCCACCGCGACGTGAATCGTCGTCGCGCGGTCCTGCGCACTGATGCCTGTCGTGATGCCGAAACGCGGCGCCGCATCCACACTCTGCGTGTACGCGGTGCGGTACGCATCGATGTTGTTCTCGCTCACGGGGACGAGTCCGAGCTGATCGCAGCGCGCACCGGTGAGCGCGAGGCAGAGCAGCCCGCTCGCGCGCTTGGTCATGAAGTTGATGATCTCCGGCGTGACGCGCTGCGCCGCGCAAATGAGATCTCCTTCGTTCTCGCGATCCTCGTCGTCGGCCACAATCACCATGCGGCCCGCGGCAATTTCGCGGATCGCCTCTTCCACCGCTCCGAACGCCATTGCTATCGCTCCAGGGCGAGCCAGGGTGCCGTGAGCCGCTGCACATACCGGCCCACGAGATCGGCTTCGAGATGCACGCGCGCCCCAGGCTGCAGCGCGCCGAGCGTGGTGTGACCGCGCGTGTATTCAATGAGGGAAAGCTGCACGACATCCGGCGCGGGGAGTGCGTTCACCGTGAGACTGACGCCATCCACCGTGACCGAACCGTGCAGCACGGTCAGCTCGGCGACGTCGTGCGGCACGCGTACGTCCACGAGTACCGCATCCCCCGCCGCCGCGACGGATTCGACCACACCCACACCGTCAACGTGTCCCTGCACGATATGCCCGCCCAACCGGTCGCCCAGCCGGAGAGCGCGTTCGAGGTTGACGCGATCCCCCGCCCGCCAGGCGGCGATGGTCGTGCGCTCCAGCGTGGGTCCGGCGGCGGCTGCCGAGAACCATCCCGATCCATGCTCGCGCACCGTGAGGCATGCACCGTTCAGCGCGATGCTCTCGCCACCCGACAGGTCGTCGTAGCTGCAGCGCACACGTACTTCACGGCCGGCCGCGGAGTCGTGTGCATTCTCGACGATGCCGACGTCGTCAATCAATCCGGTGAACACAGTATGAACGTGCCGGTGCGGGACGCTAAGGGTTGCGCTCGCCGGCGGGCGGCGCCGGCGCGTATATCGTCATGACATCGTCTCCGAGCGCCCGACGTTCGATTGCCGCGTAGCGCGGCGCAGCATCCAGAGTGTACGCCGGAGCGGCGGAAAACGCCCCCAGCGAGCCTGCGCCCAGCAGCATCGACCCTCGAAATATAATCAGCCGGTTGACCAGTGCGCCCGCCAGCAGACTGCCCGCCAGGCGTGCACCGCCCTCCACCAACAGTGAACGAACGCCGCGCGCCGCCAGTTCCTCGAGCGCCGCGATGGTCCCGCTTGCGCACAGCACGCTCACCCCCACGTCCTCCAGCGCGCGAACGCGGCGTTCATCCGGCGTGTCCGCGATCACCAGCGTTGGCACCTCGCGCGCCGTCCGCACGACGGCGGAGGCCAGTGGCAGCCGGGCGCCGTGATCGAAGATCACGCGCTGCGGGGCCACGCGCGGTGCCGGCGCATCGCGCACCGTGAGCGCGGGATCGTCCGCGAGCACTGTACCGATGCCCACCGCGATCGCGTCGCTCTGCGCGCGCAGCCGGTGCGCCAGGCGTCGTGCGCGCTCACCCGTGATCCAGCGCGAGCGACCCGCGGCGTCCGCCAGCCCGCCATCGAGCGACACCGCGAGCTTGAGCGTGACCCATGGACGATTCGAGGTGAAGGCGTGCAGGAACGCCGCGTTCAGCTCGCGGGCCGCCGTTCGCTCCAGGCCCACGTCAACCGTTACACCAGCGGCTCGCAGTCGTTCGACGCCGCCGGCCGCCACGGGGTTCGGATCGCGTCCCGCCATCACTACGCGGGCGATTCCCGCAGCCAGCAGCGCATCCACGCATGGCGGCGTTTGCCCATGATGCGTGCAGGGTTCGAGGGTGACGAACATCGTGGCGCCACGCGCGCGCTCGCCGGCCGCCCGCAGCGCCATGACTTCGGCGTGCGGCGCTCCGTAGCGGGCGTGATATCCCTCGCCGACAATCGCCGCCTCGCGCACGATGACCGCGCCCACCATCGGATTGGGCGCGGTCTGTCCCCAGCCACGCCGCGCGAGCGCCAGCGCCCGGCGCATGAAGACCGTCTCGCGCGGCCCCTCGCTCGCGGACACTACCTGAGAACCACCTGGCCGCTACCGGGTCGCACGCGGCCCAGCCGCCAGGCGCCGATCCCGCCCGCGGTGGCCGCTGCGGCCACCGCTGCGGCCACCGCGGGCTCGCACACCACCACCATCCCCACACCCATGTTGAACGCGCGATACATCTCCGCCCGTGCCACGCCACCTGCGCGTTCGAGCTCGAGAAATACGTTGGGGATGCTCCAGCTCCCCGTCTCCACCTCGGCGTCCAGATGGTCCGGCATGGCGCGATTCAGATTGCCGGGGATGCCGCCACCCGTAATGTGCGCCAGGGCGTGAAGCCGCGCCCGGAGCGGACGCAGCACGGAGAGGTACGAGCGGTGCACGCGCAGCAGCACGTCAGCGACCGACGCGGATTCGCCCGGAAACGTGTCGTGCACACCGAGCCCCATGCGCTCGTGCACGATCCGGCGCGCCAGCGCATAGCCGTTCGTGTGCAGCCCCGAACTCTCGAGCGCCACGAGCGCATCCCCATCACGCACGCGTGCCGGTCCGAGCACCGCGTCCTCCTCCACCCAGCCGGTAATGAAGCCGGCCAGATCATAATCCGGAGGCGTGTACAGCCCCGGCATCTCCGCTGTCTCACCGCCCACGAGCGCGCAGCCGTTCTCACGACAACCCGCCGCGACGCCACGCACGATGGCCTCCGCCACGTCCGGCACCAGCGCACCGAAGGCCACGTAGTCCAGAAAGAACAGCGGCTCTGCGCCCTGCGCGAGCACATCATTCACGCAGTGGTTCACGAGGTCATGACCGATGGTGTCATGGCGGTCGGCATCAATGGCCACCCGGATCTTGGTGCCGACGCCATCCGCGCTCGACACCAGGAGCGGTGCGCGCGCATCCGACGGCATGCGGAAGAGGCCCCCGAAGCCGCCGAAGCCGCCGCGCACGCCCGGCGTGCGGGTGGACTCCACCAGCGCGCGAATGCGGTGCTTGGCATCCTCCGCGGCGCCGATGTCCACGCCTGCGCCGCGGTAGTCGAGCGGCGTGCTCACGGCAGCAGATCCTGGTCGAAGCTCACGAGCCGGTGAAAGTCCCGCACGCGGCGCGCGATATCCGTCGGTCCGATCTCGAGGAAGCGCGCGATGGAAAAGCGCTCCACGGCAAAGGAGCCCATGGCCGATCCGTATACCACGGCGCGCTTCAGATTCGGCGCACTGAGATCGCCCGTGCGCGAGAGGTAGCCGATGAATCCGCCGGCGAACGCGTCGCCCGCGCCAGTGGGGTCGAACACGTCCTCCAACGGGTAGGCCGGCGCGTAGAACACGGTGGATGGCGAGAACATGAATGCACCGTGTTCCCCTTTCTTGATGATGACGTGTCGCGGGCCATGCTCCATGATCCAGTGCGCGGCTTTCACCAGATTCACTTCCTCCGTGAGCTGGCGCGCTTCGGCATCATTCAGCGTGAGAAGATCCACCTTGCCGAGCAGCGCGAGCAGGTCGGAGCGGCGGCTCTCGATCCAGAAGTTCATCGTGTCACACGCCACGAGGCGCGGACTGTTCATCTGTTCGAGCACGTCGAGCTGCAGGCGTGGATCGATGTTTCCCAGGAAGACGAACGGCGCCGAACGAAACTGCTCGGGGATCTTGGGCCGGAAGTGCGAGAAAACGCCGAGGCTGGTCTCCAGCGTTTCCGCCGAGTTCAGGTCGTGGCGATAGCGCCCGCGCCAGCGGAAGGATTCCCCATCGGCCTGCTCGAGTCCCGCGAGATCCACGCCCCGCTTCACGAGCGGCTCGAGCCGGTCCATGGGATAGTCGGACCCGACGACGCCGACCACCTGCACGGGCGTGAGCAGACTGGCGGACGCGGCAAAGAAGGTCGCGGAACCGCCGAGCACGTCATCGGCCCGGCCGAACGGCGTTTCAACGGAATCGAGAGCAACGGAGCCGACGACAAGAACGGTCATGGCGGAAGCGGGTTGTGAGAATCGGGATCAGGCCGGCGGCATCTGGCAGCGCTCCTCACATTCGCGCCGGCGCGGAGATGCCGAGAATCGCGAGCCCGTTGCGCAGCACGATCTGCGCGGCCCGCGCGAGGAGGAGACGCGCGGTCATGATGCGCGCCGGCTCGTTCAGGACATGGTGCTTGTGATACCAGACATGTGTCTGTCGCGCGGCGTCGAGCAGATAGCCCGCGATGCGATGCGGCTCGAGTGACTCCGCGGCGCCGGCAACAAACGCGGGAAAATCCACGAGCGTCTTCACCAGTTCCTGCTCCTCGGGCTCGGCGAGCGCATCGAAATCCACGCCGTCAGCGGTGATGGAGTCGGCAGCGATCTCGCCGACACGAAAGATGCCGCAGAGCCGCGCGTGCGCCATCTGGATGTAGTACACGGGATTCTCCTCGGACTGCGAGCGCGCGAGATCCACGTCGAACACGAGCTGCGAATCGGTCTTTCGCATGAGAAAGAAGTAGCGCACCGCGTCGCGCCCGACATCATCGACGAGATCCCGCACGGTGACGTATTCGCCGGCACGCTTGGACAGCTTCACTTCCTCGCCGCCGCGCATCACCGTCACCATCTGGTGCAGCATGTACTCGGGATACCCGACCGGAATCCCCATGTCGAGCGCCTGGAGCCCGGCGCGGACGCGCGTGACGGTGCTGTGGTGGTCCGCACCCTGGACGTTGATCGCCCGGGAGTAGCCGCGCTTCCACTTGGTGACGTGGTACGCCACATCCGGCAGGAAGTACGTGTACGTGCCGTCGCGCTTGCGCATCACGCGATCCTTGTCGTCACCGAAGTCCGTGGTGCGAAGCCAGAGCGCGTTCTCCCGTTCATACGTGTGGCCGGCGGCGACGAGCGCACGAACCGTTTCCTCCACCTTGCCGTCGGCGTAGAGGGATGACTCGAGGTAGTAGGTGTCGAACCGCACGCCGAAGGCCTGCAGGTCGCGATCCTGCTCCGCGCGCATCTCCTGGACAGCGAAGCGCGTGATGACGTCGAGATCGGCGCCGTGTCGATCGCCCGGGTGGCGCTGCACGTACTGCTGCGCGATCTCACGCACGTATTCCCCATGGTAGCCGCCATCGGGGATCGGGACGTCCCGGCCGTCAGCCTGCGCGATCCGCGCCTGCACACTCCGCCCGAGGTTGGCGATCTGCACGCCGGCGTCGTTGTAGTAGTACTCGCGCGACACGCGCCATCCGGTCCACTCGAGCAGCGCGGCGATCGCGTCGCCCAGCGCGGCCTGGCGTCCGTGGCCGACGTGCAGCGGGCCGGTGGGATTCGCGGAAACGAACTCCACGTTCACACGCTTCCCGGCGCCCGTCGCGGAGCGTCCGAACTGATCGCCCTGCGCGACGATGGTGGCGAGCCCGCGCGCGCTCGAGCCTGCCGCGATGTGGAAGTTGATGAAGCCCGGACCGGCGATCTCGACCCGCTCGACGCCGGCCGACGCCAGATCGAGCCGCCGCGTCAGTTCCTGCGCGAGCTCGGACGGCTTGCGCTTCACGGTGCGCGCGAGCGTCAGGGCGAGATTGGTTGCCCACTCGCCGTGCGCCGGATCGCGCGGACGCTCGAGCACCGGATCAACCGGCTCGGGCACACCCATCCCACGCGCCGCGTCGATCAGCGCGGCGCGAATGGTGTCACGTACCGTCATGTCGAAGACGAATCCTTGGGCGGCGCGGCGGGCGGCGCAGCGGCCGGCGCGTCGGACGACGATGCCTTGTCCCTGGTCCCGGACTCCGGCTTCGTTCCGGCCGGATCCGCGGCGCCTGCGTCGCGAGAGTCCCGCGGCGGAGCGGGTTGTCCCTTCTTCCCGTCCTTGCCGTAATCCGTGATGTAGAATCCCGACCCCTTGAAGACCAGGCCGGCACCGCCCGAGACCTTTCGCTGCGCCACGGCGCCACACACCGGACAGGGCAGTTCGCTCACGCCATCGCTCATCTTGCGATAGAACTTGTCGAAGGTGTGACCGTTTGGGCAGGCAAATTCGTAAGTTGGCATATACGTACTACTTAAGCATTGTGATGTGAGACAGAAAGTTAACCGCGCCGGGCGACTGGTTCAAGCGCTCCCGACCCGCCGCCTCATGCGGCCGGCCGGTAGACGCCCCAACTCGCCGCCAGCGCATCCGAGATCTCTCCGAGCGTGGCGCGGGCGCGAACAGCCTCGATGATGCGCGGCATGAGCGGCGCACGGAAGGCACCTGAGGAGTTGTCAGCCGCAGCGCGCAGCGCGGTCAACGCGTGCTCCCACGCGGTCCGGTCGCGCCGCGCTCGCATGGCACGGGTGCGCTCGACCTGCTCGAGTTCGAGACGTGAGTAGTCCGGCGTTGGCACCGCGCGGGACTCCTGGCCGTCGGCGAACCGGTTCACGCCAACGACTACCGCTTCGCCGCGCTCGACGCGGAGCTGATAGTCATACGCGCTGCGTGCGATCTCTTCCTGGAAGAAGCCGCTTGCGATGGCGCGCTCCGCACCGCCCAGCTCGTCCACGCGGCGCAGCAGCGCGAGCGCTCGCTCCTCCAGCTCACCGGTGAGGTGCTCCACGTAGTATGACCCGGCCAGCGGATCCGCCGTGCTCGTGACGCCCGATTCATACGCCACCACCTGCTGCGTGCGGAGCGCCAGCGTGGCCGCCTCCGCCGTGGGAAGCGCGAGCGCCTCGTCGTACCCGTTCGTGTGCAGCGACTGCGTGCCGCCCAGTACGGCCGCCAGCGTCTGGACGGTCACGCGCACCACGTTGTTCAGCGGCTGCTGCGCGGTGAGCGTCACGCCACCGGTTTGCGTGTGGAAGCGCATGCGGCAGCTCGTGTCCGCCGCGCCGAAACGCTCGCGCATGAGGCGCGCGTACAGGCGGCGTGCGGCGCGGAATTTGGCCGCTTCCTCGAACAGATCATTGTGTGCCGCGAAGAAGAACGAGAGCCGCGGCGCGAACGTATCCACGCTGAGGCCCGCGGCAATCGCGCGCGAGACGTATTCCAGCAGGTTGGCGAAGGTGAACGCGAGCTCCTGCACCGCGGTGGCGCCCGCCTCACGAATGTGATACCCCGAGATGGAGATCGGATTCCACGACGGGAGCTCGGCGGCACAGAATCGGAACATCTCCGTGATCAGGTCCAGACTTGGCCCGGGCGGATAGATGTAGGTGCCGCGCGCAATGTACTCCTTGAGGATGTCGTTCTGGACGGTGCCGCTCAACGCGCCGCGCGCGATCCCCCGCTCCTCCGCCACGACGATGTACATGGCGAGCAACGTGGACGCCGTGGCATTGATGGTCATGCTCGTGGACACCCGCTCGAGCGGAATGCGATCGAAGAGCGCGTGCAGATCGTCCACGGTGTCGATGGCGACACCCACGCGCCCGACTTCGCCCTGCGCGCGCGGCGAATCGGAGTCGAATCCCATCTGCGTGGGCAGGTCGAATGCCACCGAAAGCCCCGTTTGCCCCGCGTCGAGCAGCATGCGAAAGCGCGCATTCGTTTCCGCGGCCGTGCCGAACCCGGCATACTGGCGCATCGTCCAGAGCCGGGTGCGATACATGCCTGGCTGCACGCCGCGTGTGTACGGGAAGCGGCCGGGATCGCCCAGGTCGCGGTCGTACTGTACGGGCGCGTCGTGCGGACGGTAATACGGCGCGATGTCCAGTCCTGAGGGAGACACGCGCGCGCTGGGATCGGACATGTACTCGGGGCGAAGCGGAGGACTCATCGATGCAGGCGGGCCGCATCCGGAAGATAAGGGATGCGGCCCGGGATGCTACCGATTGGCGGTGGAGCGGCGCAGCGTGCGGGTTGCCACACACGTCAGGCGCCCGAGCAGTGATGCTGATCAGGTGGAACGGACAGGACTAACAGGGTGCATAGAATTGACCGGATTCACAGGATGAACAGGATTGCCGGGAGCCGAATCCCGAACTTTCAGTCCGTTCGCTGAATGACCGCAACTGCTTCGGGAACGGCACCGTGTGAATCCTGTTCATCCTGTCAATCGTGAAATCCTGTCCAGCCGTTGCTGGCGGCATAGAAGGCTGCTCGGAGCCACGGACGAATCGAACAGCTCTGAAATCGTGTCCCTCAGACCGTCACGCCTCCCAGCATCTCCGCGGCGAGTTCCACCTCGGCCTTGCTGCCAATGAAGAGCGGCGTCCGCTGATGCAGCTCCGTCGGATGAATATCCATCACGCGTGACACCCCATCCGTCGCCGCGCCACCGGCCTGCTCCACGACGAACGCCAGCGGATTGGCCTCGTACAACAGGCGCAGCTTGCCGCGCGGGCTCCGCACGTTGGACGGGTAGCAGAACACGCCGCCGCCCAGCAGGTTGCGATGAAAATCAGCGACGAGGCTCCCCACGTACCGCACGCTGAGCGCCTTGCGATCGCCATCCAGCCCGCGGTAGCGGCGCATGAGACCGCGCACGTGCTCGTCCCACACCTGTTCGTACGAATCGTTCACCGACAGGTAGCGGCCATTGCCCGGGATGTGAATGTTGGGATGCGAGAGCAGGAATTCTCCAATGGACGGATCGAGCGTGAAGCCGTGCACGCCCTGGCCGGTGGTATATACGAGCATCGTACTCGATCCGTAGATCACGTATCCGGCCGCGGCCTGGCGACGTCCCGGCTGCAGGAGATCTTCCATTTCCGCACGCGTGCCGCGCGTGATCTTGCGGAGCACGGAGAAGATCGTGCCGACCGGCACGTTCACGTCAATGTTCGATGAGCCGTCCAGCGGGTCGAAGGTGAGGATGTACTTGCCGCAGCGAAAGCCGTCAGGGATGTGAATGATGTCCGGTTCCTCCTCGGACGCCATGCCGCACAACCGGCCGCCGTGGTCCATCGCCTTGATGATGATCTCGTTGGCCAGCACATCCAGCTTCTGCTGCACCTCGCCCTGCACGTTCTGCGACTCGTTGGATCCGAGAATGTCGACCAGCCCCGCCATGCGGACCTTGCTCGCGATCATCTTGGCGGCGAGCGCGAGGTCGTACAGGATGCCCGACAATTCACCGGTCGCCTCGGGGTGCAACCGCTCCTGCTCGATGATGAACCGGTCGATCGTGACGACCGATGTAGGGGTGTGCTGAACCACGTTACACGTCTCCTCGAGGCAGGTCGGCAGGTGCAGCGCGGAGGCGCTCAGCAGCGTACTCGCGCGCATCGGTCTCGTAGCGATTCCGGTGGTAACCGTGGCGCAGGCTCTCCCAGATATAGCGAACCGGGAAGGTCGCCGTCGCCTCAAACTGGTGCACGTGTCGTAATTCATGCAAGAGCAGTTCCCCGGTGAGCGGCACATCCGGGGCGACGAAGATGGTGCGCCAGAACGTAATGGCCGCAACGCGCCGCTGGCCGAGCATCCAGCCCCCAAGGCATGGGGGAAAGCCGCCACGGCGGAGTCGCACCGCCACCAGGTCGGGAAAGCGATGCACCAGATCGGGTGGCAGTGCTACCCGGCTTCCGCTCACGGCGGCGATGAGGCGCTCGACAATCTCCATCGGTCTCCATTCTGCTCGATCTCCAGGGACCGTCCATCGGTACGGACCACCACGGTGCCGGACCGATCGGTACGCAATATTGCCGCACCCCTTTGCGCCAGGCTGCGCAGAACCGACTGGCTGGGATGCCCGTAGGAGTTCCCGGCGCCCACGGACACCAGCGCGAGGCGCGGCGCAACTGCCTGCACGAATTCCCCGGTGCTGCTCGTCGCGCTGCCGTGATGCCCCACCTTCAACACGTCGGCATGAAGCGCCGCGGAGTCGTGGCTGAGCAGCCATTGCTCTTCTCCCCGCTCGGCGTCGCCCATGAGCAGAAATCGCTCCGCGCCGTACTGCACGAGCACCACCACGCTCCCCTCGTTGGGGTCGTCCAGCGTGGTCATCCAGGAGGAATCGGGAGCGAGCACGCGCAGCGATACGCCGTCCACGGTGAGCGTGTCGCCCGGCGAGGCACGATGCCAGCGGACGCGCACCGCGCGTGCGGCAAGGAGCGATTCACGGTACGGGTCGCTCGTGCCGGCGTAGGCGCCGTCCCAGTACTGCGCCGGGTGCAGCGCACGAAGCACGCTTGACGCGCCGCCCACGTGGTCGCTGTGCGGATGGGACAGCACGAAGAGCGCCAGCGGACCGCCCTGTCGTCTCAGGTAGGGAATGACGGTCGAGCGTCCGGCATCACCGCCGCGCCAGGCGCGTCCGGCGTCCACGAGAATCCATCGTCCGGCCGGCGTGCGGAGGGCGATCGCGTCGCCCTGACCGACATCAATCAGGTGCAACTCCATCCCCTCCGCGTGGTGCGGCGCCAGCGGCAGCCAGAGCGCCAGCGCGAAGCATGCGAGCGCGGTCACGAGGGCGGGGCCCGCATGTCTGCTGACGCTCGCCACGAGCAAGGCGAGCATCGCGGCGCCGGCGAGTAGCGCGCCGAGCAGCGTCGGCGCAACCTGCACGGTCGCAAGGGGGACACTGGCGCCGATGTCGGCAACGGCATTGAGCGCCACCAGCATGGGATGCGCGGCTCCGGCCAGGAAGCGCGCCACCTCCGGCGCGAAGGAGCAGAGCGTGGCCAGGAACAGTGCGGGCTGCAGCAGCGCCACGATCGGCGTGGCCACAATGTTGGTGATGGGCGCGATGAGACTGACGCGGCCAAAGTGCCAGGCCACGAGTGGCGCGGTGACTGCCGACGCGACAGTGGACGCCAGCCCGACGGTGGCCAGTCCGGCCCGCCATCCGTCGAGACGAGGCGCAATCCATTTCCTGGCAAGGACACCGCTGGCAATGAGGCTCGCCATGCCCGCCACGCTGAGTTGCCACCCAAGGTCCAGCACGGTCGCGGCATGGCCGAGCGGCACAGCGGCGCCAAGCGCGAGAGCGCCCCAGGTGGATATGGGGCGCTGCGTCAGGCGCGCGACGGATGCGGCGCCCAGCATCACCCCAGAACGCACCGCGGGCGGCGGGGCGCCGATGAGCGCAATGTAGGCGGCGACGACGGCCATGGTCGCGCATAATGCGCCCGAGCGCGGGAGCCGCACCGCGACGAAGAACAGCTCCATCGCGGCCGCGATGATGGCGACGTGCAGCCCGGAGATGGATAGCATGTGCACGATGCCCGCCGCGGCGAATCGGTCGCGGACGCCAGGATCGATGGAATGCGTGTCGGCGATGAGGAGCGCCCGCACCAAGGGCGCGTCAGCGCCGAAGGCCGCATCGATGCGCTCGCCCATCCGTCCTCGCAGCGCCAGCAGCGCATCACGTCCGGCGGTTCGGCCGACAATGGCATGGCGCACCATGATGCCCTGTTTCGATGCGACCGCTTCGCCCGACACACGGACGGTGGCACCCGCGGGGGCCACACCTGCGCGGATGGAGAGCGATGCCGGGATGGAGCAATCCGACCACGAGGCCGTGGCAGGGATGAACGCGCCAGGCGCGGCGGGCTGCGAGAGCGTCATCGTCCAGCTCGTGCGGCGCGCACCCGCGTCACGGCAGCGTTCGTGGCGCGCACCGCTCGCGGCGGCGACAAGCGCACCAGCCAGCAGCGTCATCGCGAGCGCCGCGAGCCGGAGATCATCGCACAACCATGCGAGGGCCAGCGAAACGCCAACCAGGGCCGCCCCGGCCCAAATGAGGTGTGCCAGCCCCAGCCAGAGCCCTGCAGCGTATGCCGCAACCGCGTGGACGAGGAGAGGCACGCTGGAGACCGGGAGCCGGTGGATGGAAACGGCACGAGTGGGACGTACGAGCAACCAGCTGCCAGCTACGGGCTACCAGCGATCAGCCACCAGAATGCCTCGGATTCGCCGATACCCGGTCCACAGCGTCCAGCACCAGCACGGCGAGCGCGGCGCGCATCTGATCGCGCTGCAGATCCACCGACGTGAGCGCCCGGCCGATGTCTGTGCCACCCGTGTAGCGCGGGCGCGCGGCGTTGAGCGCATACGCCAGCACGTCGGCCCGGCAGTTGGCACAGCCGCAGATTGCCGGATTCTGCTGGCGCAGCTCGTCAAAAATCGCGCTGACGGTTCCCTCGAGCTGGTTCTGCATCAGCGCCATCAGCCCGCGAGCGGCAGCGGCCGCCCTGCGCCGACGAACGCGCCGGTGAACGTCGATCCCGTGGTCCCCGTGAGCTCGACCACGCGATACTGTCCAATGAGCGACGTGCCACCCGGCACGAGCACCGTTCGATGCTGGCGCGTACGCCCCTGCAGCAGCGTGCCGCGCCGCGATGGCCGCTCGAAGAGCACCTCGTGACGGCTGCCGAGCAATGCGAGATTGCGCGCGCGTGCACCATCGCGCACCACCTCGATGAGACGCTGCAGCCGGTCCCTGGACTCCTCCGCGCTTATCGTCATGCTGGCCGGCAACCGCGTTGCGGGGGTGCCATCCCGCGCCGAAAAGATGAACGTGAACGCATCGTCGAAGCCGACTTCCTGCACCGCACTCAGCGTCTCCGCGAATTCTGCTTCGGACTCGCCGGGGAATCCCACGATGATGTCTGTCGTGATGGCCAGCGATGGCATGGCCGCGCGCAGTCGCGCGACACAGTCCATGTATCCTTCACGCGAATACCGGCGGAGCATGCGCCGCAGCGTGCGCGTGGAGCCCGACTGCATGGGCAGGTGCACGTGCTCACACACGCTGGGCACTTCCGCCATGGCCGCGATGACCCGGTCACTGAAGTCGTTGGGATGCGGGCTGGTGAACCGGAGACGACGAATGCCCGGTACCGCACCCACTGCGCGCAACAAGTCGGCGAAATCATGCTCGCCATCGTGATACGAGTTCACCGTTTGCCCGAGCAGCGTAACCTCCGAGGTTCCATGCTCGGCGATTTCGCGCGCTTCCCGCACGACGTCGGCCAATCTACGACTGCGCTCCGGGCCGCGCGTCATCGGAACAATGCAGTAGGTGCACTTATAATCGCAGCCACGCTGCACCGGAATCCACGCGCGCACGCCCTCGAAGCGGCGTGCGCTGAAGTCTTCGTAGTGCTCCTCGAGATCGAAGTCCACGCGCGCCACGCGCTCGCCCGCGCGCGCACCTTCGATCAGCGAGGGAAGTGCGCGGTAGCCATCGGGCCCAACGACGAGCTGTACATGTCGCGCGCGCGTGAGCAGTGATGGCCCGAGCCGTTGCGCCATGCAGCCGGTGACGCCAAGGACGGTGTCGCGACCCATGAAACGCTTCAGCTCACCGAGGCGCCCGATGACGCGCTGTTCGGCGTGGTCGCGAATGGCGCACGTATTGACCAGAATGACGTCGGCGCCATCCGGTCGATCCACCGGAGTGTAGCCATATTCGGCGAGCCGGCCGTACATCAGCTCGGAATCGCTGACGTTCATCTGGCACCCATACGTCTCGATGTATACGGTGCCGCGTGGCGTGCTGGACATTCTTGAAAGCTAGCCGGCCACCGGCCGGGCGAACAGGACGCTGCAGACCTTAGCGACACGCACGCGCGATGGGACGGCGCGCTCGAGCTCCGTCACGAGAGCGCCGCGAGAGCGACTGTCACGTCCGATCCGGCTGCCCGGTGCTGAAGCCCGGCGGCCGCTCCGGCAGCAGCACGTAGAACTGACTCCCCCGCCCCACCGTGCTCTGGACCCAAATGCGCCCGCCATGCGCCTCTACCGCGAGCTTGCAGAACGCGAGTCCCAGGCCGGAGCTCCGGCCGCCGCGTGAATCGGCGCGCTGGACCCGCTCGAACTTGCGGAAGATCAGCTCGTGGTACTCAGGCGGAATACCGGGGCCTGTGTCCGAGACGGCGAACCGCACGCCTGCCGCGCCATCGCGTTGGGCCGACAATCCAATGGCGACACCGCGCGTCGTGTGCACGAGTGCATTCTGCAGCAGGTTCGAAAACACGCGCCGCATGAGCCGGCGATCGGCACGAATCAGCGGCGCGTCCGCCGCGACGTCCACCGATACACGCGCATGCTCCTGCTCGAAGCGAACACTCCACTCCCGGACGAGTTCCTCGAGAAAGGCGGCGGGAGCGAGCGGCTCCAGCTTCAACTCCACGACCGCTTCCTCGATTCGCGCGACCTCGAGCAGGTCCTCGATGAGCGCGAGCAGCTCCTTGGCGCGCGATTCCGCGTCAGCGATCGCGTCGCGGGCGCCCTCGGCGACGCCGCCGAAATCACCGTCCAGTACCATTTCGAGCGAGGCCAGGACGGACGTCAGCGGCGTCTTGAGATCGTGCACGATCATGTTCATCAGGTCGTCGCGCACGCGCTCGAGCTCGCGCAGTTTTCGATAGCTCTCCTCGAGCGCATCCGTGGCGTTCTTGAGCCGGATGAGCGAGCGCACACGCGCGCCGAGAATCTGCCGGTTGTGCGGCTTGGTGAGAAAGTCGTCGCCGCCCGCCTCAATGGCCTTCACCCGATCGGTCGTGTCGCTCAGCGCGGTCACGAAGATCACGGGAATGCGCGCCGTGCGCGGATCGCGCTTGATGCGGCGGCATACTTCGAGGCCGGTATAGCGGTCGCCGCCGCCCAGGTAGCCGGCCGGCATCGCGATGTCCAGAATGCAGAGGTCAGGCCGTTCGGCGAAGCACTGCTCGATGGCCGATGGACCGTCCACAGCCGTGACGACGCGGTAGCCGAGCGCAGCCAGTTGATCGTGCAGCACTTCGACGTTGGCGGGCACGTCATCCGCCACGAGAATCAGCGGCGCCAGGGGCAGACGCTCAGACACGACGCTAGGGACGAACCATGAATCCGGCGGTGAAAATCGTTGAATGCTCTGAAATACCGGCGACCTGAGTCCGATTGGCTCGCGCCAGGCCGAGATCGATGCGCGAGCGCCCTCCCAGAATCAGAATGCCGGTGCCGATCGAGTAGGTGCGTTCACGAATCCGAGTCCCGTCCACCAGGAACGGCAGGGTGCGTTGCCGAATCCCGGCGCGAAGCGGCATGGCCGACCCGAAGAGGCCAGGCCCGCGCACCTCTACGCCGCCACCGATGTCCCAGGCGTCCGTCACACCGAGCCCAGGCTGGCCGAGGCTTCCAAGGCTGGACCATCCTTCCCAGTCCCCGCGCATCGCGACGGAAACGCCCGGCAGTCCCTGAAACGACACGCCGGCGCCCAGCCGCCTGGGCACCTTTCCAGTTGTAAGTGATGTGTCGTTCCGGTAGGACGTAATGGTCCCTCCCACCTGCCCTGAGACCCCGAGCATCAATCCGGCACCAGGTGCCCAGAGTACACCCCCGCTCACTCCGCTGCCGGAGTACGTCAGCGACGTGGACTGCTTGAACAGGCCGAACGTCGTATCTGACGACGACCGCTGAATGGTCAAATCATTGTCTCCGGTGAACAGGTGGCCTCCCACACCGACCCACACCTTGCGCACGACCGCGACGGCCAGCGCCAGCTGGATATCGTTGATGGCGCCGGAACTCTTGAACTGCTCGGTGAACTGTGCACTGTCGCCCGTCGCGTACCGCTGGAATCCGGTCCGCTGGGTTTCCCAGGTACGATCCAGCAACGTGGACGTGGAAATGCCGAGCACGGCGCGCGAACCGATTGTCAATGCACCGGATGCCTGCGGAAAGCGTGCCGTCATGGTGTGATCACTTCCATTGGCCGAGGCGACCGAGCGATACTCCGGCTGGTACTCCAGGTACAGGCCTGAGGTGCCCCAGTTGGCCTGTGCGGCCGGATTGAGCAGCGAGAGCTGATCGACCTCGGCCGGCCCTCCGCCCATGCTGAAGGTGCGCGCGCCGATCTGTCCGGGGGGATAGCCGAAGCCCTGCGTGCTCAGGGTGCCTTGCGCGTGGGTCGTGCAGGCCGCGAAGGCCAGCAGCAACAGGGAACAGACAGGAGTGCGCATCAGGGAAGTCCGAAGTTGCTGCGAAGGATGTAACTGAGACGAAGGCGCGGGCGCAGACTGTCCGCCGCCGCGCTGGAGTAGAAGTAATACTGACGCGGATCGAATCCCTCGTTCGACGATTTCAGTTCGATCGCGCGAATGGTCGTGTTGTGCTCGGACTTCCAGAGGTTGAAGGCACCCTGGAGTGGAATCGTATCGATCCGCGAGAGCGCGGGCGGTATGATCTGGGGAGGAATGGCAAGCAGGGCCGAGGCGGGATCGACGGCCAGCAGTGCGGCGCTGAAAATGTCCGTCACCTCCGGCGTGGCGCGTACCAGCAACGTCTGCAGCAGGAGCGTGTCCACGCTTGCGAAGGCGAGATTGGGCACCTGGTGCAGCTCCAGATTGGCGCGCACAATCGTAATGGATGAATCGCTGAGCTCGGGCGGCACCTGGAACCGCAGAAAGATCCGCGACGAGGGAATGCCGCCCGCGGCGAGCACGCCCGGGGGCGGCGGCGGCGTGCCAGCCAGTACCAGCGTGTAGTCCGCGAACGACGGCAGGTTCGGCCCGCTTGCTACGTGCGTGTTCACCGTCACGACGCCTTCGGCGCGCCGCCCGCTGTCGCCAAGTGCCGTGTAGCGA
>Ga0070696_100000105_pt1 | contig 43214 bp, 40 predicted proteins | sample KBSK1253metaG_FD_65474 | JGI IMG/M metagenome (GOLD analysis project Ga0070696, IMG submission 65474) | Corn, switchgrass and miscanthus rhizosphere microbial communities from Kellogg Biological Station, Michigan, USA - KBS K1-25-3 metaG | ecosystem: Host-associated > Plants > Roots >... | reverse complement strand
CCACGCGCTGTTCCGCCTCGTCCGCCTTCGCCTTCCATTCCTGCGCCGAGAGTCGCGCCACGTCGAGCGATGCCTTCAGGTCGGCGACCCGTGCCTCGCACTTGCGCAGCTGATCGGATGCGACCCGCAGTCGCGACGCGCGAACCGGGACGAGGTCGAGCAGCCGGCGAAACATCTCAAGATATACTACACGCGCCACAGCCGTCCGGCCGGAACTGATTGGTCCGGCAAGGCTTGTGGCGTCGGACCTTCGAGCCCTCTCCATGACAGGCCCCGCGGACCTCGCTGAGCGGATTGCGCGGCTCGAGCGCGTGCTCGATCGGCTCGAGCAGCGGCGGGTCGGCGGACGTTCCGCGTCGGCGCCTGGCAATGACCCGACGCCGGACGACCCGCTTCGAGACGTCGTCGCCATGCTCGAGCAGCGCGCCGGCGCGAGCGCTCTCGACGAAGGCGACGCCATCGCGATGCGGGCGTTGCTCGAGCAATGCCGCGCGATGACGGCGGAACTGCGAGCTGAGGCGTCCGGCCTGAACCACCGGCTCGCGGAGCTCGTCGCGCGCTTGACCGAGAGCCGCAGGCACCTGGACGCGCTGGAGGGCCAGTAGAGCGGTGGTGCGCGCGGCGGTGATGGTGCTAATCGGCCTCGCGGGGCTGGTATCGCTGCGGGTTGCGTACGACCTGACGCGCGAGCCTGCGCCCGCAATCCGCGTGCGATGGCGCGACGGAACGACCGGACTGCGGCGCGGATGGCTGGAATGGAAATACCGGCTGGTCGAGCCGGCAGCGCCCGAGGGACTGTCGTACTCGTACGTGCTGCTGGACACGAGCACCGGGAACATCCGCGCGCTCGTCAAGGACCCGGAGGTTGCCGACACGGGCGACATCGATCGTGAGAAGTTCGACATCCCATGGGCGACGGCGCAGGATAGCCGCAGGTGGATGTGGGTCGCGGATCGGATAGCGGTGCTCAGGCAGCCGCTCGCGCGCCGGACGCTCGTTGTGGCGTTCCTGTTGATGGTGGCCGCCGGGGCGCGGCGAATCGTGGCTGCCGTGCGATGGCGGGAGCGGGCGCGCGCGGTGCGGGACCGGTTGCATCGGCTCGCAATGGAACACACGCATGAATGACGCCGCGCGTCTGTCGATCGTCCTCACGGGACGCAACGACAACTATGGCGGCGACTTCACGCGGCGGTTCCTTCGCACGCTCCACTTCAACTGGGCAGCGCTCGCCAGCCGGGGCATTCAGTGCGAGATCGTGTTCGTCGAATGGAATCCGGTCGCCGGTCAGCCGCTGCTCGCGGATCTCGTCCGCGCACGGCTGCCTGACACTCCACCGGACTCTTTCGCGGCGTACATCGTCGACCGCGAATACCATCAGGCATGCACGCTGAACCCGGCGCTCGACTACCTCGAATACCTGGCAAAGAATGTCGGGATCCGTCGTGCGCGCGGCCGATCGATTCTCGTCACCAACACCGACGTCTTCCTCGGTCGCGGAGTCGTCGACGCGCTGGCCGGTCCTCTGCTCGAACAGGGTGTCGTCTACAGGGCAGCACGCATCGACCTGGCCATCGACTCGGATCAGACGCGCGTCACGTGGGACGCCCTGGAGGAACCGGCGGCGCAGGCCCAGCGATCGACGCTGCGGCCGCCGCTCTTCGCCGGCGGGTCGGGCGACTTCCTGCTGCTGGATCGCGACGGCTGGCATCAGCTTCGCGGCTTCAACGAGATCTACAGGGCGGCGCGCCTCGGGATCGACCACAACTTTCTCGTGAAGGCATACGGATGCGGCTACCGGATCGCCGACATCGGAAGTCCCGTTTATCACGTCAACCATCCGGGCAGCTACCGCATTTCGAAGACAGTGGTGCAAGGCGCCGCTGCTGAAGCGGCCTGGGGCAACCGGCGGTGGCATTCGCGCTACACCGTGTACGACAACCCCGATGCCTGGGGCCTCGCGCGCGCGCCGGAACGGAGACTGCCTGGCGGAGCGCTGATGCTCGATTTCGATTGGTCCGCCGTGGCACCAATCGTGGATCTCCGCCGTGTCGTGCTACCCATGCGGCGGGCGGGTGCGGAGCCCTGAGACCGTTATTTCTTCGCCGTTGCCTCGAAGGTCCGGTAATACCAGCCCACCATTTCCTCGATGCCCGCGCGGAGCGTGACCGCGGGCACGTAGTTGTCCGTCAGCGCGCGCAGGCGCCTCGAGTCCGCGGATTTTTGCGGGTGGCCGTCCGGCTTGCTGCGATCGAACACGACCGTCGGGTGCCTCCCGGTCACGTCGCAGACCAGCGCCACGAAATCGGCGATGCTCGTCGCCTCCTCGTAGCCGATGTTGACAGGTCCTTCCGCGCGGCTGGCGATGACACGGAGCGACAGTTCGGCTGCGTCGCTCGCATGCAGGAAATTGCGGCGCTGCTCCCCCGACCCCCAGACGACGAGCGGATCCTCTCCGTCGAGCACGCGCTTGACGATCGACGGAATGACGTGCGCCTTTTCGTTCGAACGCCACAGGTACCTGGCGCCGTACATATTCAGCGGCCGGAGGATGGTCATCGTCATCCCGCGTTCGCGGGCGAAGTATCCGGCCGCGAGCTCGTGAATGCGCTTCGCCCACCCGTAGCCCTGGTTGACCGCTTCCGGTGGCCCGACAAACGGATCGAGCTCCGGAGTCGGCACAGGCGCATCGTCCGAGTACACGCACGACGAGCTCGTCACGACGAGGTGAGGAACGCCGTTGTGCGCGGCGGCCTCCATCGGCACGAGACCACAGAGGACATTGTCGACGAGCATCTCGGCGTGATGCGTGCGGCTGAACGCCACACCCGACGCGTTGGCAGCCAGGTTGATGAAGATGTCGACCCCGCGCATCAGCGCGTCGCAGGGACCGCGATCGCGGAGGTCCTGCTGCACGAACGTCACGGCGTCGCGAACGCCGTCGAGGGCCGACAGATTCCCGTGCTCGAGATTGTCGACGACGGTCACGGCGGCGCCGGCGTTCGAGAGCGCCGGCACGAGATAGGACCCGAAGAATCCGCAGCCCCCACCGACGAGCACCCGACGCCCGCGGAAGGCATCAACGGTACGCATATCGCACCGCGAAGATCGCCTGGACCGCCAGGAAATGCAGCAGGACCCATGCGATCGCGAAGGCGCCCGCCGAGAATGGTCCGAGCGCTTCGTCTTTCAGGTAATCAACCGTGCGCCTCAGCATCGTTCGCGAATCGATCTCGGTCGTGAACCGCAGCGATCCATATTGTTCTCTCCCGCCGAAGACGAGGATGTTCGGCGGATTGTCGCCGCCGTACTGGTGACGAATGACATCGACGGTGATGCCGTGGCCGGGCGCGACATCGGGCGCCGAGATCGTGAACTGGTACGTGTGGTTCCGCGAGTCGGCAATCGCCGGGAACCGATACGTATAGGCGCCCGCGGCAACGACCGTCTGTGCTGGAACCCGCTGATGCGCCATCACTCTTCGATCGTCGCGGCGGAGCTCGGCCAGTTCGAGATCGACGCCTCCGGCCACCGACGGCCCGGCCGGGTAGGCGAAGAACGTCAAGGCACTCAGGTCGGGGCCGGTGACGGTGAATCGCTGGACGAGCGCCGCCGATCCCGCAATTTCGGGTGTCTGGAGGCGCCGGTGCCAACCATCCGCCTCGGTCTTCTGTTCCGGCCAGATCAGGATCGTGACTTCGACCATCAGGCACGCGGCAACGATCATCAGCACCAGAGGCCAGCGTGGTGAACTAGACATACGCTGGCAGCAGTGTGGTGATCCAGCCGCTGACGTCGAGCGCGAAGACAAGCGCGACAAATGCCGCCGGCGCAAGGTGACGGAGGGCGGGCGGCCACCATTCGCGCAACCCGATCCAGAACAGCACGGCCAATGGCGGCGCGACGACGAACAGATATCGTCCCTGCGGGGCCGGACCGGTCATCAGACCGTTCGCCACGGCGGCGACCATCATGACCGCGGCCGCTGCGATCGTGAATGCAAGCGGCGGGCGAAGGCCGGGCTGGCGGATGAAGGCGCGAACCACGCCGGCGACGGACACGATGGTCAGCGCACGAACAGTCATCAGCCACCACCATGGCGCCGGGAAACGAAGCCAGCCCGCGACGAGCCAGCTGGAATCGATGAGGCCCAGCGTGAATGTCGCGAATCGCCGCAGGGAGAAATCGCGTGCAGCGGGGCTCTGAAACAGCGTGATGTACCACTGGTACCGGAGCTGCGCGATCCATTCGATGGGACTGCTGATGAACCACAGGGCGACGACGATCGAGGCGAGACAGCCGGCCGCCATTGCAACGACGGCGGCCCTCCTGGACACCCGCTGCGGCATGCCTGCAATCATCGCGATGCCGCTGACGGCCAGCAACGGAACGGCGTTGCGCTTCGTCAATGTCGCGGCAAGCGCGGCAACGATCGTCACCAGGGCTGCGTCGACGCTTCCGTAGAGGAACACCCTCGCGCCCTGCCACCACAGCAGCGCGCCGAACGCGTTGGCAAGAGCGTCCGGCGTGGCGCTGAGGGCCGTGAACAGGAACTGCGGGTGGAAGGCAGCGAGAAGCGCGACGACGGACGCGGTGACCCGGTCGAAGAGAAGACGCGTGCCCGCGTACGCCATGACGATGGTCAGCGCCGAAAGGCACACCGACACCACTCGAAGCAGGAAATAGCGCTCCTCGAGCGGCGCCGCGCCGGACATGCGGAGGATTCCGCCGGCCAGCAGGTAATACACCGGCAGCACCATCGCGCCGACGCCGAGGTGGTCCGGCTCCTGCGAAAACCTGGTCGGCACCGGGTCGGGTGTGGTCAGCCGGTACGGTCTCCACCAGTTGTTCGCCGCCATCGATCGCAGCACCTGCGCTTCGAGTCGCGCTCTCACGGCCTGATCGTCGATCGCTCCGCGCGCCACCTGTTCCGCCATGACGTAGTGCGGCGGCTCGTCCGGTCCCTGCCATGGGGGAATGACGAACGCAGCGATGACTGCGCGGCACACGAAGATCGCCACTGCGAGGGAGAGCACCCCGCGTTCAGTCAACCCCGCCCGACGGAGGTGTGCCACGCGCGGCGCACTGTCGTGACGATGCGGTCGAGATCCTCCCGCGTCAGCGATGAGCCCGATGGAAGACATAGACCCTGTTCGAACAGACGATCGGATGTTCCGTTGAGGACCGCGGGGAAACGCCGCAGCGGCGGCTGCTGATGCATCGGCTTCCACACGGGACGCGCCTCAATGTTCTCTGCCTCTAACGAGCGCCGCAGTGCCTCCCGGCTGACGCCGGCAGCCGGATCGATCGTGATGACGGTGAGCCACCGCGTCGACCTGCTATGGGCGGCCTCGGGCATGAACGCGACGCCCGGAAGGTCGGAGAGACCCTGCGCGTAATACTCGAAATTGCGTCGCCGCTGCTCTACGCGCTCGGACAACCGGCGCAACTGCGCGACGCCGAGCGCGGCCAGCACGTTGCTGAGGCGGAAATTATAGCCAAGCTCGGCATGCTCGTAGTGTGGGACCGGTTCGCGCGCCTGCGTGGCAAGTTTGCGTACGTGAGCGGCCACGGCCGCGTCTGCCGTCACGACCATGCCGCCGCTGCTGGTGGTCACAATCTTGTTGCCATTGAACGAGTAATACCCCACGGCTCCATCGTTGCCGACATGACGGCCCTTGTACTGCGCACCGGTCGCCTCCGCGGCATCCTCGATGAGCGGGATGCCGCGCGCCGCGCAGATGCTCCGCAGCCTGTCGAGATCGGCGGGCTGCCCGTACAGGTGAACGGCCACGACGGCCTTGATCCGCGAGCGATCACGCACCGTGTGGTCGAGCAGATCGGGATCGAGCGTCCACGTCGAGTCGGAGTCGATGAACACCGGGGCAGCGCCGCGCTGGACGATCGGCGCGACCGACCCAATGAAGGTGAGCGTCGACACGGCGACTTCGTCCCCGGCGCCGACGCCCAGCGCATGCAGTGCAAGGTGAAGGGCCGCCGTTCCCGACGAAACGGCGACTGCGTGCGCGGCGCCGGTTGCCCGCGCAAACTCCGCCTCGAACTGATCGAGGAAAGGACCCGCAGGAGCGATCCAGTTCGACCGCATCGCCTGCATCAGGAGCTCGGTCTCTTCGGGTCCGACGTGCGGCGGAGACAGATAGATCCGCTGGCTCATCTAGGACGGTTCTTCCGTGCGCGCCGCCGAACCGGAGAGAGCGCGCGCGGGAATGCCCGCGACCGTCGCTCCCGCAGGGACGTCGGTGGTCACCACCGCGCCGGCGCCGACGGTGGCCCGTGCCCCTATCGTCACGCCCGGCAGGATGACCGCGCCGGCACCGATCAAGACCTCGTCGCCGACGGTAACGCGTCCGGCCAGCACCGCACCCGGACCGATGTGCGCGTGCGCGCCGACGATGCAGTGGTGATCGATGCTGGAGGCGGTGTTCACGATGGTGTCGTCGCCGATCTCGGCCGCGACGTTGATCGTGCCGTGTGCCATGACCACGCTGCCGGCGCCGAGCGAAGCCCGCGGGCTGACAGCGGCGCTCGGGTGCACGAGCGTCGCGATCGCGAACCGCTTTTCGATGGCGCGAGCGAACTGGCGCCGCCGCATCGCGTTGTTGCCGATGCCCATTGCGAGCTGTTGCGATTTGCGAGTCGCCACATCGTCGAGCGTCCCGATGACAGGAAAGCCGAGAACACGGGTGCCATGCATCCGCGGATCGTCGTCGACGAATCCTGCCATGCGGAGCCGGCCGTCCGACGCAAGGACGATGTCGCACACGACCATGCCGTGTCCGCTCGCGCCGAAGACGACGATCTCGAGGTCAGCCTCCATGCACGGGCGGCGTCGACGAGGGAGGGTTCGTGCCAGTGAATTCCGCCGCGGTCTCGTGACCCGGCTGGCTGATGCCTTCGCGGAAAAGAACCTTCTGGATGGTGCGTGCCAGGATGCGGAGATCCAGAAGCAGCGACCAGTGGTCGACGTACCACACGTCCAGCTCGAAGCGCTCCTCCCACGACAGAGCGTTGCGTCCGCTGACCTGAGCGAGCCCTGTCAGGCCCGGACGAACCTCGTGACGGCGCGCCTGCCGGCTCGAATAGCGATCGAGGTACTGAGGCAGAAGCGGGCGCGGGCCGACGAGGCTCATGTCGCCCCTGAGCACGTTGAACATTTCGGGAAGTTCGTCGAGGCTCGTCTTGCGCAGCCAACGACCGACGCGCGTGAGCCGCTCCGCGTCGGGCAATCGCGCGCCGTCGCGCGCCCGCGCGTCGCGCATCGTCCTGAATTTGACGATTTCGAACGGCCGCCCGCCAAGTCCGGGGCGCTGCTGGCGGAAGAGCACGGGCGAGCCCAGCGCCGTCCGCACGACGAGCGCGACAATCGCCATCGCGGGCAGCGACCCGGCGAGCAGCAGGGTTCCAACGCACACGTCCATGATGCGCTTGACCGCCGGCAGCCCTGCCCCATGGTGCCGGAGCAGCCGGTCGTAGGCGTGGATGACCCGCTCGAACACCATCCGTTCGTCGAATCGCTCCCGCGCGACCACGCGCGCACGCGCGGACATGTCTGACCGGCGCCGCTCGTCTGCGAGGAGCGCGGCTGCAGCCGACGCCAGCGCGGCGGCGTCCCTGACCGGCACGAGGAGTCCCGTCTCTCCATCGATGACGATGTCGCGGCACCCGCGGACGTCGCTCGCCACGCACGGGATGCCCATCGCCGCTGCTTCCATGAGCGCGCGCGGCAGGCCCTCGCGATGCGACGGCAGCACGCACACTGTCATGAGCGCGTACAGCTCCGGAACATCGTGCCGGTATCCGGTAAAGACGGTGATGTCCCGGATGCCGTACCGGTCCGCTGTCGAATGCGACAGCGCGTCACGTTTCTGTGAATCAACGGGACCGATGACCAGCAGCCGCAGCCTCGGGACCTCCTCACGCAGACGCCGAACAGCGTCGAACAACTCGAGGATCCCCTTTTCCTCCACCAGTCGGCCGACGAAACCCACTACCGGATCGGACGGTGTGAGACCCAGCTCTTCGCGCAGCGAATCGACGCGTGCAGGATCGAGCGCCGCCGGGTCGAAGCGCCGGACGTCGATGCCGTTGCCGAGGTGCTCGATTTTCGCCGCCGGACAGATCCGGGCGCGGATCGCGACCTCGACGTCTTCCCGATTCTGGGACAACAGCAGCGAGGAGAGGTGCGCGATCCCGCGTTCGAGGGCGATCCACGCCCTGCGCCGCCACTTCGGGGTGTCAGCCTGAAAGTAAAAGCCATGAATGGTGTTGACCACAATCGGCACGCCGGCGAGCCGCGCGGCCAATTGCGCGAAAAGGGCCGCCTTGATCTGGTGGGTGTGGACGATCGTGAAGCGCTCGCGCCGGAACAGGCGCCACAGCAGGGCAAACGCGCGCAGGTCCTTGATGGGCGTAATCCGGCGCGTAAACGGCAGCGCGTAATGCACAACGCCGCTCGTGCGCACCACGTCGATGTCGGGACCCGACGCGGACGCCGCCGCAACGTCGAAGCCTGCGTTCCTCAGCGCGAGCAGCTGGTTCAGCAGCAGGTGCCGCACGCTCATGTCCACTGTCGTCACGTGGACGACGCGCGGCCGCGCACGGTCGCTCATGCGGCGGCCGCCTCGCGCGAATCGAGAAACCGCCGCGCCCACAGCTCGAAATTCAACAGGAGCCACAAGTGGCTGTCGCGCACCTCCCGGCCGTTCTGATGCTCGACCCAGAGGCGCTCGACCGCCTCGCGCCGGAAGAACCCGCGCTGTACCGTGCGTGTGTCCATCAGCACGTCGTACGCGAAGTCGCGCAGCGCCCCGCGGAACCAGACGTCCATCGGTACCGCGAATCCGTGCTTCGGCTTTCGGAGCGTTTCGACGGGCAGCAGATCCCGTACCGCCGCCTTGAAAATGCGCTTCGTGCCACCAGGCGAGATCTTCAACCGCGCGGGGATTTGGAGCGAGAGCTCGACCAGCCGGTGATCCAGCAGCGGTACGCGCGCCTCCAGGCCGGCCGCCATGCTCGCCTTGTCCACCTTTTCCAGGTAGGTATCGGCGAGCCACGTCTTGATATCGGAGTACATCAGCCGCGTGACGTGTTCTGCTCCGGCGGCGTCGGCGATGTGCGGACGATAGACGGCGCTGCCGTCGTAGGCGCCGGCGGCGCCCGCAAAACGGGCCTCGACGACTCGCGTCAGCAGGTCGTCGGTGAACACGCGGAGAAAGGCAGCGTACCTCGTGACGTCGTCCCGGATGCCGCCCGCGTGGATGATCTTCTTGATGCGGCGCAACCGCGGGAGCGCCCCCGCGACGGGCTCCACCATGGGCGTCAGCGCGCCGAGCAGCGGCGTCAACCTGCGCAGCCACCGCGCCGCGCGGTACCGGCGGTACCCGCCAAACAGTTCGTCGCCACCCTCCCCGGTGAGCGTGACCGTGACGTGTTCCCGCGCGAATCGTGACACGAGGTACGTTGGGAGAGACGCCGCGTCGCCGAACGGTTCGTCAAAGTGATACACCAGCGTTTCCAGCGTCTGGACGACTTCCGCTGGTCCGATGACGAGCTCGTGATGGTCGGTGCCGATGTGGCGCGCGACGCGACGCGCATCCGGGAGCTCGTTGAAGCCGCCGCCGGCGGCGAAGCCGACGGAAAAGGTCTTCACGCGGCGCGTCGTCTGCCGCTGCATCAGCGCGACGACGACGCTCGAGTCGATCCCGCCGCTCAGGAACGCGCCCACCGGGACGTCGGCGACCATCTGGCGCCTGACGCTGTCTTCCAGCAGCCCCCTGATGGCGGTACGCCAATCCGCGTCGGTCGTGCCGTTGGAGGCAACGGGCGTGACGGTCCACCAGGGATACTCGGTGCACTCCCCGCGCTCGATGCGAAGCGCATGGCCCGGCAGCAGCTTGCGGATGCCACGATAGATCGTGACGGGCGCCGCCGAGTGGCCGTACGCCATGAAGTTGAGCAGGCCGCTCTCGTCCACCTCGCGCGGGACGTCGGCGTGCGCGAGAATCGCCTTGATCTCGGATGCGAACAGCAGCCGTCGGCCCGCTTCGTACCGGTAATAGAGCGGCTTGATCCCGAGGCGATCGCGGACGAGCCACAGCAGCCGGCGCCGTTCGTCCCACAGGGCGAAGGCGAACATCCCGTTGAGCCGGCTCAGGACCGCCTCGCCCCATTCCTCCCATCCGTGCACGATCACTTCAGTATCGGTGCCCGTCGAAAACCGGTGCCCGCGGTCCTCGAGCTCGCGCCGAATCTCGCCGAAGTTGTACACCTCGCCGTTGTAGACAAGGCAGATCGAGCGGTCTTCGTTGAAGATGGGTTGGCGTCCCGTCGCCAGATCGATCACGGCGAGCCTGCGGATGCCGAGGCAGACCTGCGATCCATACCAGCAGCCTTCGTCATCGGGGCCGCGATGGCGCAACGAGGCAATCGCCTGCCGGTCCGCGTCCGCGGGGGCAATCGGTACGGAGCCGAACTCCAACCGGCCATAGACGCCACACATGATCGGTACCGGCCCTAAACGGTGCGTCGCACGGCGCGCTGCGGCGCGCTGAATGTGGGTAAGTATCGGGACAGTTCGGCCACGAGCATGTCGCGATTTTCCGTCGCCGCGACCGCCGTCAGGTACTCGATTGCCGCCGCCCAGTCGACATCAGCGACGATCGCCGGTTCCTGAACCGACAGGATTTCCGGGTGTGCAGTCGGCGTGACGATCGCCCCGGGCTCCCACAGGATCTCCTGGATCTTCTCGCCGGCGCGCGCGCCGGTGAAGACGATCGGGATGTCCCCCGCGCCCGACAGCCGGATCATGTCGCGGGCCAGATCGACGACGGCAACCGGGTCGCCCATGCGCAGCACGAACAGCTCACCGCCTGTGCCGAGCGCAGCCGCGTGGATGACCAGGTGCGCGGCTTCAGGAATCGTCATGAAGAAGCGCTTCATCTCGGGGCTGGTAACCGTCACCGGCCCGCCCTGCTCGATCTGTTGCTGGAAAATCGGCACCACGCTGCCACGGCTGCCCAGCACGTTGCCGAAGCGCACGACCACGAAGTCGCGCGAGAACCGTCTCGCCGATTGCCGCACCAGCTCTTCCGCCAGACGCTTGGAGGCGCCCATGAGACCGACGGGCGCCGCCGCCTTGTCCGTGGATACGAGCACGACGCGCGCGTGCGGCACGCCGAGCGCGGCGCGCACCACGTTCATCGTCCCCTTCGCGTTGTTGCTGATGGCCTCTTCGGGGTTCTCCTCCATCAGGCTGACGTGCTTGTACGCGGCCGCGTGAAACACGACATCGGGCGCGACCGCGGAGAAAACGGCGCGAAGCCGCGTGTCGTTGCGGACGTCGACGATGTGACGCGACACAGGAACGGCCGGATAGTCGCGCAGGAGGTGGGCGCACGCCTCGACGAGACTGTTCTCGCCGTGGCCCAGCATGACGAGCAGCTTCGGCTGGAAGCCGGCGACCTGACGGCAGATTTCGCGTCCAATCGATCCGCCCGCGCCGGTCACCATTACCGTCAGGCCGGCGATGTACACGCCCGACCCGACTTCGGCGCTGACGTGGCTGCGCCGCAGCAGATCGCTGATCTGTACTTCCCGCAGCCGTCCGACGGTGACTTGTCCGCCGACGAGCTCGAATATCCCTGGAATCACCATCGACGTCAGCGCCAGCGAGCGACACTCCGCGGCGATGCGGCGGACGACGCTGCCGGGCGCGGTCGGCATCGCGATGATCACGCGCGTGACATGCCGTACCTTCGCGACCTCCGCGAGATCGTCCAACCGTCCGAGGACCGGCAATCCGCCAATCAGTTTGCCGACCTTGAGCGGATCGTCGTCGAGGAAGCCGACGATATCCATGCCGAGCTGCGGGTTGTTCTGCAGGTCGCGCAGGACCATCATGCCGGCCTGCCCTGCGCCGGCAAGCAGCACGGTTTCGCGCGCGACACCGTCGCGAAGCGGCCGCCCGTGCCGCTGCGATTCGGCGATCACGCGGAAGGCGGCCCGGAGTCCGCCGACGAGCGCGAGCGTCACGAGCCAGTCGATGACAACGACCGACCGCGAGAACGCGGACAGTGCGCCAATCCAGAGCGACGCCACGAGCGTCACGCCGACGAGCATCGATGCGCCGGTCCCCGCAAGCATCAGCGCGACGAGATCGGCCACCGAGGCATACGGCCAGTACCGTCCGTACACGCCGGCCGCATAGAAGGTCAGCGGCTTGACGATGAGGGCGACGGCGATGAAGTAGAGAAATTCCTGGTGATACGCGGCGAATCGAAGGTCGAACCGCAATACGAATGCGGCCAGCGCCGCGATGCACAGCAGGGGCAAATCCAGCAGCAGGAAGTAGCGGTTTCTCATTACGCCGCCTGCGGAGGCTGTTCGATCAGCGTGCGAATCTCATGCGGTGTTCGAGCCATCAGGACCCCTCGAACCGTGTAACGCAACCAGAGCGCCCGCATGCACATCCGCGCCACGGGGCGCACTATTCGACCCGCGCCGAGCGCACGGCCGAGACGACGGACCGGCCGGGCCACGCCTCTCGCCAACCTGGAGCGCCGAAGCCAGGCGAACCGGCGGGCGAGGCTGACGATCCACGGCGGCAGCTGGCGCGTGGACGACCGCGCGCCTCCCTTGATCCGGTAGACCCGGCCTTCGATGATCGTGAACTCCCGTATCGAACGAGGGATGGCGTAAAAGAACGCCTCGTGCCACACGACCTTGTAATCGCCCCGGAGGTCGTACTGCATCGGAACGGCGGTGACATGATGCGCCCGCAATGCCGACGCGTACTTCGACATCGCTGGCAGGAGCGTCTCCTCCCATCTCCACATTTCGCCTGCATGTTTCCGCTCGAGCAACGCGCCGTCGAACGCTGGCAGGCGACTGTCCTGCATCAGACGTATTTCTCCCGCGAACTTTGCCCGTGGCTCCGTCAGCAGGACACGAGCCCAGTGAACGGCTTCGTCGACGGCGGGATCGCGACCGGCAGCGTGCGCAATCGATGACGTGCGCGCCGCGAGCGCCGCAGATGCCGCCACGAACTTGCCCCTCGCGGCCGTCCATTCACCGTCGAGCCACAAGCGGTAGCCTTCCGCAAGATACGCAGCCTCGTCATCGCGGCAGGCATCGCACGCCGATTGAACGACCGCCGGAAGGCGCTGACGCGCCTCTGCAGGTATGCGGCTGAGTCCGCGTCTAGCGGCCGCAAAGATCAGCCTCAAGGACCGGGCGGCGGACGACGACGCGGGCGCACCGTCGGTGTCGACGCGCGGCGAGCCGCTCCCGCACGCATCGAACAGCGCTCGGAGCAAGCCGTCGTCTATGCGGACGCCAAGGTGTTCCTGGAGGAACGTGAGACCGAGGACGGCGTCAGGATCGCCAGGTGATTGGTCGAGAATCTGCCGGTACTCGCGGACGGCCTCCTCCAGCCGCCCGAGCGTCTCACACAGGTTGGCGAGGGCGACGCGATTCGCCTGCCTTTCGGGATACCTGCGCTGAACCACACGCCGCCATTGCAGCGCATGATGCAGCTGACCGTGCGAGACCAGCACGTCCGCGAGCAATTCATGCCATTCGATTGGCACGTTCTCGAACAGGTTGGCCCTCGTCAGGCAATCAAGGCCGAATTGCACTCCGTCGGCACCGACCAGCTCCTCCATGAGGGAGAAGCGGCACTCCTCCGGCGCGAGCCCGAACGCGCGCCGATGCGCACGGTAAAGGAATTCGATGCCTACGAGATTGCGGGAGACCTCCAACGCGTACGTGGCGGCTTCGAAACATGCTTCAGCGTTGGCGGAGGTGGCGACTGCCTGCCGATACAGTACCAACGCGTGCGCGATGCGCCCCCGATCCCGCGCGACGTTTGCCTGGCTCCAGTAATCGGAGGCGTGCGGCGCAGGCGGGGAGATTCTGGGCAACACGTCTACAGCTCCAAGGTTCGAGTATGGCCCGGCTACGGTATCATGTTGCACTTTCGTTGACCACCGACGCACGTCCACTTAAAGGCCGATGGCTTAGCACGTTACATCAAGAGCTCCACTGATGAGGCGGACCTTCCATTTTTCGACGGTGGTCTGGGGACCCTGGCATACAGGCGTATATCTCGACGCCAACCTGCCAAGCCTGCTCGCGGACGGCAACCTGCGTGCGTTCGCGGCACGCCACAAGGTTGAATACCGCATTCAGACCTCGCGCGAGGACGCCCCGCGCATCCTTGCCTCGCCGGTCTTTCAGCAGGCGCAGCGGATCCTCGATTGCCGTGTCGTCGCACGTCTCATTAATCCCGAAATCGACCCCATCGGGATGCATCACATCCTGTGGCGCCATGCGATTGAGGAGGGGCGTCGCGCCGGTGCGATGGTGCTCTTGATCCCTCCGGATGTCATCTGGTCCAACGGCGCATTCGGGCATATAGCCGATGTCGCGGCCACCGGCAAGCGCGCCATCTTCATGACCTATATGCGGGTCGTCAGCGAAACCGCGGTTCCGGCCATCGTGCAGCGGTTCCGCAATCAGACGACCGGGGTCATCGACGTTTCGAGCCGGGCCCTCGTCGACGTCGCCATGCATCACATTCACCCGCTGACGCTGACGTACGTCCACGACAGTCCGAACTTTCCGATTCATCCGGAGTTCATCCTGTGGTCGGTGGGCGGCGAGGGATACTTGATGCGGGTGCTCGTCCGCGAGATGTTCGCCTACGATCCCAGCTACGTCGATCTCAATGAGCAGGCGCTGCCTGCCCACCGGATCGATCCGGAGTGGGTGCACTACATCACCGATTCGGACGACCTGTTCTCGGTCAGCCTGGCGCCGCTCGCCAAAGATATCGAGTGGTACGCGAAGCCACAGCGGCTCGACGCGCTGACGATCGGATCGTGGTGGCTTCGCTACGACAGCCCGGCGAACGCTTTGGTCGCAGCGCATCACTTTCACATCCACCCAGGCGAGCGCACGGCCGAGACATGGCGCGCGGTCGAACGCCAATCCGATTCCACCATGAAGCGGCTCGCGGGCACGCGCGAAGCGCTGCGTGTCCTGAGCGCGTTCGCCGCGCAGCACCTCACCTACGCTGAACAGGTGCTCGCGACCGCCATCGCACACACCCCGCTGTGCCGCATCGCGGGGGCCTCCGAGCAACCTCTTACCGTGTTGCTTCCTCCGGCGGCCGCGACGTACCGGCATCTCTTCGACGACGAGGCCGGCCTCGAGCCTGTGGGCAGACGCGCGCGGCTGCTCCGGCAAATCCTCGACCACGTCATCGTGGGGAACTTCGATCTCGAGCCTGGACACGATGCCGTCGTGCGAACGGCATTGGACGGACAGCGGCGGTTGACGTGGCGCGGCGAGCACGCATACGTCGACGACGTCGCGATCACCCGTGAGGGGTTTCCCCTGGGACGAATCTGGTGTTATCCGATCGGTGGCGTGCTCCCCGCATCCTCCGGACGGCGTAGCTCTCGTTCCGGTCATAAGAAGGAGGCGGGTCATCGGCGTGAGCGCGTTGAGGTTCATCTCCCGGCGGTTGCTGCCGTTTTACCAGCACGTCGAAATGGCAGCTGAAACGACGAACGACCAAGCGACCGGCGCAACGGATCAGGAACTGGCTGCGGCCCGCGCGGAGCTGGCGCGGGTCACGGCGCACGACGCGACGCTGGCGGCGCAGCTTGCGGCTGTCGGCGCCGAATTGGCGGAGACCCGGGGTGTTCTGGCGGCGAAGACGACGGCGTACGAGCAGCTCGAATCGCGCCTTCGAGCGGTCGAGTCGGGCACCGATGGCACCGAGTCCCTCCTCGCGGCGAAGGCGCGGGCCTATCGCGAGCGCTCCGCGCTCATCCTGTTGCCTCGCCTGCTCGAAATGCTCCCGCCGGGCGACACAGTCGTCGTCGTCGATGCAGGTGCCCGCGAAGTGGACCGCGATCCGCGGTGGCGTCCCTTCCCGAGAGAGCGGTTGCGCTTTTACGGTTTCGAGCCCGATGCGGCCGAAACGAGGCGCCTGAACGACGCTGGAGCCGATAGTCGTTTTCCGACCGAATTCTTCGCCGCGGGCCTATGGAGCTTTACCGGCAGGCTGACGTTCCGTCACAACAACGCGTCGGGGGGGAGCTCGTACCTGCGCCAGAACCGCGCCGTGACCGATCGATGGAAATTCGAGAACCCGACGCAGGTCTCGATGGCTCACGAGATCTTCCGTGAAGTGGGTACGGAAGAAATCGACACCGTCAGCCTGCAGGACTGGGCTACGCGCGCGCACGTTGCGGAGGTCGACTTCCTGAAGCTCAACGTGCAAGGCGCGGAGCTTGAAATCCTCCGCGGCGCCGGCCCGCTCCTCGGCGGCGTTCTCGGCGTGCTCGTCGAAGTCGCCTTCGTCGAATCGTACGACTCGCGACCGATGTTCAGCGACATCGACGTCGCGTTGCGCGAGGCCGGATTCACCTTCTTCGACCTGCTCGCCCATCACTACGTCGGCAGGGCCGACTCGCCCATTGCCGCACAACACCTGACGCTGGTCGAACCTCGATTGGGCCTGTTGACGTCGGCGTGGGGACAGCTCGTCGAAGGACATGCTCTCTATCTGCGGGACCCCGTCGCCGACGGGACGACGCCTTCCGGCGACCGCATCCTGAAGCTGGCGATTCTCGCTGAAACGTACGGCCAGATCGAGTTCGCCTTCGAGCTGCTCGAGCATCTGGCCAGACGCGGGGATGTGGTCGGAACCCCCGCCGACCAGCGGATCCGTCAGGTGCTCGAAGCGGGCTCGGCTGAATATTGGAGCCATCTGCGGCCGGATGTTCCGAAAGATCCCGTCGTACCTGTGGCGCACGATGGTAGAGACGCATAAGACCGTCAACCAACACCGGGCGACGGTCTCTCGTGTCATGGCGATCACGTCGGTGGCGATATCGACGCTGCTCGCGTTGACCGCCGTTGAAGGTGTGTACCGCGAGTGGCTGGGGGTGCCGATATTCGCCGCAACGAATTGGCGCGCCCGGCGCATCGCCACGGTACAGGCCGACTCCCCCGCCGTTGCCGATCCGCAACTCGGATGGACGATGCTCCCCTGGGTTTCAGGACCCGGCTTCAACACGCTCGACCTGGGTGTACGGTCGAATGGCCTCGACGAGCCGGGCGTCCGCATGGGCAGCATTCTTGCGGTTGGAGATTCGTTCACCGCCGGATCCGACGTGGTCGACGGTGAAACGTGGCCGGCACATCTCGAGCGGCTGCTCGGCGTTCCCGTCGTGAATGCCGGCGTTGGCGGATACGGGACGGATCAAATCATTCGTCGCGCCGAGCAGTTCCTGCCCATCGTGCGGCCGCACACCCTGATCCTCGGCTTTCTCGACGACGACATCCTGCGCGCGGAGTTTGCGATCTACGGCCGGCCGAAGCCGTACTACCGGTTCGAAGGCGGCGTGTTGACGGAGCACCTCCCCGGCGATGTCGACGGCGGCGGCTTCTTGCCGTGGTCGGGCCGCATCAAGCGGATGTCGGTTGCTCGCCTCGGGTACTCCGCGGCCGCCGACGGCATCATGTCCGCGCTAGCACCGCAGCTCTGGTACCTGTCGCCAGACGGCTACGTTCATCTCGACATCGACGGCGCGTCGGTGACGTGCGAGCTGCTCGCGCGGATCGGCCGGCTGATACAGTCGCGCGGCGTGCGCGGCCTCGTCTTCATGCAATACGGTGGCCTCGTCTATACGCGCGCCGCCAGTCCTCCACCTCCGGCACGTCGAGTGCTCGCGTGCGCACAACAGGCCGGCTTCCTCGCCGTCGATCAATTCCCGACGCTCAAGGCAGTGTATCGCCGCGACCGCACCGCTTTTGCCGACTATTATGTTGCTGCACGCGTCGGTTTGTATGGGCACATGTCGTCGCACGGAAACCTCCAGGCGGCGGAACTCCTGGCTGATGCCATACGAGCGGCTGACCCCGATGTGCATACGCACGCCAACGCGGGCGCGGCACCCGTCGTCCTTGTCGCGCGCACCGCGCTGCCATCGTATGGCGACGTAATCCCACGGGTCGCGTCGACGGCCCACGCGGTGCTCGAACCGATCACCGGCGCGGATCATCGGCCAACAGGCGCGTATGAACTCGTGGCGCGGGGAGCCGGCGGCGAGCACTACGTCGCGGCGAGCGGATTGCCGTCACCGCCGGGCCGTCATACCGTGGTGGCGGAGGTCGCGCCCGATGTCACCGATCGTGTCCGGCTGCAGTTGCTCGACGGTCACAGTTCCGTCGCACTCGCCGATGTCGATCTCGCGACGGGCGCCGTCGTCCCGCAGGCCGGCGCGGCGTTGGACGCTCATGTCAACACCAGTCAGCTACCCGGCGGCTGGATCCGGATCGGGATCTCCGCCGAACTGCCGGCGCCAGGACGCGTCATCATCATCCAACTCCTCTCCCACGACGGCGCGACGAATTTCGCGGCGCACGGGGAGAGCGTGCGTGTACGCGTTCTCCGTCTCGACCCGTAGTGTATGATGTCGAACTTCTCCACCTGATTGATTGAACGGTCTTTCGCGGCGGCGGGAGGCCTCGACCTGCGGGGGAATGCTGACTGTGACGACTCTCGTTTCATCCTTCGACGATCGCGCCGACACCGCGCTGGTCGACACGTTTCTCGAGCAGGGCTACGTGATCGTCGACGTCGAGGATCGCGAGGCGCTCGACGCGCTGCGGCATGAAATCGTAGCCGCCGCCTGCGCACACATGGAAGCGGCTCCGCCCGCCGACGAGGGTGCCTTCCTCGACGGCCTGCATCGCGCGCTGCCGATCGAGAAGCTCAATCCCCTGCGCCTGGGCCTCTATCGCACCATCAACGACCAGCTGTGGTTTCGCCCGACCTATTTCCGTCTGGCCCGCAGAACGCTCGAGACGCTCGTCGGCAACGAGCTGGCGATGCAGAACCGCATCAATTTCTCGATCCAGATGCCGAACGACCGCACGTCGCTGCTCGACATCCATGCCGACGTGTTCAGCGGCGAGAGCCCGTATCAAGTGGTCGAATGGCTGCCGCTGGTCGACGTCAATGGCACCAAATCGATGTTCATCCTGCCGCGCAGGAAATCCGAGGCCGTGATCGCGAAGTTGAACGAATTCGGCGACGGCGGCATGCGCGCGCTGTTCGATGCCGTGAGAAGCGACCTGGAGTGGCTGACGATTCCGTACGGCAAGGTGCTGATCTTCTGCCCCAACTTCCTGCACGGCAACGTCGTGAACGAGGAGCCGACGACGAGGTGGTCGCTGAACTGCCGCATCACAGGGCTGTTCACGCCGTACGTCAGCCCCGAAAAATCGCTTGGCGCGTTCTACCTGCCGATTACCCCCCGTCCCGTCACGCGTCTCGGCATGGCGTATCAGCAGCCGGGCGGCTTCGAGGAGTAGGCGTGGAGAAACAACGCAGCGGATACCGAGGCTACGTCACGTCGCGTCCCTTCGGCGGCTATTCGATTCCCGTTCCCGTGCAGTCGCTGGTGCTGCGCGACTACTGCCAGCGAAAGGCACTGACGTTCGTTCTTCCTGCCAATGAGAACATCTTTCCGCATTCCTACCTGGTCCTCGAAGGGATGATCCGCGATTTACGCGGATTCGAGGGGATCGTCATGTGCTCCATGCACATGCTTCCCCAACGGGCCGCGCGCCGGCGAGTCGTCTTCGACACCGTCCTTCGCCAGGGATGTTCGATGCATTTCGTCCTTGAGAACCTCGTCGTCGCCAATTGCGCCGAGGTCGACCAGATCGAGGCGCTCGTCCAGTTCGCCCAGATTGCGTCGCGCGCTCCCGCGCCGGACCAGGCGTTCGCATGAACGCCCGGCCGTCCGTCGTCATCACGGGCGCCGGCGGCTTTCTCGGGGGCTACACGGCGCGGTGGTTCGCCTCGCGCCGCTACCCGGTGACGGCAACGGTGCGGCGATCGCCTCCCGGGGCCTTCGGAGCTCGCGTCGCGGTCGTCGCCGGCGATCTCAGACAGCGCGGCCTCCTGCCCGACCGCTTCGACGTGCTCATTCACTGCGCAGCGGAGACGCCGTCGAGATGCCCGGATCACGATCAACTACGGGCGAGCAACGTCGAATCGGCGGAGGCGGTCTTTACCCAGGCGCGAGCGGCCGGTGCCCGCGCGGTCGTGTTTCTCTCGTCGATGTCCGTCTACGGCGAGATCAACGTCCCCGTGGTGACCGAGGCGCTGCGGCCTGTGAACCCCGATCCGTACGGAATGTCCAAGGCCCACGGTGAGGCGCTGCTGGAGGCGGCCACAACCAGCGGGTTGCCTTCGGGCCTGTCGATCCGTCTGCCGGGAACCGTCGGCCACGGATCGCACGACAACTTCCTTTCGGAGGCTCTGCCGCGCGCGCGCGCGGGCGAGACGCTGACCGTCCGCCACCCCTCTGCCCTGTTCAACAACATCGTGTTCGCCGGCGACCTCGCGCGCTTCCTGGAGATGTGGGTCCAGACACCCCGACCGGGGTACGGCGTCACGAATCTGGCGGCCAGCGAGCCGATCACATTCCGCGAGCTGTTCGACCTGCTCTTCACCCGCCTCGGCCTGCCGCCGCGCGTCAGATATGAAACCACCGGGAAACCACCGTTCCTGATCTCGACGGAGCGCGCGCGCGCATACGGCTATCACGCGCCGACGGTGGTCGAGAGCGTTTCGGCGTTCGTTCACGACTGCACGTGCGCCGACCGGGACGTCGCGCGGACCTGAATGGGAATTGCCTCCTGCGTCGTATGCGGAGCAACGACGGCGGAGCCCGTGCTGGCGGTCGATCGGGTGCCCATTCATCCCTTCTGTCCGCCTGCCGACCTCGGGATCGCGCCTGGATTCGGAACGCTCCGGATCGTCTCGTGCTCCGCGTGCGGCCACCTGTATAACGCCGCGTTCGAAGCCGATCGCATCGACGAGCTGTACGCGGCTGCGGTGCTGACGAACACGCCCGTCAGCGAGTCGATGATCAAAAACCTTGAAGCGACCGCCGACTACATCCTGTCGCGGTCGCCGGCCAACCCGACGGTCGTCGACGTGGGCGGTGGAACCGGTGTGCTGGCCCGGACGCTCGCGCGCCGCGCGGCCGAGGTGCACCTGGTCGAACCGAGCCGCGCGTTGACGCGGGAGGACTTCGCCGGCAGCGGCGTCACGCTCCATCGCTGCAACTTCCCCTCACCGGCGCTCGCAGACCGTCAATTCGACGTCATCGTGTCGCGACAGGTCGTCGAACACATTCCCGAGCCGCTGGCGTTCCTGCAGGCGCTGCGCGCACAGCTTGCCCCCCGCGGCGTCGCGTACCTCGAGATCCCGAGCGCCGAGTACATCGAGCAGACGCGGTCGGTCGTCGATTTTCATTACCCGCACGTGCACTACTACCGCCGGGATGAATTCCAGACGCTGCTCGCCCGCGCGGGATTCGAGGTGATCGAGGTCGTCGACGTCAAAGAGGGACACGATCGCGGCTTCCTGCTGCGGGCGACGGAGCCGACACGGCTTCCGTACAGTGGCAGGAGTGCTGCTGGATTCCTGAGGGGCGAGCTGGCCGAGCGAATCCGCGCGGGGCGCCAGCGGCTGGATGCGCTCGCGGGGACCATCGCGCTCTACGGCGCCAACGCGTACTCGCAGGCGCTTTTCGGACTGTTTCCAGGGAAGTGCTACACGGCGATGTTCGACGACACGCCGATGTACGAGGGACAACGCGCATACGGCCCTGGGATCGATGTGGTGATACGACGGCCGTCGATCGACGCGATCGGAAACGTGTCTGCGGTCGTCATCACGGCGTATCTGCACGACCTCGGCATCGCGCAACGCCTGCGGCAACTCGGCTTTCACGGTCAGGTCTTCACCGTCCGTTCGGACGATCTGGCGGGAAGAGACGGACGGCCGGCCGCGCTTTTCGACGTCGACATGATGGCCACGTGAGACCGGAGTCCAGGAGGGGGCGCGGCACATCCGTACTGCCACTGAAGGTCTTGTTCGTCATCAATAGCCTGGAAATTGGCGGCGCCGAGATGCAGCTGGCGGAGCTGCTGCGCGGAATCAATCGCGAGCACTTCCACCCGGTCGTCTGCTGCCTGGGCTCACGTGGGCCGGTTGCCGACATGCTGCAGCGCGCCGCCGTTCGGGTCGAATTCATCGGACTGCCGCGCGTGCGGCACAGCCACGCCGGCGATGCGGTGGACATCATTGCCAGGTTGTCGCGATTCGTCCGGCTGTTGCATCGCGAGCGTCCCCACATTGCGGTCGGTCTGCTGTATTGGGCGTACGTGATCACCACGTTTGCCGCCTCCGCATTGCACGTGCCCGTGATCGTGAGCACGCGACTGAGCCTCGGGCTGTACAAGGAGAAACGGCCATTGCTGCGGGCCATCGAACGGCTGGCGAACCGGCTCACCGACGTGATCATCGCAAACGCGGAGGCAGTCAAGACCGATGCGATGCGCCAGGAGGGGCTGTCGCCGGACAGAATCGTGGTGATCCACAACGGCGTGGATGTCAGCCGATTCAGGACGGACATCGATCGAGCCGCTCGGGAAAGGCTTGGCCTCGGCGGCGCGCAGCCTGTGGTTGGAGTGGTGGCCAATCTCCTGCCGTACAAGGGACATCGCGTGTTCCTCGACGCGTGGGCGAGCGTGGTGGCGCGCCATCCGCGCGCGGCCGCGATTTTCGTCGGCGATGGCCCGCTCCGCGCCGAGCTGGAAGCGATGGTGCGAGCGAGCGCGGCGCCGGATTCGATCGTCTTTCTCGGAACGCGCCGTGATGTGGCTGACGTGTTGTCCGCCGTCGACCTCGTCGCACACCCGGCGCTCGAAGAAGGCAGCGCCAACGCGATTCTCGAAGCGATGGCCGCCGGCAGACCGGTGGTGGCCACGGCGGTCGGGGGCAACGTCGAAGCGGTGACCGACCGAGCGACAGGCCTGCTGGTCCCGCCCTCCGATCCAGCGTCGCTGGCGAACGCGATCTGCTGGCTGCTCGAGCACCCGGCCGAGGCCGCAGCGTTCGGCCGCGCGGCGCGTCACCGCGCGGCAACCGCGTACGGCATGGACGACATGATTCGGGCGTACGAGCGGGTATTTCTCGATGCCTGGAGTCGCGTGACCGATGCCCGCACCATGGCGTCGGGCGCCGCATGACCTCCCGTGCCACGACGCTGATCCGGCGCGCGGCTGCGCGCGCGCGCTGGATCGTGGCCGCCGTCCGGACGCACGGAATCGGCTACGTGTTCCGCGCGCCCGGGAACGAACTGCGGAATCCGCGCCTGGCGGCAACGAAAAAGATACGGGCCGCGCTCGTACAGACCGCCGACCGGTTGGCTCCGATAACGCGGCACCCGGGGATGGACCCAGACGACTGTCTGCTGTTCGCGTTCGACCTCGGTGCTTCGCCGGTCACGTTCGATTTCGCGACGTTTCTGGCGGGCGCGGAAATCGAACGGCGGCGGCGCGGTTTCGATGGACTCTTCGTGGTGTTCATCCCGGGTGCGCATGGCGGACTGCGAAAGGAGCAGCGGGGATACGAATCGTCGGTCGATCACGCCAGGCGTCAGTGGCGCGTGCGCAACGTGCTGATTCCGCTGCTCGCACATCTACCGAGCGTTCGGGGGTACACGATGTGCGCGACCCGCGATCAGGCCGCTGCTCTGCTGCCGAACGATTCCGCGTCCGTCGTGCCGTCCGACTTCCGCGTCTGGCTGCCGCGGCAGCCCGACAAGCGGCTCGTGCACGAGCATGCGGCGACCGGCGGCACCGTCTGGCCGCTCCTCTGCCCCACGCAACAGGGCCGCGAATTCGCCGACCAGTTCCTCCGGGAGGTATGCCCCGATCGCCGGCTGGTCGTCATCACGATCCGGCAGACGCGCGCCGCCGCGGAGCGGAACAGTCAACTGGACGAATGGCGGAGCTTCCTCGCGACGATCGATCGCCGGCGTTTCGCGCCAATCCTCGTGCACGACACCGAGTCAGTGTCGATGTCGCCTCCGCCCGAGCTGGCGGACGAAGTCTTCTGTGACGCCGCGCGCTGGAACGTGGAGATTCGGATGGCGCTCTACGATGCCGCATGGTTGAACCTCGCCGTCATGCATGGCCCGATGGAGCTTTGCTGGTACAATCAGCGTTCTCGGTACGTGGTTTTCCTTCCGGTCGGTGCAGACCCAAGCAGCTCAACGGAGTCGATCGCGGAGGGCGGGCTGCGCCTCGGCGAGGATCTCCGGTTCGCGACGCCGCTTCAGCACATCGTCTGGGCGGCCGATCGCGCGGGCGTCATTCGAGACGCCTTCGAAGAGATGTCCGCCAGGATCGAGGCATCGTGACCGCCGGCACCACCGACATCGACCGCTCGGAGCTGAGGCCGTTGATGACGACAGCCCGCGAGGACTTGCTGCGCGGGCTGACCAGGTGGCACGTCTACGGCCGCCTGGGGTGGCTCGACGTCAAGCGGCGCTACCGGCGCACGGCGCTCGGGCCGTTCTGGGGCACCGCCAGCCTCGGGCTCTTCGTCGCCGCGCTCGGCTCCATCGGGGTCGGCCTCTGGAAGCAGGATGCGATCACGTACGTTCCGTTCCTGGCCGGGGGGCTGATCGTCTGGGTGTTCATCCAGGCGATTCTCACCGAGAGCTGCGCGCTCTTCATTGCCACTCCAGGCCTCTTCAAGCAGACGCGCCTCGATTACTCGGTGCTCGCGTACGCGCTCGTCTGGCGCAACGTGATCGCGTTTCTGCACAACCTGGCCGCGTTCCTGCTCGGTGTCCTCATCTTCACGCACAACGTCGGCTGGCCGCTCCTCCTGCTGATCCCGGGATTGGCGCTCGTCGTGATCAACGCGGTCTGGGTGACGCTGTTTTTCGGCGTGGCGTGCCTGCGCTTTCGCGACCTTCAGCCGTTGATCGGCAACGTCGTGCAGATTGCGATTTTCGTGACCCCGATCTTCTGGCCGCCCGAGGTGCTGCAGTCCTCGACCCGGATCGTGTTCGTGACGTTCAATCCGCTGTATCACATGATCCAGGTCATGCGGCTGCCATTGATGAACCAGGTGCCGCCGCGCTCGACGTACCTGGCGGTGATGCTCATCGCCGGCGTGGGGTGGACCGTCACCTTCGCGGTCTTCGATTACTATCGGCGCCGCATCGCGTACTGGGCCTGACGACCGATGGCTGCTCTGGTGCTCGACGACGTCCACGTCGAATTCCCCGTTTACGGCTCGCAGCGGTCCCTTCGCCGGGCAATCCTCGAGCGCGCCACCGGCGGCATGATCTACCGCGAGAAGCGGGGGTCCGAGCGCATCGTCATCCGGGCGCTCGCCGGGGTGTCGCTGACCTGTCGCGACGGCGATCGCGTCGCGCTGGTCGGACACAACGGCGCGGGGAAGTCGACACTGCTTCGCGTCATGGCCGGCATCTACGAACCGACCCGTGGACGCGCGCTCGCCCAGGGCCGCATCACGCCACTGTTCGATACGATGCCCGGTCTCGACGGCGAGGACAGCGGATACGAGAACATCATCACCGCCGGCTCCCTGCACGGCCTCACCCGCGCCGAGATCGAGCGGATCATCCCGGACATCGAGCAGTTCAGCGAGCTCGGCGAATACCTGACGCTTCCCTACCGCACCTATTCGAGCGGCATGGGAACGCGCCTGGCGTTCTCGATTGCCACCGCGCTGAATCCTGAAATCCTGCTCATGGATGAAGGCATCGGCGCCGGCGACGCGCGCTTCGCGGAGCGCGCCGCGAGGCGCATGGACGAGTTCATGGGCAAGAGCCGCATTATCGTGCTGGCGAGCCACTCCGAATACCTCCTCCGGGCCACCTGCAACAGGGGCGTGCTGCTGCACTCCGGCAAGATCATCGCCTCCGGAACGCTCGACGAAGTGTTCGAGCGGTATCGTGAGAGCACGCACGAACCGCTCGCCGGCTGATGGAACCGGCTGGCGATCCCCGACTGGATGTCGTCACGCCGATGACGCCGGGCAACGCCGTCGCCGCCATCATCGTCGTCGACGGACGGTACCTGCTGCAGCTGCGCGATACCAGGCGGGGAATCTTCTTTCCCGGCGTGTGGGGCTGCTTCGGCGGCGGTGTCGAATCCGGTGAGGGCGAGCTGGACGCCCTCACCAGGGAGCTGAACGAAGAGGTCGGCTGGGCTCCCGCACTACACTCGGTCCACAGGTTCACGCGATTCGACTTCGACATCGGTTTCGCAGGCCTCGGGACCATCTGGCGCGTGTTCTTTGAAGTCGAGGCGCCGCGCGAGGTGCTGCACGACCTGCGACTGCACGAGGGCGCGGCTGTCGATCTCTTCACGCCCGAGACGATTCTCGCCGGAGCGGTTCCGCTGACCCCGTACGATGCCTTCGCGCTGTGGTTGCACATCAACCGCCGGCGGCTTCGGCCGTGAGGGTCAATCCCCGGCGTTGCGCCAGGCGAGCACGTCCGCCGCGTAGGTGTCGACCAGTTCGGCGATTTCGAGTGGAGCGTAGCCCCAGGCCTTCATCGCGCGCTCCGACGACAAGGTGAACGCCGGTTTCACCGCCGGTGTTTCCACGATGACCGGCTGCACCCGCAACGCGGCCGCCAGGCGCTCAATCGCTCCACGCACCGTTGTCCGGCCGGCGGCGCCAAGCACGACCGCGTCGGAGCCGTTCCACGTCCGCTCGAGAACGCACCGAATCAACGCCGAAATGTCCGCGATGTACGCGACGTTGTTGAAGGCCCCGTCGAGCCGATACGCGCGAACGGCTTCGCCCTCGACGAGGCGCGATGCCACGCCGGACAGCCAGTTCCGGTGGGCCCCCGGGCCCAGCACGCCCGGAAGTCGAAGCGACAGCGTGGAGACGGCGTCGCAGCCCGCGAGCATCAGTTCGCACAGATGCTTGCTGGCGCCGTAGCCGTCCGGGTTGACGATCGGCGTCGTTTCATCGACCACCGGAGTTGCGATCTCTCCGTACACCGAAATCGACGAGCAAAAGATGATGCGTCGCGTGCCCCACTTCCCGGCCGCCCGAATCAGCGATCTGGTCGCAAGGACGTTGTCGTCGACGATCCGCGCCGCGTCGACGCCAAGCGCGGGCGACGTGGCCGCCGCGTGGACGATGGACTCGAAGGCGCCCGAAAGCGCGTCGATTTCCCGCAGATCGCGACGGACGAACGTCAGGGGGGCCGTGCGCGCGACCGACGTCAGGAACCGCGTCTCAGTCCTATAGACGCCGGTGACGTCATACCCCGCCGCCGCCAGATCGCGGGCAACGAACGCGCCGATGAAGCCCGACGCCCCCGTGACCAGAACTCTCATCGAACCGGCTTCAGACGACGGCAGCCAGAATGCGCTCGGGCGAGATCCCGTGGGAGGCCAGCAGTTGTTCCCAGGAGCCGTAGTTGTGAATGAACGCGTCCTGCAGCGTGAACGTGTCGAGTCGGCACGCGGCCCGCGTATCCCACGCGATCTGCTTCGTCCAGGCGGCAAGGCCGCCCTGCGGCGCGTGTTCCTCGACGACGATGACGTGCGCGTGGCGGCGGAGCGCGTCGGCGATGCCTTCCCGATCGAGCGGCTTCATCGTGTGAACCGAGACGACGGACGCGGACTTGCCCTGCGCCTGCAGACGATTGGCGACGTCGATCGCCATCTTCGTGATGACGCCGTAGCTCAATATGCAGACGTCCGTACCGCGCCGCAGGTACCGGACCCTGCCGAACTGCCACGGCTCGGCGTCTTTCGTGAGCACCGGCTCACCCGCCTTGCCGATGCGGAGGTACACGGGACCATTCTTCTGCTGCGCGCACCAGCGCGTCGCGTCGGTGCACTCGGGCGGATCGCACGGCGCGATGATCTGCATGTTCGGGATGGCGCCGGCGACGGCGATGTCCTCCTGCGTGTGGTGTGTCCCGCCGAGCGTGGAATAGATGACGCCCGCTCCCATGCCGACGACGGTGACCGGAAGATTCTGATAGCCGAGATCGTCGCGAACCATCTCGAACGGTCGGTAGAGCGAAAAGGTCGCAATGGTATATGCGAACGGCTGGCACCCCTTCAGCGCCAGCCCCGCGCAGATACCAATCATGCTCTGCTCGGCGACACCGACGTTGATGAACCGGTCCGGGTACTCGGCGCTGAACCTGGCCATGCTGCCGGCGGGCGAGATGTCGGAGACGACGATGTAGAGATCCTTGTTCTTCGTCGCCTGTTCGTAGAGCGCTTCGGCAAACGTATTCCTCACGGCTGTGCCTCCAGCTCCGCGATGGCGCGCTTGTATTCGTCGGCGTTCGGCGCGCGGTAATGCCACATAGGCACGTTTTCCATGTAGCTCACACCCTTTCCCTTCGTCGTCCGGGCGACGACCATGAACGGACGATCGCCAAGACGCTGGGAGACGGCGGCCACGATCGCCGAGATGTCGTGACCGTCGACTTCGACGGCGTCCCAGCCGAACGAGCGGAACTTCTCGACGATCGGGTAGAGGGTCGGGTGCGTTTCGGATGTCCGCCCCAGACTCTGGAAATCGTTGTTGTCCACGAACGCCACGACATTGCGAAGCTTCAGCGACGACGCCATCAGGACGGCTTCCCAGGTCGAGCCTTCCTGCAGCTCGCCGTCACTGAGGACGGTGTAGATAATGCCGTCGGTGCGACGGCCGCGCTCCGCCAGCGCCATGCCGACGACCATCGACAGGCCGTGACCGAGCGATCCGGTGGATGCGACGATGCCGGGGTTTCCGTAATCGGGATGCACGCCAAGACGGCCCTCGGGGGTGCAGTACTTCTCCAGCTCGCCCTTCGGCATGATGCCGAGGTCCTCGAGGATCACGTACTGGATCATGCAGCCGTGTCCCTTCGACAGGAGAAACGTGTCAGGCGAACGGTCGCCCGCGACCGGCTTCCGCATCAACTCGTTGTAGATCGCATCCACGAGCTCGGCGCACGAGAAGGCGCCACCGATGTGCAGCGCGGAGACGTTCTGTGAGAGGTCGAGAATCCGGCGTCGATACCGCTTGCAGCGTGCCCGCGCTACGGCCGCGTCGAATGACAACACTCCGCTCTCCATGTGTGGCCCTTCCTATTCGATGATCGTCCAGAAGTAATCGCCGGTGTATCCCGCCTCGTCGAACACCCGGACCCACCCGTCCGGGTAGTCATGAAACCTCGCGGTCAGGACCCAGTCCTCGAACACCGCTTTCTGTTCCGGGGTCCGATAGCTGTCGACCTGCACGAAGGCCCGCCCGCCGGAGACCCGCTGCAGCTCCTTCAGCGCCTGGATGCACCCGCCCCGGTCGAGATTGTGGATGGTATTCAACGAGACGGCTGCCGCAAAGCTCCCGTCGGGAAACGGAAGATCGAGCGCGTTGCCCAGGTGGAGCCGCCCGACGGCTTCGGGCTCGCAGTGCATCAGCGCATAGCGCGACACGTCGACGCCGAACGCCTCGAGCCCCGGACACGCCTTCATGAAGTCCTTCACGAGAAATCCCTTCGCTGCGCCGACGTCGAGGACCCGGTCTCCCGGTTTCAGGTTGAAGTGGCGCACCACGTCCTCGGCGATCGGCACCCAGCGTCCGTCGTACCGATACCCGCCGTAGCCGTACTCGCGCGGGCCGTCGAAGTACATCTCACCGTACTCGCGGGAAACGCGTATGTGCTCGTCCGTCTTCGCATGGCTCCGCGCGGACACGTTGCGGCGCCCCTTCGGCAGCCTGGCCAGGAGGTTCACTTCACCCATCCATCGCTCCTCACGTCGCGTTCGCGCGCGCCGGCACGGCGGCGGTTGTGGCGGACACTTCGCGGTGCACGCGGGCGAGCCCGGCGGCGAGACGCTCGAAATGGAAATCGGGGAATACCTCGTAGCAGGTGGTGATGTCGAAGAACCGATGCAGCAGATGAGGGCGCGGCCCGGGCCGCGGGACGGACTGCACGACGGCAGGTGGCGTGAACTGCGCCGCGACGATGTGCGCGATGTCGTGGAACGACGTCGAGACGCCCGTGACGGCGTTCAACACGCCGACGCTCCGATGCCGCAGCAGCCGCACCGCGAGCCGCGCCACGTCCTCGACCGCCACGTGATCGCGGCGCTCCTCGCCCTCGCCGAAAATGGTGACCGGCTCGCCGCGGGCGGCCTGGCGCCGGAAGCGGTTCGGACCGTACCCGGCGTGGGGGTCGTCGGCGCCATAAATCAACGTCGGTCGCAACGCCACAAACGGTGCGCGCACCTCGGTACGGAACAGCAGCTCACGAGCCGCGTGCATCATGCCGTGCAGCGTCGATGGCGCCACCGGCGACGCCTCGGTCACGGGCGTCGCATCGTCGGCGTAGACCGCATCGGAGCTGATGTACACCAGGTGTGACGGCGGCCGCTTCGCAAGCGCAGTCGCGGCGGCGTTGGCCATCGCGAGGTTGGTCACCAACTGGGCCGCGGTCTTGGCCGGCGCGACCGCCGACACGAAGACGACGGCGTCACCAGGCACCAGGAGCGCCGCGAGCGTCGCGTCCGCGTCGGAGTCGAGCAGATTGACCGACTGACGCGTGAGCGCCAGCGTCGGAATCTTCGCCGCCGCAAGCTCCCGTACAATCGCCGAACCGACGAACCCGCCCGCACCCACGACCACGACGCGGTCAGGCCTCGACGATCCGCGCGCGTCGGTGTGCGTCAGCAGCATGGGTCAGTTCACCCCCAGCGTGCGGTACTGGAGGCCGGCGGCGTGCACGGCCTGCCCGTCGAGCACCCTGAACGGGTCGAGGACGAGACGCCCACGCATCGCACGCGCGAGCGCGGCGGCGTCGAGCGCACGGAACTCCGGCCAGGGGGTCATGATCGCCAGCGCGTCGACGCCACTCGCCGCGTCGAGCGCGGTATTCGCGTGCCTCACCGCGTCGTGACCGGCCACCGATCGAACGACCGGGTCGTAGGCCTGCACGGGCCACGGACGCAGATCGCGGATGAGAGCAACCGCTGGTGAATTCTTCACCGAATGCGTATTTTCCTTGTAGGCCAGGCCGAGCACGCCGATGCGCGCATCGGGACGGTCCGCCAGCAGGGTTGTGTGAAGGGTGCGAAGCGCCCACTTCCGCCGATGTGCGCTGTTGCCGGCGAACGCGCGAATGACGTTCGCCTCGGTTCCGTGGCTCTCCGAGAGACGAATGATCGTGGCGAGATCGCGTTCCAGGTTGCCGCCCGCGATCCCCAGCCCTGGCGACAGGTACGCGGCCTGACCGATTCGCTTGTCCAGTTTGAGCGCCGGCGCAATCTCCGACCAGTCGGCCCCGATCTTCTCGCACAGCTCCGCCAGCGTGTTCGCGACGCTGATCGACGCGATCAGACAGCAGTTGATGGATATCTTGGCGAGCTCGGCGCTCTCCAGACGCATCGGCAGGATGGGGCAGTCGAACGCGCCGAGATAGGCGGCGAGAGCGAGTGGCAGTGCGCTGGTGGGATCCGGGCACCCCACGATGAAGCGTTCAGGCTGCGTTGCCCGCTCAACCCCTCTCGCAAAGACCAGGGTTTCGACCTGGTAATAGACGGGCCGTCCGGGCTGTTGCCGGGCGCGCGTGTACCCCGGCGCCACCTGACTGAGCACGACGATCGTCGCGTCGGGCCGCGCCGTCCTGACGGCCAGTTCGACCAGATCGTTCAGATCAGAGCAATCGCTCTGGCCGTGGTCATCGGTCGGCACGTCGGGCGCGACATAGAGGACATCGCACGCGCGAAGCGCGCGGGGATCGGCCGTAAACGAGACGCGCGAGCGGTTCGCGCGCAACAGGTCGTCGAGCCCGGGCTCGACCACCGGCAGCGTGCCGGCATCGAGCCGGCCCAGCAGGTCGACGTCGCGGTCGAACGCCACCGTCGAAAAGCCCTTGCTCGCGGCCGCCACGGCCGAGCACAGGCCAAGATGCGTCATTCCCAGGTACGCAATGACAGGCAATCGGGTCATATCAGGACGCGCTTGCCTCGATGGCTTCGCGCGACAGCTGATCGAGCGTTGTCAGCAGCCAGCGATCGTTGGCGAGATCCGTCGGCACGCCTCCGGCGATCAGGCGGCAGAAATGATCGTACTCCGCCGTCCACGTCGGATCGTCCTGAACGAGCCTGGACGAAACCTCGGGCGGCCTCCCGCTCGGCAGCACCCGCGTTCGCCGCGTGAACGTCGTCGGCCCCCATTTACACAGCGACTCGATGTGGGCGGTTCCCTTCTCGGCGAACACGTCGCAGGTGAAATGGTTCCGCCACGCCAACAGCGTCATTTCCAGCTCGATCTTCGGGCGGCTTCGCTCCGACGCGATCACGACATGGTCCGGCGCGCGGTTCTCGAAGCGGCTCGCGGACGTCACGCGGAAGTCGTCGGCGAGCTCGCCAAACCAGAAGCGTGCGGTATCCAGCAGGTGCGACCCCAGATCGGGAAGCACGCCGGCGCCCTGGTCCCTCCACGCAGAATCGCGAACCAGCCGCGCGGTTCCGTTGCCGTAGAACATGCGGCACCGGTAGACCGTTCCCAGCGTTCCGCCGCAAAGCTCGTCACGCATGCGCACGTAGTGCGGCTCGAAGCGGTGGTTGTACGCGGTGTACACGAGCGCGTCGTGGCGCCGCGCGATCGTTTCGAGCTCCTCGAGCTCCTGCGCCGAGTCGGCGTGCAGCGGCTTCTCGACCAGCGCGTGCTTGCCCGCGCCCGCCAGGTGCCGAAGGATCGTGACCTTTGGCGCGTCCGGCGTGCACACGAGCGCCGCGTCGAATCGATCGGGCGGGACGTCACGAATGTCCCGCCAGTGCGCCTCCGGCGAGACCGGATCCACGATGCCGACCGCGTCAGTGCCGGCGACCCGCAGCCGTTTCCGTCCCTGAACGCCAAGGCCAACGATCACGCATCGCATCACCGTCAGCGCCCGCGCTGGGGACATGATCGATCAGACATAGCGGGCCAGGCGCTCATACCGCTCGAGGCTCTGCACGACATCCGTCGGCCGGACGGGCACGTTCCCCTGGTGCTCGCATTCGACGGCCGCGGCGAGCGAGCCGAGCACCGACGCGATCACCGCGTTGCCGGTGGCGAACAGGGCGGGCGCGGCGTACGACAGCAACGCATCTCCGGACCCGACGGCGTCGACCACGCGGTTCGCGAAGCTGTCGAGCGCAAAAAAGGAGCGCACGTCCTCGTCTTTCTGCGGATTGGCGCGGAATGTCAGCAGCCCGCGCTCGCCGAGCTTCAGGATCAACGTCCTGCAGCCCGCGCGGCGGTACAGCTCGAGGCCGAGTGGCCGCACCACAGAGTCCTGATCGCCGAGCGCGAAGCGCGCCTCGCGCTCGTTGGCGCAGATCAGATCGAATCCGCGGAAGTCCAGAATGTTGCCCCACCGGCTCGCGACCTGACTGTCGGCGACCCGAAAGGCGTTCGGCGGGATCGCACGAATCAACGCGGGGATGGTTTGACGGTTGAAGACGCCGTGCCGGAAATCGGCGAACACGACGACCTCGGCGTCGGTGCCAGCGACTTGCGTGCACAGCGATTCCAGGATGCGGTCGGAGATCGAACGGTTGTCGACGGTATCGATCTTCAGCAGGTTGTACTGGCCGACCACGATCGCGTTCTTGTTGGTCGTCGGCCGGGTGGCGTCGACGAGCGGCGCGCAGTGGACGCCGGCGTCTTTCAGGTTCTTCAGCGCGAACTCGCCGAGCGCGTCCTCGCCGAGCACGGTCGAGAAGCTCACCTGCGCGCCTGCGGCCTGCAGGTGCTTCGCGACGATCCCCGCGCCGCCGACGAAGGCTTCCTGCTCCTCCAGGCGGACGCTCATCGTCGGCGTCTTGCCCATGCCGCCGATCATCGAGCACCGCGTGTAACTGTCGACGATGGTATCGCCGACCACGTGCACGCGGATGCCGCGCAGCTTGTCCAGGGCAACGCGCAAGTCGCTCGTAAGCAGCCCTTCGGCGCTGAGGAGCACCAGCAGCTTCTCCGTGGCGATTTCCGGCGGATCGGTTTCGATGATGTGCGACGACGAATACACGATGTCGCCCGGGGTGAAGATCAGCTCTCCGCCATAGGCTTCGACAGCGGCCTTCTCCTCGGCGGTGCGGGGATGCAACCCGTTCTTCGTGTATTCGTACCCCTTCGCGAAGTAGTCGGGCTTGATGAGGGCGATGTTGGTGATCGGCGTCGCTTCCGGATCGATGATGACGTAGTCGACGGCCTCGAGCGCCGCGAGGTTGAAGGCGCGAAGCTCCTGCGGCACGAACGGACGGAAGTTGGCCTTGGCAATGTGCGCGTCGGCCGTGAGGCTGGCGATCAGGATGTCGCCCTTGCTTTTCGCGTACAACAGGTGACGCACGTGCCCCGGGTGCACGATGTCGAACGTGCCGTGGCACATGATCACTTTCTTCTCGCGCGGCAGTGGACCGACGATGGCGGCCAGCTCGCGAGCCGTCTTCATCTTGTGGCTGACCAGCCGGCGGCTTGCATCATCCATCACTGGCTCCTCGTCGATGACAGCGCGTCGAACCATCCTGCGGTCGCCTGCGCGATCGAGTCCGGATCCCACAACGGCGCGTCGCGCCAATCATCGATCTGGTCCACGATCCGGCGCACGCCTTCTGCGAAATCGACCCTCGGCCTCCAGCCGAGATCCGCCTGAATCCTCGAAATGTCGGCGAAGGTGCAATCCGGCTCGCCCGGGCGCTTCGGAATGTGCACCACGGGCCCGCCGAGCAGCTCGACGAGCCTGTTCACCGGCTGCGGAGCGCCAGCACCGACATTCCAAACCCGCCCCACGAGGCCGGTATCGGCGGCCGCGAAGAACGCCTCGGCGACATCGGTCACGTAGACGAAGTCGCGGGTCTGCGTGCCGTCGCCTACGACGGTAAACGGCTTCCCGGACAACTTCTGTTTGAGAAACACCCCGAAGACAGCGCCGTACGCGCCCGACGTGCGGGACCTCGTGCCGTACGCGTTGAAGATGCGGATGGCGTTCACCGGCAGCCGGTACACGCCGTGCCAGTGAAACGCGGCCTGTTCACCCTGATACTTGCTCAGGGCGTACGGGTATTGCGGCGAGATGGGATGATCCTCCCGCGTCGGCGTGGCGGCCAGGCCATAGCAGGATGACGACGCGGCGTACACGAACCTGCGCACCCCCGCAGCCCGCGCGCACTCCAGCATGTGAACCGTCCCCTGGACATTGGTCGACATGTACTCCAGCGGCTTCTCGATCGACGGCACGATGTCGCCGATGCCGGCGAAATGGAACACGTAGTCGACGCCGTCGAACAGCGGGTCGCCAGGCTGGAATTCGCGGATGTCACGGCGGACCAGCGTGAGCGCCGGACTGCCCGCATGGTGCGCGAGGTTCGCTTCGCGGCCACCGACGAGATTGTCGATGACCCGCACCGCATACTGCCGGCCGAGAAGCAGATCGACCATGTGGCTGCCGATGAAGCCGGCGCCGCCTGTCACGATTGCGGTCCTGGGCACGGAATCCCCTTCTGCTCCCGAGTCTGCGTCTCTAGCTCGCCTTGATGTGCTTCATCGTGCGGACATTGTAGTACCGGTCGTCGTCGAAGCTGTTCGGCAGCAGGTGATTGCGGAAGGCGCGCGTCAGGTCCCGCACCGCGTCCTCGATCGCTCGCCTGGGGCGGAACCCGAGCACGCGGCTCACCTTCTCCGAGTTGACGTGGTAGGAGCGGTTGTCGTCGGACGGCGTCGTCGTGATCTGGATCGGCGCGCGCGCCGGAATCTCGTCCTCCACGACACGCTTCACGAGGCAGGCGAGCTCGGCAATCGAATGGTTCTGGAAGCCGATGTTGAACACCTCGCCGTGAATCCGGTCATGAGGGGCATCGAGCACCAGTTCGTAGGCGTCGACCATGTCGTTGATGTGCAGGTTCGGGCGCATCTGCGCGCCGCCGAACACGGTGATGACCCCCTTGTTGACCGCATGGTTCGTCAGGATGTTGACCGACAGGTCCAGGCGAGTCCGGGGACTGTAGCCACAGATCGTCGCCGGACGCAGCGTCACGCAGGTGAAATCGTCCGACATGTGCTTCCACAGGAGCGGCTCGCACAGGCCCTTGAACTTGTTGTAGAGCGTGAGCGGCACGAGCGGATGGTCCTCGGTCACGTTCGGAGACTCGCTGACGCCGTACACCGAGCTCGATGAACAGTAGACAAATCGCCGGGCGCCTGCCCGCTTCGCCGCCACGACCAGCGGCTCGAAGCAGTCGTAGTTGACCGTCTTCGACAGGTTCTCGTCGAGCTCGTAGCTCGCGTCGTTGGAAATGCACGCCAGGTGCAGCACGACGTCCTGCCCGCGCACCGCTTCGCAGACGGCCGCCGTGTCACGAATGTCGCCCTGCATGACACGCAGGTTCGGCGAGTTCGGAAGGCAGCAGCCGTACCACAGCCGATCGAGAACGGTGACCTGATAGCCCTTGTCGAGGAGCTGCGGTATCAGAACGTGGCCGACGTACCCGGCGCCGCCGGTGACGAGGACCCTGGGGAATCGCACCCTACCGTCTGGGATCACGCAGGTGGGTCCCCCAGGTCCGACCGATATCCGGGATGTTGGCGAGCGGCATCGCCGTGCCACTGGGATCGATGCTGTAGCCGGCGGCCGACGCGTCGCGGTAGAACATCTGCACCGTCTCGAGCGAGTACGTATCCAGGTCCTTGCCGACCAGCGTCAGCTTGCGCAGGAGGTCCGGCGTCACCGTGATGATGTGGCAGCCGATCTCATCGGCTTGAAAGATGTTGAGAAGCTCCCGCGGGCTGGCCCACAGGAGCTCGACACCCGGACAATTGGCGACGATCTCCAGCGCCTGTCGCATATGGGGTACCGGATCCACTCCGGTGTCCGCGATGCGGCCGGCGAAGACAGACACGATGGCAGGCGTGAGCGGCGATAGCGCGCCGGTGACGTGTCCTACCTGATCGAGCGTCATGACCGCCGTCACATTCAGCTTGACACCCGCCTTGGACAGCGAAGCGATGATGGGCCCGGCGAACTCTCCGGCCGTGGTGGTCACTGGAATCTTCACGTACACGTTGTCGCCCCACGACGCGATCTCGATGGCCTGCATCATCATCGTCGGGAGGTCGTCCGCGAAGACCTCGAACGAGACCGGGTGGTCCGTCACGATGTCGAGCACACGGAGCGCGAACGTCTTGTAGTCCCGAACGCCGGCTGCGCGCATCAGCGTCGGGTTCGTCGTAAACCCCTGGATGCGACGATCCGGAGCGAGCTGACGGATACTCTCCAGGTCGGCACCGTCTGCGAAGATCTTGACCCGCAGATCCCCCACACGAGTACTTTTCATACAGACCTCACTGCAACCGCGGCGACGCCACGGTGGAACGTCCGCGCCAGTATCAGGTCGACAGCCTCGGAGAAAGAGCTTACGACGAAATTGGGCACGCACCCCGGAGGAAATTCTTCCTGCGCGACGTCGTCGCCAGACCGGAGAAGAATAGTAGTGCAGCCAACGGCCCGGCCCGCAGCGACGTCGCGCCAGCGGTCGCCGACGAGGTAGCTGTCGCTCAGCGCCAGCCGGTGATCGGCGGCGGCGGCGACCAGCAAGCCCGGTTTTGGCTTCCGGCATTCACAATTGTCGGCGTCCACATGAGGACAGACGCGGATGTCGTCCACCGCGACGCGGCTGCGGAGGATGGCGTGCATCGATTCGACGAGGCGCCATGAGGAGCGGCCGGTCGCGATGTCGGGTTGGTTCGTCACCACCACGGTGACGAAGCCGCCGATTTTCAACCGCGACACACCCTCGGGGACTCCGGGCAACAGCTGGAATTGGTCGACACTGGTCGGGGCGACCAATCGCCCGTCGCGCGTTACGTTGGCGCTCAGTACGCCGTCGCGGTCCAGGAAAACTGCAGGACGCCCTACCATTTGGTGGCGTTGACCTGCAGCAACGGGTGCGACACCAGACAGTGCCACACGACGGCCTGAAACGCTTCCGTGTGGGGGGTCACGCGCGCTTCCGCCACGGTCGGGATCACAACCACCGCGTCGCCGACCTCCTTTGTGTAGCCGCCAGTTCGTCCGACGATGCCGAGCACGGTCATGTTTCGCTCCTTCGCTTCGCGAAGGGCGGCAACCAGATTGAGGCTGACGTTCCGTTCGAGGCTGCCGCCGCCGACCGACAGCACGAACACCGCGTCGTTCGAATTTGCGCGGCTGGTCTTCAGCCACTCGGAGAACACGGTTTCCCACCCCTCGTCGTTGGTGCGCGCGGTGAGCTCGGACACGTTATCAGTGGGCGCGTAGGCTTCGATACCGCACAACTTGCGGAAATCGTTAACCGCGTGACTGCAGTTGGCGGCGCTGCCGCCGACGCCGAGGAGGAAGAGACGGCCGCCCCGTTCGCGCAGGCGCACGAGGGAAGCAATCAGCGCCTGTACCTCCTGCATCGCGATCGATCTAACGATTGCCTGAACCTCGTCGAAATACGTCTGGACATGCGAAGCGTCTGTGCCAGACGGCTCGTCGCCGCCTTGGGGCGGGCCTTGAAACTGGGTCACTCGTGGTTTCGCGCCTGATACTAGCAAGGAGTGTCCGACTTTTCGGATACTATCGCTGCCGAAACGCCGCGCGGCGGCGCGTAATATAGCACAACCAGACAGATGCGAAAGGGTGTCGAAAGCAGCGCGCTCGTCGCCGTCTCTACGCTGGTGGCGATTGGGGTGCTCGAGCTCGCGGTACGTGTCACGTACCACGCACCGGTGTTGTCGCTTGCTGATGTCCGGCTGCGAGCCATCGAGTCCAGCCAGACGGCCGTCGCCATCTACCACCCGGTGCTCGGATGGACGATGCGAGACGGCGTCGCGACAGGCGGGTTCAATACGGCGCAGTTCGGCGTCCGAAAGAATTCCGCGAAGGCGATCGCGTTGCCTGGAGACGTGGTTCTCGCCGTCGGAGACTCGTTCACCGCCGGTTCGGAGGTGGTGGACGAGGAAACGTGGCCCGCACAACTCGAGCGCATGATCGATCGACCCGTGATCAATGGTGGCGCAGGCGGATACGGTCTCGATCAGATCGTGTTGAACGTTGAACGGCTGCTGCCGATCGTGAGACCGAAGGTCGTCGTCGTCGGGCTGCTCGTCCCCGATGACGTTCAGCGCGTGGGTTATTCGGTCTACGGCCGACCAAAGCCCTACTTCGTCCGCCAGGGCGCACGGTTCGTCCAGAAGAACGCACCCGTACCGACCACGACGAGCGGAAACGGCGGAGCGGGCATCGCGCGAGCGATTCTGGCGCGCTCGGTGATGATGCACGTCATTCTTTCCCGGCTGGCGCCTGATTGGTGGTTTTCAGACGCGACGGGCCAGAGTTACGCGCGCGTCGGCAACAACCCGCTGGCCGTCAGCTGTTATCTCCTCGAACGTCTGCATAACGAACTGGCTTCCCGTGACATCCGCAGCCTGATGGTCCTCCAGCATGGTGGCTGGGTGTTTGCCCGTGGTCAGGCCAGGTCCGCGGAGGCTGATGGTGTCGCCGAATGCGCCGAGCAACTCGGCTACGAGATCGTCGACGAGTACGAGAGCCTTCGAGCCATCGTTCAGGCGTCAGCCGACGACCTCAAGCAGTATTACGTCATGCACGATGGCGGCACGACCTACGGACACATGTCCCGGCAGGGGAATGCCAATATCGCGCGGCTCATCGCTGATCGGCTTCGGCTCCCGCCGCCAACTGTGCCGGCGCATGTGATCGCAAAGCGGAACGAACCTGGGGACGGGATCAACCGGCTGTCCGGCACCGACGCAGAGCATTTGAGCGCCGCGGAAGCGATGGTGACGGGAGGCGGCTCCGACGGCCCCATTCCAACCGAGCAAGCTATTCGTATCGCAGCGACGGCGACGCGTTCGGAGCATTACGCGGTCGCGGGATGGTCAGGCAACCAGCCCGGTGTGTATACCTTTTCGGTGTACGTGCGCGAGCAGCGAGGCTCCGGCGTACGGCTGCAGCTCCTGGACAGCAAGACCAACGGTATCGTCGCCGACTATTCGTACACCGACCGCATTTTCGATGTGTTCAAGGTCGGCCAGGCGACTCACTTCGATTTCGCGTCCGAACCGGCCAGAAATGGATGGGTGCGCGTGTCTATCAGCGCCGAGCTCCCTGCGGCGGCCGGTTCCGTCATCCTTCAGTTGCGAGACCGGGACGGGAAGACGTATTTCTCCGATCCGTCGATCAATATGATCGTGGACGCTCCGATGGTTGAACGGGGCGGCATCGCGTCGGCCTACTGCCGTCCCGGCGATTGCCCGTCGCCTGCGCCCACCGCCGCGGATCATCGCTGATGCAGCCGCGGCGTCCCTCCTGGGTAATCCGCGTTCTCTTCACCGTGACGTGGACCGCAGTCCTGATGGCTCTCGCCGTTGCTGCCTTCGAAGCGTACTGGCGCCGCTTCGGCTTCGATCCCAATGCGTACTACACGTGGCCGCCCGGATTTCATATGGTCTTCAAGGCCGACCCGCAAGCGATGCCCGGAGTTGCCGGACCTGCGGATTTCTTGATCAACGGGCTGGGCCTCCGCGGTGACGTGCCAGGACTCCGCCAGCGGCGATATCTGGCCATCGGAGGGAGCACTACCGAGGATGCCTTTCTGAAACTCGAGAACAGCTGGACGTACCAGCTTCAGCGACGAATGGCAGGATCGTGGGTCGGGAACATGGGAAAGGCGGGGACCAATTCCCGTCATCACGCGCTGGCCGCCGAAAGGATTCTTCCGCGATTACCGAACATCGATGTGGTCATCGTCCTCGTCGGCCTGAACGACATGCTGTTCGATCTGGGACTGCACCATCCCCCGAACCTCGGGCCCGAGTGGGACCTAGGGCAGACCTTCGCGTATCGACCGGCTGAAAACGCAGCCCTGTTGGACCGGTTCGCGGTCTATCACCTCGGCGTCAATACGTGGAGAAACTGGCAGGTCAGTCCCGAAGCCGTTCGCACGGTCGACGGAAGCTTCTTTGGTGACTACAAGCGACGACGGACGCAGGTCCATCCGGAGGATTGGGTCGACGTTCTTCCTGCCATGATGCCCTTCCTGGGAAAGTATCGCCAGAACCTTATGCGGATCATGTTGGCGGCCCAGGGAGCTCAAGTGGTCTTCGTGACGCAACCCAGCCTCTGGACGTCGCGACCGACGGCCGAACAACTCACGCAAATGTACATGGGAGGCTTCGGTTCGCCGGACGTCTGGAGAGATCCGCACAACAAGTGGATGACACCGCAGGCCATGCTGCGCGCGCTGACGGCGTACAACCAAGAGACATTGGATTTCTGCGCTGACCGTCATCTATCGTGCATCGACCTTGCCTCGGAGCTGCCGAAGCAGGCGACATTTTTCTACGACGATGCGCACTTCTCCGACGCCGGGGCGGCCGCAGTGGCGACGATACTGGCCAGGCACCTCTCACGCGATGTTTCAGGCGGGTATCAGCACACATCCATGAACGTCCACCGCGGGGAGTGAAACGGATGCTGGAGACCGCGCAGAACCACAGAGGCACAATCGAAGACAGCGCCGCGGCAGCGCTGCTCGCCCGCGCCAATGCCTTGTGCACGGAACACAGGCACGATGACGCCGTTCCCGTGCTCCAGGAAGCACTCGCACGCGATACCGAGAACGCACACGCATGGCGGCAACTCGCGCAGGTGCTGTCGCATCTCGAGCGGCGCGAGGACGCGATCGGTGCCTATCAGGGGGTATTGCAGCTCGTCCCCCGGGATGCCGAGGCGCTGATCAGCATCGCCGTCCACCAGTCGTTCCTTCGACGTTTCGACGAGGCGCTGCAATCGCTCGATCAGCTCCTCGAGACAGAACCTCGGCATCTGCAGGCGCTGCTCACCAAGGGGCAGATCCTCGCCCATATCGGGAGTCTCAGCGCGGCCCGGGATGTCTTTCGCGCGGCGATATCGATCGACCCACGCCACGAAGTCGCGTTGCGCAGTTGCGCCAATGTCGCCTCCGATGTGCGGATGCGCGTTGACATCTACCGCAAGCTCGTTGAATTGGACGGCTCGTCGCTCGAGGACTGGAAATCGCTCGGTCAGGGACTCCTCGACGCGCGCGCGGCGGCCGACCCGCGTGTCCACGGTGAGGTGAATCGGCGGCCTGATGTCGCAACGCCGATGCCTGCTGCCGTCGACGTGCTGCTCCGCGAGCCCCGTGCGGCCAAGCGTACGAAGGTCGCCCTTCGGCGGCGGATTGAGGCGCTCGCCGAGCTCGTCGCGTTGCAGCATCGGCGCCTTGGCTTCCTGGATAGCTTTCTGACCGCGGCCCGGTACGGGCAGACCATGTTTTACATGCGGACACTGGCTCTGTACGCAGAGAAGTTCGGCCGCGAGTCCGAGTATCCGCCTCCCCGTCCGGAGCCGCCTTCTGAACTGGTCGACGCGTTCACGATGAGCGGGCGGATTTCTCTGGAGACGGCGTACTTCAACGGTCGTTACCCTGAGAAGTTCGTGGACACGATCACGGACGAAGACATTGACGGTCACGCGCGCGTCCTGGACACGCACGCTCGTCGGACGCGTCGTTGGTTCGACCGGATCCGCCCGGCTTCGAGCAGCGCGCCGTCGCGGCACGACCCCGCCGAAGACTGGTCTCTGATGGAGCGCCGCGCCTACGCTCCGCAGGACAGCCACCTCGACGGTCCGTTAATCGCCGACTTACGAGCGCACAGCGTTCGCGGCCGGCGGATTCTCGTGTACGAGGCCCGAGGCGCCTTTTACGAGAGTCTGTGTGCCTGGCTTGGCGCGAAGCCGACGGCGCTCCGCGCCAGGAAAGTCGTGTCACGCTCAGCGCGCCTCCGGACGCAGACGATCGACGAATGGGAATCGAGTCGGAACAGGTACGAATTCGCAGGTTCACCCGAACGAGACGGGCGTCCAGATTTCGTGTCTGTTGATGGATCGACTCGCGGCGATGCGTGACAAGAACCGACTGCGTGTCATCGTCATGATGCAGTACGGTGCGGCAGAGTCCCAGGGGAGCAACCGCCGTGGTATGGACCGCCGGTTCTCCCCTGTGCCGAGCAGCGTGGCTTTGAAACCGTCGATACCTACCCACCGCTGCACGAGTTGTGGCAGCAGGATCCAGAGCGGTTCACGGCGCTGTGGCAGAACGAAGGCGGACAACTGGGACACATGAGCGCGCCGGGTAATGCATTCATCGCGCAGCTGCTTACCCGGCGTCTGACCGCAGAGAAAGCGCCCGCCCTC
>Ga0070696_100000104_pt1 | contig 43253 bp, 71 predicted proteins | sample KBSK1253metaG_FD_65474 | JGI IMG/M metagenome (GOLD analysis project Ga0070696, IMG submission 65474) | Corn, switchgrass and miscanthus rhizosphere microbial communities from Kellogg Biological Station, Michigan, USA - KBS K1-25-3 metaG | ecosystem: Host-associated > Plants > Roots >... | reverse complement strand
GCGGGCCTTCAACCTCACATTGAGCCACGAATCGGCCACGCTCAAGGCCGCAAGAACTCAATGGGCAGATCAGCCAGATGGTCCCAACTGGGGCAACTGACACCCACCTATGCCCACAGGCTAGGCAGCGAGCCGCACCGCTGATGTGCGGGCTACGCTTCTGGCGTTCGTCTGCTAAGGAAACCACATCGTTGGTCACAAAAGTATCCCGTCAATAACTTCGCGCGGTCCTGTACCACGCATCGCCTTTCACTAGAACGGCAACGGCGGTAGAGTAGGAGAACAGCACTACCCGGTCGCCCTTGTCTACTTCGATGGCGTTGGTACCACCCTGCCTCTTGAGTCTCATGGCCTCTACCTTTCCGCCGGAGTCGAGTCCGGCACATTACGCACATCGTGGATGCGTCCTCTGCACCACATCAGCGCCTTGCGCCCGTAAATCAGCTTGGGCAAATCCATACGCGCCGGGTCTGTAGTTACGCGCTTGCAGGTGTAGCACGCGGCAATCGGTTTGAGTCGCTTCATGCGCGCACCTTGCGATTGACTGTGCAGCCCGTGCGCCAGTCGCCAATGTGAAGCCATCGCCTCAGGCATCCGCAGCGCTTGCGGCGAATCACTGTTGCACCTTGCGATTGACGGGGCGGACATCGTGACCTAGCGTGCGGCAATAGTCTGTATTGCGCGGCCTCTGGCGCTCCTCTGGGCTTTCTAGGTTGGCCGGATGGTTGCGGCAGGTAGCACAGAACGTCTCGGTCGCGGGCTGCGGGGCGGGAGACTCGTTGCAGCCATCGCGGCACTCATGTGGTAGGCGCGTGCCGTGCGGGCACCTCACGTCATGGTGACGGCCAAGCCTCTCGCGGTGGTAGGCGGCCGACTCCGCGTCACGGAATGGGCGTGGCGGCAATCCCGTCAGCGCATCGTTGCACGTCCAGCACTCGAAGGCCGTCTGCTTCGTCGTCCGCGTCATCGCGTCACCTCGCGCACATCGTGTCCTTCGTGCAGAGCCAGGCGGTACTCGGTCAGGCGGTACGGCATGCGGCCCGTCTCGCCGCCCTCATGCGGTAGAGTGCAGACTGGCGGCCCGTCACACGCACACGTCCAACACTCGGCCACGATTTGATTAGCTTGCCTGCTCATCGGTGTCACCTCCCGAGTGAGAGTATGGGCCGCTCGAATCCGATAGTCAACACTTATTCGCTCGAATGTGAAAATAGTCAGGCTATGTGATTAGGCGCTTGACACCTACCTGGTTTAGGCGCAATGTATGGGCGTGCAGACTGCCACGGCTATGACAGAATCCAGCCACGCACCTGTCAAACCCACGCCACAGAATGTCACAAAGGCAGAGCGCCTAGTTACCTTCAGGCGTGCCCTAGCCTCTGGTTGCACCATGGTGGAAGCGGCTAAGGCTGCTGACATTAGCATCCGCACGGCCGACAGATGGAAACGGGCCATTCAAGGTGAGGTGGTAAACATCCGCGAAGCGGTCGATGCAATCGCTAAGAAAGACGAATTGGCAGCGCTTGGGACGACAATCGCCCGTGATGAGACAATTCCGCCTCAGTACCGCCTAGACGGGGCTGAGTTGACGTGCAAGGTTATGGGCCTGTTCGCACCCAAGGAGACGCACAACGTCAACGTGCAGGTCACCGTTGCCCCCGACATGCTCTCTCTCATACGCGCCCGCCGCGCGGCACGCATCGCCGAGCGCGAGCGCCAGCAGCTTGCGAGCGGGGAGCAGCGGGCAATCGAAGGGGGCGGGGGATCCCCAATGAGAGCGGCGGCGGAATCGGTTACTGCCCCGCAAAATATTTCCAGCAATCCAGAAAAGGAGGGTGCATGAGTTACAAGTGCCCGCGCTGCGGTGTACCGGCATATGGCAGCGTCGCCTTTGCTGGTGCTATCTGTATTCCATGCGCTACCTCACCGCAAGATATTTCCCAAAATTCAGCAAAGGAGGCCAAGTGACTCGTCTCTTGTTTACTTGCGGACAGCATTCCATGGAGCTTGAAGACGGGTTTGTGCAAGACGCCTCGATGACTGTCATGTGCCCGGTGTGGTGGATGCGGCACGACAAGATTGTCGGTTTGCGGATTACCGATGACAAGGATTGGTTGCTGGATCATCAGCATGATGGCAAGCCGATTCGGCGTGGGGTGTTGCATAGTGACTCGTCAGCGAGTTGAGCGCACTATACGGAGCGCCACCAAGCGCATGGTGAGGGCGCGTGTTGCCATCTGACGCCGGGCTGGTACCGACGCTGCCCGCCGACTTCCTTGAGCCGACCGAGGAGGACTACGAGCAGATAGACGAGGATGCCGAGCGCTGCCTCACCGACCTGCATTTCCTGGTGACGGAGGTGCTGTACCGCCACGATGCGCATAAGTACGGCCCGTTTCACAAATGGATGTGCGACACGGTTGGCAAGGCGCCCGGCACGAGAGAACTATGGCTTCTCCCGCGCGACCACTTCAAGACGACGATTCTCACTATAGGCCATGCCATACAGCGCATACTCGAAAACCCTTCTACGGCTATACTGTTTATCAGCCGGAAGGATGACCACGCGCTGCTGTGGAGTGACGAGATTCGCCGCCAGTTCGTGTTCAACCCCCTGCTGCGCCTCTACTTTCACGAGACGCTGAGCGAGATTACGACTATGGACCAACTGGGCAGCCGGGAGGAGTGGATATTCCCGGGCTACAAGCGAGTCGGCGGGCACCGGCGCCGCGAGCCCACCCTCACCGCAACTGGCATGAAGGCTCGCAAGCAGTCCAAGCACTACAACTGGGTGTACCCCGACGACTGCATGGACATCGAGGACACCACCGAGGTGGGCATCCGCGAGATTCGCCAGAACTGGAAGGACATCATCCCACTGTTCGACAAGGACAGCGGCGTAATCGTGCCGGGTACCCGCAAGCACTACAACGATCTATACGCTGGCATCATGAAAACTGGCGTGTACAAGGTGAGGGTGAGGCACGGGCTGGAGTCGGCAACTGAGACCTGCACCCTTGAGGAGTGCAGCAAGTACGCCGAGCCGCACCCCGCGCCCGACTTCAAGTCCGGCAAGCCTCTCTGCGCCGAGCGCATGACGCGCAAGGACTATGAGGCCAAGCTGGCCGAGTGCGAGATCGACCCCAAGAGCGGCGTCGGCTTCTTCTACCACGAGTACATGAATATCCCGTTCTCGCCCAGCGACCGAGTGTTCCAGCCGCAATGGTTCAAGAAGGTAGATGCGCATACGATTCCACCTCTGCGCACCCAAGCGCTCGCCATGGACACCGCATGGAAGCAGGAGGAGCATCCGACCGGCTACGACTACACGGTCATCGTGCGCGGCGGCTGGGATGATCGCGGCGTCCTCTACATCCTCGGCATCACCCGCTCGCGCACCTGGACTGCTAAGCAGGGCTGCAATGCCGCCGCCACGCAGATGAAGGAGCATGGCATCCATACCGTCATCACCGAGAAGGTGGGCGACATCTCATGGCACGCCTTCCTCATGGACGAGTGCCGCACCCGTGGCATTCCATTTGCCGAGCCGCTGATGCTGACTCGCGGCGGTGGCGGCGTACTCGGCAGGCGCAGTAAAGAGGATCGCATCCGCGCCACGCAGGGCTACTTCGAGACGGGCAAGGTGCTATTCGCCTCCAACGTGCAGTGCTATGAGGAAGCGGTGGACGAATTCTGCAACCTCGGCAAGTGGTCCAACGACGACATAGCAGATGCGATTAGCATGTTCTTCGATGAACGCGTCATCATCCGTCCGCAGAATCGTAGTTATTCCAATCAGCAGCCCGCCCTGCGCCCCATGCCATTCGAGGAAGCATGGCGGCGCACTGGCTTCCTGTTCGGAGCAGAGGGCGTTAAAGATCCGCTTGGCCGCTATGGCTCAGAAGGCCCCGCCGAATACTCTGGCGGCCGCATTCCATTCCCCGGCAATACCCAGAATCGAGAGGAGGGATTCCGATGGCATCGGTGAATTGCGAGCACCTGTTCTACGGCAAGACTATGCGGTGCGTTCATTGCAACCAGCCATTCACCGGGGCGCCATCCGAGCCCACGCCTATCGACTTGGCGCATGAGAGCCCGCTGCTGCGTAACACCAACGACCCGCGCGAGGACTTGCGGCGCCCGGAGAATGGCGGCAAGCCATCCGATCCAGTCGAGCAATTCCAGTGGGACGGCCGAATGAGGAGAATCGAGTAGGTGGATACGTTGGCCATCAGCCCGCAGATGCCGACTCAGCTACCCGGCCCATACGCCATTGGCGAAACGGGCGACGGTATCATCTCGCTTTGGCAGCGCCGCATGGCACTCAGCCAGACGATGCGCCAGCCCTACGAGACTCAGTGGGTGAAGAACTGGAAGATGTATCGCGCCTTCATCGAGGATGCGGTATCTCCCGACGACTGGTGGCGCTCCAACGTCTTCATCCCCGAGATGTTCAATGCCGTCGAGACTCTTCTGCCGCGCATCATGCTGGGCATGTTCAGCCGCCCCGAGTGGTTTGGCGTGCGCTGCCCGCACAACGACTATCCTGGCCACCCCGGCATCTCCTGCGGCGACTACGAGCGCATGTGCAAGTCGCTGCTGATGTCCGTGTGTAATCAGATGAAGAGGCCGTCGCTGTTTGAAGAGGCGTATGGTGGCCACAAGTACACCAAGATCATGGGCCATTGCTGGTGGCGTCTCACTTGGGACATTGAACAGGGCACCCGCATGGTGGACATGCCACAATTCGACGAGTACACGGGCGAAGTCGCCGGGATGAGCAGCATGGCCGTGCCGATGACCGAGTACGACCTGCCGCGCCTGCGCTTCCTCAGCAACTTCCGCGTCTGGCCCGACCCGACCGGCCGCATGAATTGGATAGTCGAGGATGTGGATACGACGCTGGAGGAACTGGAGGAAGACAACAACGCGCGCGGCATCTACCAGAATCTCGACATGCTGGCGATGACGGTCGGCACCAAGCCCAACAAGCCGATGGACCGCAGCGACGTATCGCAGGGCGGCCCCATCGCCCAGTCCGGCGAGGATCAGGTCAATGCCGTGGAGGGCTTCAGCGGCACGGCGCTCGACCGCTCCGTCGATGGCACCCCCGTCCGCGTCCACTATTGCTGGGGCAAGGTGAACTATGAGCCTGAGGACGGTATCCCGTGGCGCCTCCAGTGCATCGCCAATGAGAATGTGGTAATCCGCGACGAGCCCGCGCCCACCCCGGATGGCCGCCCGCCCTACTTCGCCAGCAAGTCCATTCCCATCCCGGGATTCGTCTATGGCGACTCCGAGTTGCGCTATGCCGGGCCGCTCAATGAGCAGCTTAATCGCATCGAGAACTTCCGTATGGACGAGGTGGTGCTGGGCATCTGGCAGCAGTACATCGGCAACTCAAATGCGGTGAAGGATACGCGGCGGGTTATTGAGCCCGGCGGCATCACTTGGGTCGATACGGCGAATGATGTGCAGACGGCATTTCGAGTACTGGAGCGCCGCCCGGTGAATCCAGAAGCCTACCGCGAGAGTGAAGTGAAGCGCGATCAGATGGAGCGCGTCACCGGGGCCACAGCCGCCCAGCAAGGCGCCGGTGCCATGGACCGCGAGACGGCCACCGGCTTCAGCGGGCGCATCCAACTCGGCAATGAGCGCTTTCGCCTGTCCACCATGTATACGAATATGACATGGAAGCAGGAGTTCCTTAGCCGCATCTTCGCCCTCTGTCAGCGCCATATGCCGCCCGACAAGCTGGTGCGCATCGTCGGCACCGATTTCCAAGTCCCTATCGACATCTCCATGCTGCAAGACAACGTGGACATCGACATCGAGACGGATGTGGTGGATATGGACAACCCGGCCAAGCAGCAGGCATTCAGCTTCCTGTTGCAGACCACCCTCACCAGCCCGGAAGTCTTGGTGCGCACCAAACTGGACGCCCTGCTGCGCGACACCTACGAATCATTCCTCAACCGCGATGGGAGGAAGTATGTCAAATCAGATGAGGAGTTGGCGGCTGAGGCAATGGCACAGGTGCAGGCGGCTATGTTCGCAGGCGCTGTCGGCGGCGGTGAATCGTCTGCACAACTGGGAAATGGCTCTGGAGCCGGATCTGGCCGAGGAGAAGATTCGGGCGCGCGTCGAAGCCTACCTCCTTACAGTGGTGGGGGATCGTGAGCCCGCGCCGCACACGCGAGAGGAAGTGCAGCGCCGCGCCGATCTCGCCGTGCGCTTCATCGATGAGCCCTACTGGGGCCTTATGTGCCAGATGCTGACCGGGACGATTCGTGCGGAGACGGAGGAGATGCTGTCGAGCGATGAGCGCCTTATGATGAATCGCGCAAGTGTCGCCGTGTGCCGCAAGGTGATGCGCATGCCGTTCATCGACATTGAGCAGGGTGAGCGCGCCGTCAGTGTGCGCTCCCGGTTCAGCGCAGAGGTTCGCGTGCCGTTGCAGCCGGATGAGAAGCGCGTGAAAGAACTAGTGAGGCACCAGTCGTGAATGCCGTTAACCGCCGTACCGACGTGGAGGTAAGCCGTGAACGATAACCGTGATCCGCAGACGGGCCAGTTCGTCGGGTCGCCGCAGGAGAATGTGAATGATGGAGTTGCCGCCGCATTCGCCAATGACGCAGCGCGCAACGTCCTCAACGCCGCCGGTATCTTCAAGCCGGAAGATTTGCAGCCGGGGCGGCTCGATCAAGGGCGCACTCAGCAGATCCTTGAGGCCGCCGGGGTGCAGAACCCCACTGGCATTGACGCAGAGAAGGCGCTTCGTGACGCCGACTATCTGGCGCAGGCCGGTATCGACCCGCTTGGCCGAGCACAGGATCAGTTCGAGGCGCAGCGTCAACCCGCGCAGCCCGATCCGAACGACTCGATTCAACAGTTGATTGCTGAGCGCGACGACCTTCGCCAGCGCCTCGACCGCACCACCCGCAGCGTGTCGTCCCGTCGTCTACAGCGCCTGGAGGCCCAGTTGAACGAACTCACCAGCCGTTCCAATCAGGGTGTCGCACCGTCGTATATCCCCCCGCAGCAGGCAGGCATCGACCCGAACCTGCCGGTGACTGCCGGGGACGTATGGCAATTGATGATGGCCCAGTCGCAGGCGTTTGGGACACGCATCGATAATGCCGTCAAGCAGGCCGTCACGACGGCGCGTGCCATACAGGGTTACTCGCTCACACAGGAGCAGGAAGACGATCTCATGGATGCGAATCCGTGGATTGAGTCTCTGCCTACCGGCCAGCGCGAGCAGGCCATGATGGCGTTGACTCGAACTCCGGCCGCATCCCGGCCACCCGGCCCGCCGCCGGGTACACGCTTCACGCCGCAGCCCACGAGCCAGGAAGACATCATGCGTGCTCGTGTGCGCCAAGCGGCATTCATCCCGGCACCATCGCGGGCGAGTGTTCCTGAGCAGAATGCGCATCGTGGCATGGATTCCGGCCGCGCTGCGCTCGTGGCCAAGTACCAGGAGGCGGTGAATCGACCGGGCGGCTCGGAAGAAGCGCTCAAGATTCTCACGCAGCTTGGTGCTGGCCCCGTAGATGACAGGACCCATCGCTCGTAGGGTGCCATAGGCAGGACTCATGGCTGGAATCACAACTATCGCCAATGCCCCGGCGCTGCTTCCGCAGTACTGGGACAGGTACTTGCTGGACAATTGCTATCCCGACCTGTTCATGTACCAGTGGGGTGAGAAGCACAAGCTGCCGCGCAACTTCGGCCGCTTCGTCAACTACACCCGCTACTACAAGCTGGCCCAGCCCGGGGCGCTCACCGAGGGTACGGCAATTGCGCTGTCTGCGCTCTCTGCCGCCCGCCTCACCGCCTCCGTCGCTGGCTATGGCATGGGCGTCGGCATCTCCGATCTGATCGTCATGACCGGCGTGTCGGACACGGTGCGCGGCGCCGTGTTCGAGTTGTCCAAGGCAATGGCGTCGAAGATCAACTCGATCTGCACCGCCGCCACCTCGGCCAGCGGGTTGCGCATCCCGTCCAACAACTCGGCATCCACCGCAACCAGCCTCGTTACCACGGCGCTCACCTTCTCCACCAAGTATCTGTTCCGTGGTGCTGCCGCGCTTCGTCAGGCCAACGCACGCACTTGGCCGGACGGCTACTATGCCGCCCTGCTGCCCCCCGGTCAGGCTCTCGCAGTCAAGCAGGACACGGCCGCACCGGGTGGGTGGATGGATATCAACCGATATGCCACCAACGACACCGTGGGTCAACTGTACCGTGGTGAGATTGGCCGTGTCGGCGGATTCCGCGTGTACGAGTCCAGTGCAGCCAAGTTGGCCAACGGCGCTCCTATCTCCGCTGCCAACAGCGGCTTCATCGGACTCGGTATCGCTCCGGGCGCCTACGGTGTCGTCGAACTGGACGGTGCCGCAGCCTCGGTGTTCGTCAAGCAGGTCGGCAGCGCCGGTACGGCCGACCTAATCAACCAGCGCGGCGGCGTCGGCGTCAAGGTCTACATCGCCTGCTTCGTGCAGGACGCCAACCGCATGGTCCGTCTCATCGGTGGAGGAAGGAGCGTCATCTGATGGCAGACTCGCTCACCTATCGCGGCAAGCCGCCGTACTCGCAGGGTAACGCGAGCGACAACGAACTCGACCGCCTCGTGAAGATGGGGGTGGTTGATATTCAGGCTCCCTACCGGCCTGATCCGATGGACCCGGTAACGGCGGGGATCGGTGACGGCCAGTTTCTGCCTGACTCATACAGCACGCGACTCTCAGCCGACCGCAAGCTGGTCGCATCAGAGGGCAAGACGTATCAGGACTCTCTGGGCGATCCGATCAACATGTCGGCTGCCAACAGCAGCAAACCCTACGATGAGGATGTCCAGCCCGGCAATCCACTAAGCGGGCCGGTATTCCCGGGAGGTAAGTGATGTCCATTGAGCAGGACAGGACGAGCGTTACCGTGAGCCAGCTTGACGTGACGGCGCTGGGGGTAGTTTCGACTCCCGGCAACGACGCGATGCGATTCGATCAAGCGACTCAGACCGATCAGCCCGTCGGGCCGTTCCCGGATTCACCATCGAGTCCGGCCCCCGAGGTTGACGGCAGCAACGGAGTGAAGTAATGGCCATCCCCGGTCGTCATGGAAGTATGACGAGCAGCCAGTTGGAGAGTCTCATTCTGCGCAACTCGGATTTCCTTGCCGTCGTCCGCGCCGGGGATGGCGAGGGCAGGGCCGGGTTGTACGAGTCCGTCAGCGGGGAGTACATCCACCCTATCCAGGGGGGTGTGCTCCCCGAGTACTCGCGCCACAATGAGCCCGATTACGATTGCGCATGCACGCCGGGCGGCATCTGCCGGTCCAGCGCGCATGGCATCAAACTCGTGCTCGGGTGGCGCAACATCCTGTTCGCCTTGCTGGTGAAGCGCAAGGTGCGCCCCACCAACGAGATTCGCCGCATACTCGGCAGCGAGGAAACCATCAGAGCCTACGACTACGGATACATCTCTGCGCCACAGACCGATCCGGCACCGGCATGGGTCTATAGCGGGATACGCACATGACGGCGACGGCAGCAGCGACTCAGCCACAGCCAGTCAGCCCGCTAGACGCATGGCTGGCCGAGGACGATTGCAAGGATGTCGGCGGCCGAGACTATGTGCGCCTGCTGCACCGACTAGCCACAACGACTCGGGCCAAGCGCATTGCCGAGATTGGCATCGGGTGGTGCTATAGCGGGCGCGCCTTCTGTCATGCGCTGGCTGAGAACGGAGGCGGCACACTCATCAGCATCGATCCAATCGACGGGCTGCCACTCGACTCCCACAGCGCACTCGCCCATCTGCAATCGCCGCCAGCCGGTGTCTCATGGACGTGGGTGCCGAAGACCAGCCATGATGTCGATTCTCTGGGCGAGCCCGTAGACATCCTCTACATCGACGGCGATCCGCGCTGGCCATTCGACGATGCCATGCGCTTCTACAAGGATGTCAAGCCGGGCGGCCTGCTGATCCTCGACGGCATCGGTCCGCAGGACGGCCCCAATGCCGCGCTTGCCAAGTTCAAGTCGCTTGGCCTCAACACCGAAGTCACCGCATACAGTGACAAGTATTCGGTGCTGGTGCATAGGAAGGCTGCATGACGCGCATCCGAGAGTGGCCAAAAGTCAGCGTAGTGATTAGCACCTACAATCGTCCCGACATGCTGCGGCGCGCGCTGGCGAGTGTGCATGCCCAGCTATTCGACGACTTCGAGGTGATTGTGGCCGACGACTGTTCCGCCGATCTGCTGGCATGGCAGGCGGTGGCCAACGAATGGGGGCCGAAGCTCGACTCTCGCGGCATCGACTCATTCTGGCTGCGCCTCGGTGAGAACAGCGGCAATCAGTGTATGCCGAAGAACATGGCCATCAGCCAGTCGCGCGGCGACTACATCGCCTATCTGGACGATGACAACATGTGGCGGGCGCATCATCTATCGACGCTGGTGAAGGCCATCGAATACTCGCCTGCCACCCAGACCGGCGGCGTAGGCGAGTATAGCCCGCCCAACTTCAGCACAGACATGGTGTATGGGCGCCGCTGCGTACACATTGACGACGAGACTTTGAAGAAGCTGAACGATCACAGCCTCCAGCGCGTGCAGGACATCCCCGGCACGCCATGGCAGCCTGAGATCCTTCAGCAGCAGAACTTTGTAGACACCAGTGAGATGCTGCAATCCAAGGGCGCGTTCTACCGCATGATGCGCTGGCAGGAGGAGAACTTGCCGGATATCGAGTCACGCGGCTGGGACACCAAGGCGCGCCGCTTTGCCGACTGGATTCTCATGTCTACCTGGGCCTCCTGCGGCAACAACGCCAAGTTGGTTGATGAAGTCACGCTTGACTACTACTTGCACACCGGTAGTCTGCAAGTCACTCGTCCGAGTATCGAGGTGCCTGTATGTGGAAGCTACTCGAATTACCGGGCAGGCCGCGAGCAGCGCGACCCATCGTTGCAGTTGCCATGCTCACCCAAGGACGGCTCGACCGCCTCAAGCAATCCTTAGGCGGCGTGCTGCGCCAGTCGCACATTGCTGACGTGCGCGTGATGGTGTGGGCCAATGCAGCGGGCGCCGAGACGCTGGCCTACCTGCGTACTAAGCCCGTGCACCTGTTCGACTGCCCGAACAATGCTGGCCAGCACATCGCCATGAACGAGATGCTGGATGAAGCCTCACGCATGCAGGCTACCCACTTCCTGCGGGTGGATGATGACGCGGTATTCCAGACACGCGACTGGCTGAAGAAGCTGCTGGCGGCGCACATGGCGCTTGAGAAGGCCAACGTCTACAGCGTCATGTCGCCGGTGATCAACGGGCTGAATCACCCGCCCCCGACTCTTGGCTTCACCAACTATGGCCACCGTCGCTTCGAGCAGGTGAATATTCTAGGAGGCATTTGCCGACTTCACCCCATGCACCTGCTGCGCCACTTCCGCTTCGAGGAGCGGCTACCAATGGGTGGTGGCGAGGCCACGCAAATAGCCGCACTCTGCAACAGTCTGAGTGTGCCGCTGCTGCGCTACCCAAAGGTGCAGGTGAGTCACGGTGGCAGCACCAATGCGCAGGAAGCTGCCGACCCAATCTGGAAGCATCGCCATGATATGGCGCAATACATACCTGTGGGGTTATAGATGCCAGCCAATGGCTCGGTGCGCAAGGTAATCATGGACTTCGACGACTTGGCGAATGGCAACAGTCGCCTCGACATCCTCAAGCGCCTGAAGGAGCGCGACCCTGGCTTCAAGGTAACTCTATTCGCCATCCCGGCCCGGTGCAGCGACTCCCTGCTGGCCGAATACGACGCTGAGAAGTCGTGGATTCAACTCGCCATTCACGGCTTCCGGCACAGCCGCCACGAGGCGCTTGGCTGGCTACAGGATGAGGCTGAGGACAAGCTGGCGCGGGCCATGGCCATCTACCCATTCGCGCCGGTATTCAAAGCCCCCAACTGGCAGATGACGGATGAGGTGTATGCAGCGTGCCTGGTGCGCGGCCTCGCCGTGGCCGATCACCTCAGCAACGTCGCCATCATCCCCAAGGAGATGCCCGTGTACATCTACAACATGCGTCTGCGTGACGACCCCTACCTGCGCATTCACGGCCACATTCAAGACTGGACTCATACCGGCACAGACGGCTTGGAGGAGGCATATGAAAAGTGGAGCAGCCCTGAAGTCGGAAGCGAATACCTCTTTGTCACCGACGCCATCAGCCCTTGGCAGGGAGTGGGATAGCGAAGCCGACTACATCGCCGCGCAGGATCGCACATCGAGTTGGAGCCACCTGTCTCCGTGGGGTGCTGAAGCGGCGCGCAAGTTCGTGGCATTCGGGCGCTATCTGGGTGATCGCCTCTACCATGATGACGTGGTAGCCGACTTCGGAGGCAATGACGGCACCGCCGCCAACGCCTTCTTCATGGCACACGCCATCAAGCCGCTGGTGATTGACTGTGAGCCTAAGCGCCTACGGTACGCCGAGGAGACATACAAGTTGCAGACGATCCAGACATTCCTTGAGGATATGAGCGCCATACCGGACGGGTATGTGGACTGGGGCTTCTGTTCGCACACCCTTGAGCATGTGCGCGACCAGCGTGCGTGCGTCCGCGAGATGCGCCGGGTCATCAAGCGCGGCTGCGGCTTCATCTTCCCTCTGGAGAACCACACGCACGCCGAGGAGAACGAGGCGCACACCTTCCATTGCACCACGCTCAAGGGCTGGCGCTCATTGCTTGAGGAGTGCGGCTGGCGCGTCATCATCGGCAAGCGCATGGCCAAGCGCAGCGAGTGCCACATCTATGCGGAGCCCGCGTGAAGATTGTCATCAATCATAACGAGCCGGGGCCTGTGGGCTGGCTGCGTGCATGGCAATTGGGCCGGGCGATGAAGAAGCGTGGCCATACCGTCTGGATGCGCCCGGATGTGAGCGAGCAGATCACCAAGGCCAATGTAGATGAGGTGACGCATGACGCTGACGTGGTGATCTGCGGGCGCACTCATGACATGGAGACATTCGTGCTGTTGCTGGCCGCCCGCAGCCTCTACCACTTCAAGCTGATTGTAGACACCGACGACAACACGGATGAGGTGCCCAAGTATGCGCACTCATTCGAGGATTGGCACCCCGGCAGCTTCCTGCGCCGCATGATTCGCGGCCAGTACAAGGAGGCCGATCTGGTGACGGTTAGCACGCCCGCGCTAGCCGATGTGGTGCGCCCATTCGCCAAGCAGGTGGTGGTGGTGCCCAATTGCGTGGAGAGTGAGTGGTATGGCGGCGTTCGCTTCCGCGATAAGGAGCCTCGCCACCACGACACGCGCATCTACTGGGGCGGCGGCGCCAACCACTACGACGACTTGCTGAAGGTGAAAGACACCCTGCTGCGCATCTGTGCAGAGCGACCCGATGTCAAACTCGTCTTCAGCAACTTCCTGCCGGACTGGGCGGTAGCGGCATTGCCAGCCCACCGCTGCTACATGATCAAGGTAGCGCCATTCGACCTGTACCCAAGCGTACTGGCATGGTTATGTGCCGACATCGCCATTGCGCCATTGGTAGACAATCCATTCAACCGCAGCAAGTCGCACATCAAGTATCTGGACTATGCGATGGCGCGCATACCGGGTGTCTATGAGGCGCTGCCGCCTTATGACAGCGTGACGGACGGGCTCACTGGGCTCAAGGCATCAACGTCGGACGAGTGGTATGCCAAGCTCACCCTGTTGCTGGACACGCCGACTCTGCGCGATGGCATCAAGCATCAGGCATACCGCGATGTGCAGGAGCGCTGGCTGATCGACTCTCATGCCACTCGCTACGAATCCATGCTGCGCGAATTGGCCTGCCCGCAGCCACCTATGCAACTGGTGCAACTTGAAGAAGGTAAGCCATTGGAGATTGCATGCCAACCTATGTAGTGGGTGGGAGCGGCAGCGGGCAGTCCACCGGGCCAAGCGGCTCCAGTCTGGTGGATCAGATAGCGGCAGCCGTTGGCGGTGTAGACGAGGACAATGTGCGCGTTCAGTCACTTACCTGCCTCAACCGCATCCGCACCCGTATGAACAAGCGCGAGTGGCATTGGACGAAGGCGACGAATGCCAACATTACATTGGTGAATACAACGCAGACCTATGCGCTGCCCAGCGCTTTCGACCGCGCTTCATTCGCCCGCTTGATGACCATCAGCACGGGCAAACCATCGTTGGATCTTGAATACAAGGATGACGCCGACTTCTCGCACTGGCTAGAGCCGCAGACGGACACCGGCAAGCCCGCTTTCTACATGCTGCGCAACTCATTCGCGGATGGGCTGATCAGCGTGTTCCCCGCGCCGGACGCCACCACAGCCAGTACCTACTCGCTTCAGGTGGAATACTACGGGCGCATTGCCGTGTTCACCGACGACTCCACCATACGTAGCGACTTTCCTGAGCAGGTGGCAGACGTTCTAATCTCCGGCGCTCAATGGTGCCTGCTGCACGAGCGTGACCGCCACAATATGCAGAGTGTTATTGCTAAGCGGGACGAGTTTTTGGAAGCCGAGCGCCTGCTGATTGCCTGGGATCGCCGCAACACCGATGAGAAGTCGCGCTTCTACATCGGCAAGCAGCGGCCAACTCTTGGCACCATGTATATCAAGGTGAATTAGTGGCGCAACAAGGCGAACTATAAGGGTGGATTTGTAAGGCCAGACGGCTATCGATTGATTCATTGCCCGGATCATCCGAACGCCACTAAGGCTGGATATATTCTAGAGCATAGACTAGTTATGGAGAAGAAGATTGGTCGTCTGTTGAGCAAAACCGAGACCGTGCATCATATAGATGGCAGAAAACTAAACAACGATCCAAGAAATCTTGAGTTATGGAAAGGCAGACACGGTAAGGGAATTAGGCAATCTGATTACCATTGTCCTGGGTGTAAATGTGGCTCAATTAGCTAGGCTGGAATTTACTATTCAAGATAGTTCTGGTAACAGCGTAGCTGGCGCCAGCGTCGAGGTGCGGCGGCAGGGTGCGCAGGTATTTGGTGCGCAGGCAGGTCCCACCACCACCATCAACGTAGACTCTCCAGGTGCAGTAGTAGCAGGTGACACGGTATCAATCGGCACCAACGCCGTCACACGCAGCGTGTCTAGCATCACAGCGACGACTGTGGTGGTGGGCGGCGCTGGATTCAGCAATATGTCGGATGATGATCGAGTCACCATAGTCTCTGCGCTGCCTGCAATTGCCGAGGATGCTGAGGGGGCTACTAGTACATCAAATCCTCTCACCACCGACGCCAATGGATATGCGTCGTGCTTCATCACGGGTGGCAAGTATGACGTGAAGATCAGTGGTGGTGGACAGGCTACACGTCTGGTGCAAGACGTGGCGGCGGTGGGCGGCGAGACGAATCGCAGCACCGTCTACATGAGCGGTAGCGCGGTGGCATGGATCTGGGACACGCTGCGCACGGCTGCGGTTGGGGACACACTCGCCGTGCTGCGCAACGCTGGCAACGATCGCTTCAAGGTGCAAGGGGACGGAGAGATCGTATCGGGTTCGGCTGGGGCCACTCATTCACTCACCGGATCGCTGGCCGTGAGCAATGGTGCCGCTGTAACTGGTGCTGTCTCATCCACAACGACTGTGACGGCTGGCACGGGAGTCACTTCCACCACTGGCAACATACAGGCTACGGCAGGTGACTTGCTGGGGCGTCGCCTGCTAATGAGTCAAGGCACACCACTTGTAACTGGAGACTTTGCGCTCAATGCCAATTGGGGAAATACAGCCACCATCAGCCTTATCGGTGCTACCGCCTATGACACGCATGGCCGATTTGCCGTCACATGCAACGGGGCTGGCATAGGCGCAGACCCTACTGTGCAGCTTACCTTCAAGGATGGCGTGTTCTCCGTTGCACCGCACTCGGTGATCTGCCATCTAGGCACGCCGCCAGCGCCCACTACAGCATTCTGGACGTATGGATCATCGACTACCGCGCTGATTATCTGGCGCTTCATTGGCCTGCCGGTGGCCGGTAGTAGCTATCAGGCTTCTTACATAGTGGTGAGCTAATGGCGCAGATGGGCCGCTTCGACAACACCTTCCTCACGCTGCTGGGTACACCGGCGGTGGGTGCATCTGTGGCCGTCTACCGCGAGGGTGCCACGGTGAATGGCAATCAGTCTGGCACCTCGCCGCTGGCCGTGACGGTGCGCCACGCTGGCAAGGTAGCGACAGGCGACTCGGTATTCGTCAACACGACCACCGGCACCACCTACTCGGCCACGCGCACATCGGCCATGGTGATTACTCTGAGCGGCTTCGTGGGCACTCTGGCGCTGACTGGTGGCGACCGACTCACACCCAGCAACTCGCAGCCGACTCTGTACTCGGATGATCAGGGTGGTGCTACGACATCCAACCCCATGACGACTGATGCGTCTGGGCGAGTGAGCGCTTGGATGGAGTATGGCGCATACGATTTGGTGGTGAGCGGTGGTGGGGCCACGACTAAAGCCTTCCTTGCAGAGGTGACACCTTCGCAGGCACCCGGTCAGGTGCGCTATGCCGATGAGTTTGCCACCGGCAGCAGCACAGGTGGTATCCAAGAGGCCATCAACGATCTGCCCACCGCTGGCGGCACGGTTATTCTCAGCGGCGGCATCACCTATGCACCAACCGTCGCCACCACACTGATAAGCAGCCTCACTATACTTGGCAACGGCGCAACGATTCAGCGCGTGGCCAGTCTAGACGCACTCAGCATATTCAAGGATGCGGGCAGCGCTCTCAGCAAGATCACCATCCGCGACATTGTGTTCGATAACAACTCGCGGGCGGTATCTGGCAATGAGGACATCCTGCTGACTGGTGGCTGCTCGGACATTCGAGTGGAAGGCTGTCTGTGGATCAATCTCACCAACCGCACCGAGGATCTGACTCGAATTGCTGCCAACGCGACCAAGAGCAATCGTATCGCATTCAGGAATAACACCGTCGTTGGCCCTGGTTCTCAGCAGACCTACAACTCGTTCATCATATACGACAGCGACAATGTGTCGGTACACGGCAACATCATAGATGGCTGGGGCGCCATCAAGGTGGAAGGTGCATCAGCCACCAGTCTATTCAATTGGAACATCAGCGCCAACGTAATGAAAGGCGTTGCCCAGTCCAACATATTCTGTCGCATACAGGGTGCCGTAACGATTGCGGGAATCGCGGTATCAAACAATACGCTGACTGACTGTGGCAAGACTGGCATTGTGGTGGACGCTATCAATGCGGCAGACACCGGCACAATCACTAATGTATCAGTCACGGGAAACGTCATTCGTGGATTTGCTCTGAACCTTGCTGATAGCGCCATCCTGCTTGGCGGCATCATCACAACCGGCACATATTACATGAACAATGTGACAGTGAGCGCGAATAGCATCGACGGGAAAGACTCTACCGGAGCGCAGCCAGCCGATCAGAATCGGGCTATCTTCATATCATCCGGCATCAAGAACTTCTCGCTTACTGGCAACGCGATCCAGAACTGCGGGCGCGATGGTATCTCTGTGAGCGGAGCAACTGACGGTACAATCATCAACAACTCAATCGTGCGCTGTGTTGTGCAGGACACCAGTGCGAGCGCTCCGACACCATCCCAAGAAGGTGGCATCACGGTTGGCCCGCAAGCCACCTACGCCACCAAGAACATCATCGTTGCTAACAATGTGTGCAAAAACAATGGCGTGAGCGGCGCGCTCAAGTCCTACGGGATCAACATCGGCCCGAACTATGGCGGCACGATCACCAACATTATAGTCTGCAATAATCGCTGCTATGACGATCAGGGTACTCCGACACAGGACTATGGGATCATCCTCGGCAGTAACGGTAATACAGGACCGAACGATTCGCTTATCTACAACAACGATCTGCGCAATAACGCCACAGGCGGCATTACGGGGCCACTTGGTACGGCTACCGGAATCTTCCTGCGAGACAACACACCCAATGACGGCATCACGCGCAACATCACAGCGGTTGGCGATTCCATCACGCCGAGCGCCAGCCGCATCCTTCTGACTGCCAATGGGAATTACACGCTGACCAGCGCCCCGACCGTTATCGATGGCTACTGGAATGGTCAGGAAATCGAGATCATGAACATTGACACGGTAGACACGATCACCATTCAGGATCAGGGCAGCTTGGCCAGCAGCAATCTCAGGTTGTCGGCCGCCTCAATCGCCTTGGCCCCGCGTGACAACATCCGTCTGCGCTATGACACCACCATTGCCGATTGGGTTCAGATCGGACAGGTCAATGTGATCTGATGCCTGGCTCGATTACCCTGCCACTGGACAAAGGCGCCGTCACCGGCACCGATCCGTCGTTGCTGAAGCCGGGCCAGTTGCAGGAAGCCGAGGGTGTGGCATATGTGGCGGGCGACCCGGCGGCGCATAAGGTGGGCGGGCGCACACTGTTCAATGCTGCCGCACCGGCCAGCGCCGACGTGAATGGCATCAACTTCAACTCCTTCGACACCGGCACCGACTACCTGACGGCGCAGATGGGTGGCACACTCTACTCGGCGCCTAGCGCCACGGGCGTATTCACCAGCATACGCACCGGGCTCACTGCCTCTGCTGAGATGATCGACCGCACCAAGTTTGCCGACGCGGCTTATATGTGCAATGGCGTGAACTCGAACTGGGTGCACAAGAATGACAACACCACCATTTTGTGGGGCCTGCTGCGCAACAGCACCGTGCCCGGCGGCTCGCTGGGAGGCACGGGCCTCACCGGCACCTACCAGTACTGGACGACTGAGTATGACGGGGTGAATGGCATTGAGTCGGCTACGTCCAACAGCGGCGCGGTGCTCACCATCAGCCCAGTGAATCAGACGGTGACTATCACCAAGCCCGCCACGGTGAATCCGTCGGCTACGCACTGGAAGGTATATCGCACCATTGCGGGCGGATCGTTTCCAATCGGTTGGCGCACGGCGACTGTGGCAATCGGCACGGCCACCTATGCCGACTCGACTACCGACGCGGTGCTGGTGTTGGATCAGGCTTATGACATTGTGAGCGTGAACGACATCCCCGAGTCGCAGAACTTCCCGCCGCCCATCTTCCGCAGCATTGCCTCATTTGAGGGAAGCCTATGCGGCGTTACGGATCGCAGCCTATACTTCTCGGAGACTGGCACGCCACACTACTTTCCCGACTCCTACGTCATACCGTTCAGGCCCAAGTTCGGTGGCCAAGCCCGCTGCGTGCGCTCGGTGAACAAGGTGCTGATGGTGTTCTTCGACCACGACTCGTTCCGGGTGAATACGCTGCCCAAGGCTGCCGACTCATTCTTCGACCCCGGCGTGGTGCAGGAGCACATAGCCAACTATGGCACCGAGTCGCCGCTGGGCGCCTGCACATTCAGCGGCTGGGGCGGCAGCGAGATGGTGTTCTTCTGGGATCGCAACGGGCCGATGATCACCGATGGCAATGTGTTCGACTCAGCCGTCGAGAACATAGACATCAGTACGGTGCCAGCCAGTAGCCTGCCAACTGTGACGTGCAAGGATAACCCGGTGCGCTACAGGGTAGAGGTGACGTATCTGGATGACGACGGCGCCTACCGTGCGTTACACTTCTACTACGACAGCAGCAAGATAACGCAGGAGCGCGGGTTCCCCGAGTTGATATGGACTGGCCCGCATCTGGTGCCCGGGCCGGGCAGCTACGGCGTGCTGGCCAGCAATGGCGTGGTGTGGACTGGCGGCCGGGCCGCCGATGGCTTCTGCTATCAGGAGGACAATGGGTACTCGGACGCCGCGCATCTCGTGGACTCAGCGGGCACCGTTAACTTCCGACTGCGCACCCCACGCATATACGCTGGCGGCGACATCAATAGGCAAGCCACCATCACACGCATATACCTGAGCAAGTCGGCGGTGGGCACGGGCACCTACTCGGTGACACTGAATGCTTGGAACGAGGGTGAGGTAGGTGAGCCCAAGGCGGTGACGCGGCCCGTAGACGCCACCGTGCTAGGCGCCACCAGCAACGACTTCAATCGAGGCGCCCAGTCGCATGACGTGCGCATTGTGCGCGACGACGCCGTATACATGCCGCCGATCAACAACATCACGCTCAAGGTAAGTGACACCGGCGAATTCGCCAAGACGAATAGGCGCTGACATGGCAATCGGGCGCACCAGACAACTGAGCATATCGCCGGGTATGAGCCCCGAGATGCTGCGGCTGATTAGCGAGCAGCGCGGCATCAACAAGGACTTCGACCGCCGCAAGCCTATTACCGCTCCTACGGTATTCAACAACAATTCTATGCGTCCAGCAGCACGCGACAACCCGGGTCGTGTCATATTCGTGCGGCAGGCCAGCGGAGCGTTGCAGGGCCAGTACTCAGACGGCAGCGTATGGCAGACATTCTTAGCTACCAGCGTGTCATTCGCCACACCGGCAATCACCTATGGCACATCTGCCGCCGCTGGTTCGGCAACTACCACTATTCGCTCAGACGCCACGCTCAAGTACCCGATTGCGCTCATGTCGGCGGCTAATAGCAGCACGCTGACGCTCACTGATGATGCTACGGATCAGACGCTTACCGGCAGCCTCGGGGCGCTCAATCTGCGTAGCGCAAATAGCACGCTATCACTGGATACATGGACTGGTGGCGGACAGAATCCCGGGACGGTCGGACGTGTTCTCTCATTCAACGCCCGCACAGCGAATGTAGGCACGACGCTGACCCAAGGGCTGTTCGCTCAAGTTGCCTATGATGTCGCTGCTACTTATACCGGCATTACGCACCGCTCCGGCGAGTTCAACATCACGCAGACTTCTACCGCGCCGACCTATACCACTGAGACGGCCCAGGTGCTGCGCCTGTCCTACACAACAGGCAGCATGGGTGCCAATGCCTATACTTGGACCGAGATTGGTTTGCTGAGTGGCGGAATGGCTTGCCCGTCTGGTGCGAGCACCGTCATCACGGATGTCTATGGAGTCCGCATCAGCGGCTGGCCGACTGTCGGCACGTTCGGCACGATCACGAACGCCTACGGTGCGCGCTTCCAGATGCCCACCATCGGAGACACGATCCGGCGGGGCGTGTGGGTTGATCCGAGCAGCACGACCGATCCGGGTGCAGAGGCGGCGAACGTCGAGGGCTTCTACTGCGGAGCCCTGCCGCGAGGCACGGCGCAGCGCGTCAGTTACTACGCCCTTGGCGCGACGACAGGGACGCCTACGATGGTGGCCGCGTTCTACGCTGCCGCGCACGGGGTCGGAACGACGAAGTGGTCCTATTACGCCAACGACGAATCGCGGATGAACGGTGTCCAGCAAGACGACAACGCGAAGGATGTATATGGCACTGGCCGAGACGCAACGGTCTACTATGACGGCACCGATCTGATCGTCGATCCGGACGTGGTCGGAACCGGCGTGCTCAACATCCTCGGTGGCCTGCGCTGCGACTCGATTCAGAATGATACGGGCCTTGCGTCTGGCGTCTATACACCGACCCGGTCGGCCGAAGCGAACCTAGACGCGAACGTCACAATGACCGAGGCGCAGTACCTCCGGGTCGGCAACACCGTGACAGTCTCAGGCAGGTTCACTGCAGATCCGACGCTGACGGCGACGACGACTAGTTTTGAAATAACCCTCCCGGTAGCGTCTAACATCGGGGCAGCGGAGGACGTAGCTGGAACGGCGTTCTGCGGGGCCATCGCGGCCCAGGGCGCCGAGATCATCGGAGTGGCGGCGAACGATACGGCGAAGGTTCAATGGAAGGCTGGCGACATCACCAGCCAGACGTGGAGCTTCGTCTTCACGTATCAGGTGATTTAACCTATGACTGTCACCCTGACACAGACGCGCGTGCGACCAGATGACAATGGCTATTCAATAGAGTGGATTGGCATAAACTACAAGTCCGATAAGGTGACGGTGCATGTGGTATTCGACAGTGGAGAGTCGCAGGATGTCATCTATGAAGGCGCACGCCTAATTGCATTGCGCAATCGCGTCTCGCAATTCAACGGGCTGCGACTAGCTTTGGAGCAAGATATCGCAGCCAATGAGACTGGCTTAGGAGGCAATGCATCGTGAGCGAGATCATGTGGCTATCGCTGGCCATGGGCAGACTGGCCATTCGCGCCGAGCAGTTGGAGCAGGAGAATCAGGCGCTGCGTATGGAGTTGGAGAAGGCGAAGGGGCTGCGCGTGGTAGACAAGGAGGCGAGCAATGCCGACGTTCCCGTGGCAACTGAATAAGCCGACAACTGCGCTGAAGGCGCCGACTACCTATCTGTCGCCGCAGGACTTTGGTGTGCAGGCGGCAGGTGCCACGAATCCTCTCGACTGGAAACAGTTGAAGGCGGCGTGGCAGCGCAACCCGTATCGCCAGTCGAATCCGGCTGATTGGCGCAACTTGCAGAACACGGCGCTGTATGGCAATCCTATAGCGGCTCAGGCTGATACGGCAACTGCTGGTCCGCGTCGTGGTCTACTCGGACGTGTTAAGCAAGCCACCCGCGAGACACCTGCATTCAGCCAGCCGGGGCGCTTGGCAATGGCCAAGATTGCAGCATTCGTTGGTGGAGCCTCGGCACTCGGTGCTGCTAGTGGCGGTTGGGGTGCTGGTGGCGCAGCGACTGGCGGTGGGGCGGCTGGAGGTGCAGGAGGCTATGCTGGTGAGACAGCAAGTGCACTGGCTGGCCACTCGGCGGGTACATTCGGTGCATTAGGTGCTGGCGGTGCAGTTGCACCAGCGGCAGCAGGAGGCACATTGGCTACAACCACGGCAGCGACTCCTTGGTACAACACATTCGCCGGACAGGCTGGCATCAGCGGCGGGCTTAACCTGCTGAGTGGCTACTTGGGCAACAAGGCGCAGAGCAAGGCCGACTCGGCCAATCGTAAGGCCATTGAGGATCGCATCAGGCGGGCACTCGCTAACTTGTCACCGGAGCACATCATGGCCTTAGCGCAGCAGTTCCTGCCGCAGATGTCAGCCAATATGAATCAGGCCGGGCAGACGGCTATTCAGGCGGTGCGTGAGCAGGCGGCGCGCACGGGGCAGCTTGAGTCGCCACGCGCGCTGAACTTCGAGGCAGGCACCCGCGCCAAGCTGGCCAATGATGTGCAGCAGCAGGCATTCGACCGCGCCTTCGGGCTGGCTGGCAATCAAGCCGGTGTGCTGACTGGTATGCCGGTGAATCAGGTGCAGCCGCAGATGGGGTATGCCAATGCGCTGACTGACTCAGTGAATCAGGCTTACTTCGCACGCGCCATGAGCCAGCAGGGGCCGCCGCAGCAGCCAGCGGGTGTGCCATGGGTATATCCCGGCTATGCGCCTGGAGTGCCCACCTATCGCAGCGGAGGGCTCTACTAATGGCTGGCGCAGGCGGCACGTCCCCGCAGCAACCGAATCAGATGGACGACTTGCGTGAGCAGCTTATCCAGGCCATTACGGATCACCTGCATGGTGGCAATCCGCAGGCGCCGCAATACCAGCCCGCGCAGGTGACGCCGCAGCAGGGATTCGCCATGGCGCGCAACCCGCAACTGGCGCCGATGCTGAACCAGAACATTCAGGCACCGGCGCAGGCTCAATTCCAGCAGCAGCAGGCGGCGTTTGAGGCGGCGATGCAGAGGAGGCATCAAGCGCTACAGGCTGGTACCAGCCTCGTTAATGCGCAGCAGCGGCAAGACCCGCTTGATGCGCTGCGTCTGCAAGAGACCATTCGGCACAACAAGGAGATGGAGAAGCCGAATCTTACCGCGCCAGCCAAGCCACGCGAGATGCTAACGACTCATCCCGATGGCACACAGTGGATATTCAACCTTGATACGAATCAGGAGCGGCGTGCTGGCGGTGCTGCCAAGCCACCCAGCGAGGCCACTGTTACAGCGCGCACCTCTTTCGAGACGACCAAGGAGAACCTTAGCCTGCTGAAGAACATGGCCATGGCGGGTGGCTCTGGTGGATTGCTGGGCCGTGCTGGCGCTACCGTGCAGCGCGGCCTTAGTCACATTCCAGGCAACGAGATGTTCAGCAGCCAAGCCAACGTGAACGACTACAACGCCATCGTCAACGACTTGGGCACCCAATTGCGCACAGTCTATGGCGCGCAGGGTATTCGCTCCATTCAGGAGATTCAGTTGCTGCTAAAGAACCTGCCGCCATATGGCTCGGCGCCGGAACTCATTGAGCAGCGCTTCGCCAAGATCGACGCGATCATCAACAAGCTGGAGAGTGAGCGGCAGCGGATGCAGCCAGCGGCGTTCCCGACCACTCCGCAGCAGCCTGCCGATCCGCTTCTTGAGGAGCTTTGGGGAGGCCAGTAATGCCCATTCAGGAAGATCCGCTACAGTCGAAGGATGCGATGGCGGCGTTCATTCAGCGGGCGCGTCAGGCCGGGAAGTCGGATGATGAGATACGCGCATTTGTGAAAGCCAAGCGTAATGCCTATACGCCCCTGAATGAGCCAAGCATCCCCGGGCGAACTCCACAGGCCGTTGCCGATCTCTCTGCGCAGATAGGCCCCACCAAGCAGGAAATGAACAGGCAGCTTGGACAAGGCGCTGCTATGGGCATTGGCGGCTTGGCTGGCGGCATCTATGGGAGGATCATTGGCGGATTCCCAGGAGCGGTGGCTGGCGAGATGCTTGGCACAACCGCTGGCGGTACTTTGACTGGTATGCCACCCGAGGAGGCTGCCAAGGCCGGAATAGTCAGTGGGGCTACTGGGGGTGCCGTAGAAGGCGCACTCAATCTAACCACTCGCGGGCTGGCTTCCATGGGAGGTGTGCAGCGTCCAGCCGTTAATGAGGCGCTGAGTCGCGGCACCGGAGCGCGCACCATGTTCGGCAAGCCTGGCACCACGGCTGAGGCTGAATTGGGTGGGCGTATCGGCACATCGCTAGAGCCCAAGAATGTCGGCGTCACCGAGGGCCGCATTACCACATCCGACATACTCGCCAAGATGAATCAGCAGGGACGCAAGGTGGATCTGACGCCCACCATGTATGAGTTGGACGCTGAGATTGCTAGGCTGCGCGGTGGTGGGGTTGGCAAGGACTCGCGGTCGGCGCTGCGAACGCTTACCAGTCTACGCGACGAGATTCAGACTAAGTACCTGCAACCCGGCCAGCAGCCGCCACCGTCTGCCATGGGCACCGGGCAGTCCATACCGCCAAAGATTGCCGTCTCTCCGCAGGATGCCGATTTCATCAATCAGCAGATGCAGGATGCCATTGGCAATGCATTTGGCAAGCCCGGCGGCAAGGAAGTTACCCGCGCACTCAAGAAGGTGTCCTCAACGCACACTGCCTCATTCCGTGCGCAGACTGGTACTGGTGAGTCGGCAACGGCTACAGCGCGTCGTCTGGACGCTATCGAGACTATGCGCAGCCACCTATCAGAGAAAACGCCCGAGGGCTTTGTGCGCAGCGTTGGCAATGCGCTGATGACAGAGGGAGAGAGCGGCGGTCAGAGCGCCCTACTTGCCTTGCGCGAGTTCGATCCGAGCGGCAAACTGGAGAACCAGATCATGCGGCTGGCTTCCAAGCGCGAATGGACTGGCAGCGAGTCGCGCATTGCGCATAACATCAAGTTTGAATTGGTGCGGCGCATACCGCGATTCATGGCCAAGATTACCGGAGTGGCTACCAAGCCGGCCGGGCATCTTGCCGCAGCTACGGCCGCCTTCACCTATGCCATGAACAACCCATGATCCACAACCTCTCCCGCCTCTACGACGGCTGCCCGCCCGGCATCGAGGCTTACCACCGCCTGCGCCTCATCGAGTGGTTCCTGCTCAAGCCGCTGGGCGAGGTGTGGGGCGTGACCATCACCGGGGCGTATCGCACCACACAGGCCCAGGCCGCGCTCACCGTCGCACAGAAGGCTAAGGGCACGAGCCAGCATACTCTTGGTGAGGCCATCGACTTCGTGCCGGATGGCAGCATGAGCGAGTGCTACACATGGTGCCTGGACAACCTGCGCCCGTATCAGGCGTTGCTGGAATACGGCAACGGGCGGCCCATCTGCATACACCTGTCTATACCCAGCGTGGTAGACACCATCGTGAGCAAGCGGCTGCTGTTCGTAGATGGGCTGTGGCGGCCATTCGCGGGCGTGTTCCCGGTGCAGGCATGAGCCCCGTCGCTACTACCATCGTCGTGGCGCTATTCGTCAGCCTGTTCGGACTGTGCGTCGGCCTCGGGGCGTTCATCGCCCGCTCGGTGATTAATCGGGTGGGCCTGCTGGAGAGCGCGCAGATACAGACGACGCTGGAGGCAGACAGGCTCACCGGCCGCGTGGTGATTATCGAGGCTAAGGTACTCCGCATCGAGGAGAAGCGCGACTAATTAGTAGATGGAGGCAGCGACGATGGATACGGCATGAGCAATGGCAGCGGGGGAATGGGGCGATGGATGCGCAACATACTCGCAACGATAGCGCTGGGAATGGCGGCCACTATGTACAGCACCATGAGTAATCGCCTAGATGCCTTGGAGAAGGATCGCGCCGACGCCAAGGTAGCCGACGAGCGCTTGCAGATGTTCATGTGCATCGTGCTGGACGAGGTGTACGACTTGCAGGAGCGGGTATCTGGTGGGCCGGTTTTCAGGAGGCAATGTCCATGAACACGCGAGGGTTTCTAGGCGATGTCGTGTGGGGATGCGCGCTAGGGATTGGCGGGCGCATCGGCTGGGGGATAGTTGGCTGGCTGCTAGAGGTTCTGAGCAATGCGGTGCATCGCTAGATGGCGGGTGTTGCGGCGACTCAGGCGCATTAGACACGAGGAGGCGGGCATGAAGAAGCTGGCATGGAGGTTCGGTAGGTTCGGGGTGTATGTGTTTCTCGCCGGGCTCGGGGCCAAGTTTGCACCCGTGCTCGACACGGTGGCACCGGGAACCACAGCGGCCGTCATCGGTGGGCTGCTCGCGGCCCTGGACAAGCACTTCGGCGTCGGCGGGCTTGTGGCCGCCTCAACCAAGTAGGTATCACAAGGAGAATCGAATGATGCGCAAGTATCTTATGGCGGTGCTGATGTTTGCGGTGCTGGGCGCGGTGGCCTATGCGGGCGTCCCGGCCAAGAGTGAGTTGGCGGTCTCAGGCACCTACTACGACCCCAAGGGTGAGGGCGAGACGGTCTGGCTGGTGGACGGGCAGATTGCCTGTCCCATCACCAGCAAGGGGACGGTAATCCTAGGCCCGCAGATCCATCTGTCCAGCGGCACGGATGACGCCATGGGGGTGGTGCTGGAGGTGAACTTTCTGGGCACGAATCACAGCGGGCCGTTCTTCGGCGCGAATGGCCTCTATCTCCAGAAGGAGGTCGCTGGGCTGGATCGCTACTCGGTGAACGGGGTGGCTGGGCTCAAGTTGCAGGTCGGAACGGGCGGGTTCATCCGGGTCTACGCTCAGGCACCGATTGCCGGGGCTGGCAAGGACTTGGACAAGATCACTGGCAACGTGGGGATCGGGATTCGGTTCTGAGGTAGCCACCTCGCACCGGCCACCTCGGGCCCGGCCTCATTGTGGGGTCGGGCCTTTTGCTATGGCGGTGGGCTCTGCCCCCCACACCCCCCGGAGAGGAGCCACGTAACGGACTGTTGACGGGCGCGGCGACTCGCGGTATATTCCACCTGCGGCCCATGAGAAAGGTCGCGCCACGTATACGGACAAGAGCCCCCGGTCGCTACTCAGGCGGTCGGGGGTTTTGCTTTTGCCCTGGCCCTGCCTGTCCGGTTCGTGGCCCTTCTCCCGCCGGAGGCGCAACTGAGGTGGGCGGCCGCCAGCGGGCTCACGCGCTCTGTGCCCGGCTCACGGGCGCTGGCGGCCTTGGGGGAGTCGTGCGGGTTATTCATCTGCGGCGGCGCTCCACCTCATACTTGGAGCAGCCAGTATTTGGCGGGTGCGGACCCATCAGGCAATGTCGGCACATCTCGCAGCATGTTGGCTCTAATGAATGCGTAATTGGCCACTCCTTGACTGTCTTGCACTTCTCACATTGCCACAGAAACGTCAGGCTACTACCCCCCATTTGGGCTACCCGTCTCATACTATCTCCTGCTGCGGTCGTCTAGCCCGATCCACTCGGCTGCTTCATCGCCATTGCGCTCTGGCTCTCTCAGCCTCTCGGGGGGCGCATGGGAGGTGCGCAGATCACGCCGGGGCTAGACGGTGAGCGGCGGCGCGCCGCATGTCGCTGCTGCTAGGTATGAGTCCAAGCGCCAGCCCCCGGTGCTGGTCGGAAGCTGGCACCCCGTTGGTCGAGTGCTAGCAATATGGCACAGCTTGTCGGGGCCCTCCATGTGCAGCCGCTTGGTTAGGTGGCCGTGGCGGGCTGCGTGCGCAGCGGCAAGACTCGGTATGATGGCTTGGCGCAGCCTCCCGCTGCCGATCTCAGCCAGGTCGTTCAGGCTGCCGCGCCTCGTCCGGGTCGGCAAGTGGTCGCTGCCGTCTGCGGCACCCCGGCTTACCGTCATGGTTCTCTCAAGCATTCTAGACATGCCGCATCTAAAAGCCTACAGTGAGCGTAGATAGGGTGCCCGCACTCTGCACACTTTCTGTCCAGTGGGCTAGTGTCGCTGTCCTCGCTAAGAGGCATAGACCAGTACGTCGGGTCAGTCGCCGTGATGCGTGCAGAGCACACCTTCATCGCTTCCTCCACTCCCACCGCTCGCGGCAGGTGGGCTCCAAGCACTGCCACTCTGTGTGGTCGGCGCTCCACTTCAACTCCAGCACCACGTCGCCGCACTTGGGGCAATGCACGGCTGGCTCTGGCTGCCACCGCTCCAGCCACTCCACCTTCTTGAAATGCGCCGCCGCCTGCTGTGGGCTCATCTCACGCAGCTTGTTGATATAGTCCCAGGCGGCGTCATCGTAGATGGCTTGCTGCTCGGCAGCGGTGAGGTCTTCGTAGAGCCGCCTACCACCTTCCTCATCTCGTGCCGGTAGAAGCTCATCAGCCATCGTAGGGTCACGCGCTCCGCATACGCCCTGTTCGGGCAGAAGAAGACTGGGATGCGGTACTCTTGGCTCCACGAGATGTAGGCACCCACGGCTTGAGCAGGCGTAAGACGAGAGTGAGTCGGAGGTACACTAAACTCATCGAGGGAGCACTCGATGATGATTGCAGGACTACTGATTGCAGCAAGTCGCTCAAGGCACTCTCCAAACCGGCGACGGCTACTACCAACGCACGCCCACGCATCTGACTTTTCCTTTCGCTCGCATACGACCTCTGACTCGTATCCGAGGATCGAATAGTCGCCCGTCTTGAGTGTGGCCTTGTGCGCTTGCCAGCCTGCGAACTCATATGGCTTCTGTTCCCGCGTGTCAATGACGATGACCGGAGGCGGCACCTTCATGCCGCTGAGTATACGCTTAGTGCCGGTTGATGGTGTTCCAGACTGTTGAAACGTGTCGCCCAGTCTGCTTGCCAATCTCCGCCAGTGTGTTGCCAGCCTTGCGCATGCTCTTGATTCGGGCAATCTCATCAACACCGATAGGATGCCCACGGCCAGAGAGCTTCTGGTGGGCTACTGGCTTGGCCTGAGCATGAATGTTCCCGTTGCCCAGAAGATCCCGTGCAGACTTCAACAGTGCGACCTTATCCTCCAGCGACTTGATGACCTCATCGATTGTCATGGGCTCTCCTAGAAGGGCACCGAGTCTGACGCCTTGGCCTCTGCCTCAACCTCTCCCAGCGGAATGAACGCCACGATGCGCGGGTACACACGCCCATCCTTCTTGGACTTCCGGCCTGCGACGTTCACACCCACGACATCCCCCTCGCGCAGCCCGTGCACGTCCTTCCCGTAGAACTGGATGAGTTGTCGGCGCATGGACACGGCGTTGGCCACGCCCATCTTCTTTCCCTTGCTCCACTTCGCCAACTCCTCCTTGCTGGGCGGCTCAGCGGGCGGGTCAACATACGCCATGTCGATGTCGGCGTTGTTGGCGCTGGTCAGCACGAACGCGATCTTCTTGTACGCCTGCTCCGGGTAGCCATTCTTGGCCTCCCACTTGTCGTTCGTGATTGAGCGCACCATGGCACGGTGCTTGCCCATCCGGTCATCCTTCTCGGCGTCGGCTAGAAATCCATCCCATCCGTCATTGGTATCGGTCATTGTGCTTTCTCCATGGTCGCGGGTTGCGGCCTGAGTGATTGGACGAACGTTGCGAGGTTAAAGTCTCTCTGCTCTCGGGGCACCTGAATGCCCGCCTTCTGATCGTTGCGGGCCTTGCTGCGGACATACTGCTTGGACTCGTCGTGCATGGCTACACACTTGCCGCCTTCCACCGTGAGCCTGAGAATGTAGTCGAAGGCGTTGTACACCGCGTCTCTGCTAGCCTTACCAGGGGCATCTACTCCCCACGGCAGCCCCTTCTTGCGGTCGGGCAACTGGCTCTCATCCTCCCAGAAGTTCATGTAGATGTTGCAACCGGTCGCTAAGATCTTGTTGAGGAGGATTTCGGCCTGCACGCCTATCTCCTTCCACTGAGCGTACCCGTCAATTTCCCCCTGCCCGGTGATGAAGCGGGAGCCGTAGCGGGCGACACCCTCAAGGCTTGGCCGGGTGCGCTTCAAGAACACCATCTGGTCATACGCCTCATCACTGGCATCCCAGATCTTCCCGGCGTTCCACTGTAATACCCGAGTCCCGCCGTCGATGCAGAGGAACTTCTGGTCGCCTCGGTAGGACTCCGCCCAGCGCAAGGCCTCCTCGAACTGGCTCAGCTTGGTAGGGCGCTGGACGTGCTTCTCATCGAGCGAGGAACCAATGGTGGAGAGGCCAGCCTCGCAGTTGATGATGCCGACGTTCTGTACGCCCAGAGCTTCAATCAGCGAGCGGATTTGCAGCGTCTTGTGCGTGGAGTTCGTGCCGAACAATGCAATCTTGGTCGTGTCGCTGGTCATGTGGACTCACCTCCCGCAGACAAGATACGTCGGGTCGCTGGCAGAGTCAAGCATTAGTTTCCACAATCTGCATTGTCGGCCTCATCGTAAGCCGTCGTGAGCAGGAACACACACTCCCCGGCGCGCGGTACGGGGGCTAGCACGCAGGGGTCGCTGCCGCTGCCAGCTAGCGTCCATGGCGACCACGCATACACCGGGCAGCCGCCGTACTCGGGTAGCTCGCCGCACGCCACGCTGCCGATGATGGACTGGTAGGCGATGAGGTGCTGGTAGCGGATGGTCGACTCGCCTCCACCTTCACAGTTTGCCGTGACGGCTGCCCAGCACAGGAGCGCGAGGATCACCAACCACCATGCGCGGTAGTGCAATAGCGCACCACGAAGCGTCGCCCGCAGACCTGTATCAGCCATTGCGGCTCAACTGGCTCTCCCTTCTTACCGCGATAGGTGACACGGTAGACCATGAACAGCCAACGTAGTCGGCGGATCATCTCCCCTGCCTCCAGGGCGGCACACTCATCGGCCCGGCACCGCGTCACACGGCGTATGGCCGTGGAACGTCGTATCGCCGCAGTAGGGACAGGCATCGGGTATCCGTTCCGCCGCCTCGGCCCGCTTGAGGAGGGCGGCGTTCTCCGCGTTGGCCTCTTGGTGGCTGATCGTGACTTCATGGAGCGCCTTGCTCACGGAGCGCAACTCCTCGTCGGATTCCGCGAGCGCGTCGGCGAGGGCGATCACCTTCACGCTCATCTCCGTTCGCAGCAGGTTGGGGCCGATGCAGTCTGCGACCTCCAGCGCCTCCCTCCGCAACCTCTCCGCCGCCTCGTCCTGCGGAGCGGGAGTCGGGGCGTCGTGAAACTTGTTGGTACACGTCACCCACGTAATGTCTGAGCGGCCGGGGTACACCATGCCGGGGCCGCTCTTTCGCAGCCGCTTGCACGTCGGGCAGCGGTCGGGCTTCGGATCGACGGGGGCAGCATGGAAGGCGTTAGGACACGGCGCTTTATCTAGACCATTCCATTTATAGGTTTCCCAGCAGCTTGAACATCGCTCCCCCTTCATTACCTCGTCCTTCATGGCCTTCATCTTGTCGAACTCAACTGTCGATTCATCGTTCATTGCTCTTGCCTCCCTACGTAATATGTGCAAGCTCTGCAACGCTGTCTTTTCTTGGGGGTTCTCATCGACTTGTCTCCGTGAGCCACTTCGGCCATGGGTAGTTCGGGTTCTCTAGATACTCGAAGTCTCCGGCCTGCTGGAGTCCCGCCTCAAACGCCGCCCGGGCGAGAGTGCGGGCTGCGGCGTGGCCGGACCAATCGCATTGTGACCCGGTGGGCGGTGCGGCACATTTGCACAGCGCGGCGCACGATCCGCGTTCAGCATCGGTATCGCGTTCCAGATCGCCTACGCATGGGCAACACGCCTCCATCTCAGCCAGCGCCTTCTCAGCGTCCATCGGCTCCTCGGCTCTCAGCGCATCACACTCGTCGGTATGCTGTCCACGCCACGGTTCGACACACGTCCCCGGACACTTCGCGCTCGGCTCGGTGGGCATTAGCGGCTCCACGGCCAGCGTTCTGTCACATGCACCCCGAAGATCACCGTCACGCAGACGGCAATCACGCTACAGAAGCACGCCACCGGCCAACTCATCTACCCCTCCTCCTCGCGGCTCGGGGCCGCATCAACGTACAGGCTGGCGGGCCGCCTCCCGACTCTGATATCGACGCACCTCGCGGGTGAACACACGCACGTCGATGTACTCAAGGGTATCGGCATCGCGCTGTATTCGGCCAGCCGCCATGAGCCTGACCTCTGCAACCTCGAAGCCCTTGGCGATGCAGGCCACCTTCGTCTCGCCGCGCACAACGGGATACGGCTTCTTGTAGGATTCGGAATACAGCAGCCTATCTCTCATTGGCTATGTTCCTCTCGCTCTCGTATGTCGGCCTCGCACATCGCACACACGCGCCTCCCCTGCCCGCCGATGTCGCCGCCGCAGTGCTGGCACCAGCGCAGCTGGGGCATCGGGTCTAGCGCCAGCACCATGGTGTGGTGCACCGTCTTGATATGGTCGGCCACGCACACCTGATCCGCTTGTCGGTAGGGGCAGGGGGGCGTCATCCGACATTCTCCACGCGCCAGTCACAGGCGGTGCAGCACGTCACCGTAACTGGCGACTTTGGCGGCTCGTCAATATAGAACGATTCGGTTGGCTCATTGCACACAGGACAGGTCTCGCTCATGCTGATTCCCCCGTCGGCTTCTCAGCGACGGTCCGCGGCTGTCCCGGCCAATGCTTCGACACGAGCGTCGTCTGGTCCTTGGCCTTGGCTTGCAGTAACACGGCCTGCCAGCCGTCGCGCATCGTCCGGTAGGTCATCCACTTGATCGCGCCTGCCTGCGCGCCAGAGAGGCCCAGGTCCATCTTCTCGTTGATCTCGTGGATTGCTGCGTCGAGCGCCTTCGCGTCCGAGTCGTACAGCCTCTTGTCGGCCTCTCGCGCCTCGGAGAATCGGTGCTCGCAGTCCCGCCCGATGAGCACGCGGATGGTCTCGAACACGCCGATCTGGATCGCCTGTTCGTAGCCCGGGCCGATGCCGCCGAGCTCCACGGTCCAGACGGATTCGCCCGCGTCCCACTTGGCGAGGGCCTCGCGGGCGGTCCTCGGGTACATCCGGTCGAGTTCGTAGACCTCCTGCTCGGCGGCGGTCCGGTAGAACACCTTGCGTCCGTCAATGAACAGGCCGCGATACGGGAAGCCGATGCGCCCGTAGGTTCGCACGACCTGGCCGACGACGGGAGTCCAGTCGCTCTCGGCCCACAGAGACCAGCCCGTGTCCATCTTGATGTTCCATGCGCCGGGCTTGCCGCTCACTTCTCGAATGGTGGCGTCCTGATACTCGGTGTCGTCGGGATACTCGTTCATGGTGTCCTCCTAGCGCGGATAGTCGCGCGTTCTTGCCTGTTCGTCGCGCTGCTCGGAATGCGTGCGGTCGCCGCCTTCAACAGCGATGGGACGCAATCGTGTCTCGCCGCACGCAATCCCAACACCGCGATCACCTACTTGTCCTCCTTCCCCGCCTTGTCGAGCGCGGCGCGCAAGACTTCTTTCGCGTCTCTCGGGTGGTACACGTCCAGAGCCAGCCGAATCGCCTCCTCCAGCCCCCGTATGCGCTCGGCCTGGGAGTTGACGAGGGAGACGAGGGCGGCGGCTTCCTTATCCATGTCGATCCGGCGACTGCTGGCGTCATAGATGTCATAATTGTTTGGATACCCTTGGTGCAGCGGCAACCTGATCGTCGGCTCACTCATGGTGTTGGTACTCCTGCACAGTATGACCACATTCGATGTGTTCCTCAGTTTCCCTCTTGGTTATCAGCGCGAGAGCAATACAGATCTTGCCACGCACTCTCCGGCACCGTGCTCCGCTGTGGTACTTCTTGCCGCAGCAGGTATAGCAGGCTGCATAGGGCCATTTACCTCTCAAGGCTGCGTGTCCTATCGGAGATGGTGCGCTCCCACAGAACTCGCATGGCGCCAATAGCGCATTCCTTAGCGTATCCGCCTCCTCCAGCGCGCTCGCCCTCGCAGCGGCTACCCAGACGCGGGCAGCGGTGCGGACACCGTCCATCTCATCTGCCGTTGACTCTGCGTTGTGGGCGTAACGCCACGCCCTCTCGAACTCTCTCTCCGCCTCGCGCACCGTCACCGGGTTAGCCATGGTCCACCTCTATGGGAATCCCTGCCGCCTTGGCCTTGTTGACGCAATCCCACGTCCCACGACTCTCATTGGTGGGCCACGCCAGCAGCAGGTCAGCGCCAAGGGCAACCATCGCGGCGTTGCGAATCGGGCCAGCGGCTGGGCCGAAGCTGTCCCATTGTGCCGGGTGGGCTTCAACCGTGACATCCTTCTGCTTCGCTGCCCACTCGGCGGCAATGGCATCGGCCCCGCGTGGACATGCCCCCTGGACGAGAATGAACGGTTGCGGGATGAGTTCCAGTCGCGCCTCGATACGCCCCGCGTCGGTGTAGCGACGGCTGCCACAGACGATCACGCGGGTCGGCTTACTCGTTGGCTGGGTCATCGACGCACCTCGACAAAGTGTCTGATGGTCAGATAGGAACGTCTGCCCAGCGGGTTGTCTATCATGTACCCATTCAACAGCGCGACAGTCTTAGCCCGAGACACGTCACAGTTTGCGCCAAGGTACATGGCGGGGCGTTCGCTTGCCTTGTGCCAGAGCACCCAGCACTCCCGCGCCTTCCGCTTCTTCGCCGGTCGCCTACTCGCCATGGTGCTCCTCGTCCAGGCGCTTGGAGGTTGCGAAGAAGGCATCCTTCGACTCAATCAGGATCATGCCGCCTTGAGTAATGACATGGCTGCCGCAACTGTCGCAGGACTCAAACTCGCGGCCATGCCCGCCGCCGTAGTTGTTGCGGGGGCGCTTGCAGAACTCGCAGGTGGTGTTCTTCTTGTCGGCCCCGAAGAAGCCGTTGTATGGCTTGTGGCCAACCTCGACAAAGTGTTGCCACAGCCTCTTGCGGCGCGGCTCATCGAGTAAGCGGAGTTCATCGCCCGAGTCGCCGTCATAGTAAATCTTGGCGGCTGGCAGCCTGTCCTGTAGATACTGAGTCACCGCCAGAATGAACGGCAGATCGCCGCGCTCGTAGCCGTCCTCGCCGTAATACCGGGTGTGAATGTTGAGTTCGAGAATCAGATCGTTGGGCCGCGCGGGGACGGGATACCTCCAATCGTCTGCACTAGGCGGTGGCATGATTTCCAGGGCATGCTGGCCCTTCGGATGCCATGACTGCGCGCCCGGGCGGTAGATGCTGAAATAGTCCGCCCCAAACGCCTCTACCATGTCACAGGACAGAGACAGCACCTCGTCGGCTGCGTTGCTCATGAATGCTCTCTCGGGAACCACCAGATAGACAACCGCGTCTACGCCCATCGCTTCGCCTCCTCAGTCTTCACGGTGCTCCTCCCTCTCCGCGATATCCGCCTTGCACATCGCGCAGATCCTCCTCCCCTGCCCGCCGATGTCGTCGCCGCAATGCTGGCACCAGCGCAGCGGGGGAAGGGGCTGTAGCTCCAGATACCGGATGCGCTTGCCGGTGGCCTCGGCGTGGGCAATCTCGTTGCGTGTGGATTCTCCGATGTAGCCACCGACGTTCAGCACCAGTATCTCGTCACTCATGTCGATCTTCTTCATGTGCAGCGCGTCGAGTTTAACCTTCTGCTCCGGTGTGCAGCCAACGTGTTGCGCATGCGCGAACTCAACCGCGTGCGGGTAGAAGCCCACGGATAGGACGATCCTCCCGGCCATGGTCTCCTGATAGATGGCCTCTTGCCACTGGTCGTAAAAGCGCGTGGAGCCGCACAGGGTCACGACGATTGGGCGCGCATCGTCCACCATCGCCAGCGTATGCGCCCCCATCACACCGTCTCCAGAAGAGCGCGGAGCAGTTGGAAGCGCGCTTCCTTGATTTTTGCTTTCAACGGGAGAGCCCACGCGTAGGCGGCGTAGGCGTCGGCGGCGTCGGCGGCGGCGTCGGCGGCGGCGTAGGCGGCGGCGGCGGCGTCGGCGGCGGCGGCGGCGTAGGCGGCGGCGGCGGCGTAGGCGGCGGCGGCGTCGGCGGCGGCGGCGGCGTAGGCGGCGGCGGCGGCGTAGGCGGCGGCGGCGTCGGCGGCTCCGCGGACCGTGGTTGCGACATCACGAGCGGCGATGGCCGTGGCCTTGTCCGTGATGGGCGAGCAGTCGCGCAGCATCTTCGCGAGATCGGGCCTCTTGATGGCCTCCATGGCGAGCGGGGCGATGACCCTGACGGCATGGTCGGCCGCGACGAAGCCGCGCCGCACCATGACCTCTCGGGACGCGCGGCTCTTCACGAGCGCGGGGATGAACTCGCGCAGGCGCTGGCGGTCCTTTTTATCGAGGGTGTCGTTCATCCGACGCACGAACCCCGAGATCACCGGGCAGGCGCACTGCGGGCGATCGGTGTGCGGCTCCCCCGCCAGCCAGGCGACCGCCTCCATCGCGCAGACGCCGTCCTCGCGCCTCTTGTGCGAACCGCTTTCGAGCACCAAGTCTGCGAGTTTCCCATCCTCAGGAAGAACGACATCCTGCCAGTTATTCACGGTATCCTCCATTATGAGCATATGCGCCCCCAGGTGCCCAGCGGGCTCGACGCACACGGAGTCGGGGGTGCGGTAGGCGCAAGTAGTCATACTTCAAACCACATGTCGATTGTGCCGTGGTCTCTCAGGATAGAGACAATCACTTCAAGTGCGGTGCGATCTTTCGGGTTTGGGCAAGCAGCAGCAAGGCCCTCGAAGAACCCCAGCTCATCTCTGCCAATAGTCAGTAGTTCGCCACCCAGAGAGCCATCATGGTCATAGAAGCGGCGTGCGATTGCTCCCTTGATTGGCTGTCCGAAACTGCACACACTTTTAGACGTTGCTGTCGGTGTACGACGAAAGAACAGGGTGCTACTCATCGGCACACGCTCTCCGCTTGTCGGTAGGGGCAGGGGGGCGTCACAAGTCTAGCTCCCGGCGCTCTGCGGGTGTCATGGCGGCCAGCAGGCAGGCCAGAAGAAGGCGTGGCTCCATCCCTCCATCTTCTGAAACGCAGGGCCGCAAGAACACAATGCCACGGTGTTCTGCCGTGGCTTCGCGTTCTCCAGCAAGGCTGAGAATTGCTTCGAGACGTGCTTGGTCCTCTGGCTCTCCAATGGGGGGCAGATATCGACACAGACCAGTCACCTTCTTGGAGTGCAGCCTCCGGGCCGCCTCCACCCACTCCGCGCTCGTCGGCCTCCTTGCGCTCATGCTGATTCCCCCGTCGGCTTCTCAGCGGTTGCAGCGGCCTTCTCCTCTGCCGTGCGTCTGCACCTGCCGCAGAACACCGGGAATGGTTCCTCTTGGTAATACTGATGCGCGAATTGCTGTCCGCACCCGTCACACTTGAGAATTACAACCGGAGCAGGTTGCGCTGGAAAGAACGTCTGCGGCCAGACATTGGCACAACCGGCGCACCATCCAAATTTCCCGTGAATGCATGGATAGCCGTAGCTCATGGCTTCTCTCCGGTGGCGCGGGCGATGGCAGCGCGGGCCATGCGCTTGGAATCTGCCCCAAGCGTGTTCTCTGTCAGGATCTTCGACAACGCCTCCAGCAAGTCCGGCGCGGCGGCGATCAGGCGGGCATTGGCTTTATAGTCGCCACTCAGCACCTTGGGGATAACCGCGATAGTTTCGTGTGAGTCCTTGAGCGGTCCGGTCAGCGGCACGGTAATCAACTCGTGCGGCAACTTCGGATCGCAGAATGGCCCCTGCTCATTGCCCATCTCGTCGCAGCGCAGGGCTGGCGTTGATGGCCCGGTGATGCCAGGGCCATAGCCAAGCATCCACGGCCCCTTCGTATGCTTCACTCTCCCCCTCCCTCGCGCTCCGGCTTGCGGGCAGCGGCGAATCGAATGGCCGACGCCTCGTCGTTGAGCATGTCAGCTACGCAGTCGGCAGAGAATACGGGCGTCTCCGCTTCGTCTGCCGAGATACGAGCGGCTGATTGCTTCAGTTCGGTGGCGATTCCCCTCTGCGCCTCCTGCACCAGCGCCAAGGCGACATCGACGGCCGACTTGAACGTGACCGCATCGGCGGCCAGTAGCGCGGGAGCCCAATTTGCTTGTCGCATCCGCTTCTCGACGTATTCGCGGGTCACAGCTCCTCCTTGCATGCCGGGCATTCAGCCAGCCCCGACTCGCCCACCACATCCGCCGCCACGTCGTCCAGCCACTTCGACTCCACCGCCCGCATATACTCCTCGTCCAGAAACACGGCGATGGTGTCGGCCAGCCGCCGCGTCAGGCGCTTGTAATCGCACCAGCACGGGGCGCGCGTGGGCTCATGCATACAGGGTGGCCCGCCGCGCCTTCTCCAGCCTGTCCAGCGCCACCAAGTTAGCCGTGCGGCACTCGGGGCAGCAGCGCCCACCGCCACCGCCTCGCAGCGTGGGGCTGGCAAACTGGTGATCCATGCCGCAAGGGTAGACGGTCGGGCAGAACGCGCAGGTGTGAACGTGCTGGTTCATGTCCAAGCGCCTAGTCCTCCCGCTTCATGGCAAGCCACTCGCCATACTTCCGTTCGAGTTCATTGTCGGTGTACTTGCGGGCGTCCTGCGGCAGCCAACTCAGGAAGGCACGCGCATCGGCGTCGGCATCGTCGCCAAGGAACACCGGCCCGAAGGCCCACATAGACGTTGAGCAATAGATGGCCGCCATGCTGCCGTCTCGGGATTCGATGATGCGAACGCCCATGAGTGATTCACCTCCCGCGCAGAGTATCCGTCCAGCCGCGCCGTGAGTCAAGCAAATTCGTCAACTTTTTGCACTCGCCGCAATGCCGCGCCAGTAGCGGGTTTCATAGGGGGATTGCATTCTTGTGGCAACCTGCTACCATGCGCTTGACGGGTCGCACCCGTTGCTGCGGTAAACACCTCGCGGGGGCTGGCTGGGAACCTACAGGCCCAGCTAGCCCTTGCCAACCTGTAGGGAGGTGCAATCTGACAAGTATCAATTGGCAATCTGCCACTCCCTTTTCTGCTGCCCGCCCACGTTCGATAGAATGGCTAGTTGAAGAGATAATTCCAGCCAAGACAGTCACCCTAATCAGTAGCGTCAGCGGTGCGGGCAAGTCGGTGCTCGCTTCTCATCTCGCCCTGTGTGTGATGAGTGGGAATCCATGGCTTGGTGTGCCAACACGCAAAGGCAATGTTGCCTATTGGGACCAAGACAATCCCGACAGCGTTCTCACAGAGAATAGAGTGTGTGCCATCGCACGCGGTTTGGGGATCGCACTGTCTACTCTGCCATCATCTTGGATCTTTCGTGCTAGTGGTCCGGTATTGATGGCTGCGCATGAACGTCGGCAACTCATCCTTGACTTGCAAGCGCGGGATATTTCCATGCTGATAGTTGACACCCTCGCCTCGGTGAATCAGATCGATGAGAACATGGCAGCCGCTGGACGGGTTATTTCCGATGGACTGTTTCCATTTGTAGATGCTGGCATCAGTCCTGTTGTCCTGCATCATATTGGTAAGGACAGCATCGACAATAGGGGGAACGTCCACAAAAAGACTGGCATCAATGCCCCGCGTGGCAGTAGCGCCTTAGTGGCTGCATGCGGGGCGGCCTTCAACCTTATGATGGAAGGCGACGACAGATATCTAGAGTGCGTCAAGCCTCGATACGGCCGCGTCCAGCCTATTACAATTGAGTACGACGAAGACGGCGCGATGGGATTGCCCGACTGGACAATTCGCATCTCTACAGACCGAGTCAAGCTGAGTCATGAGAATTTGACTCACATGCTTGTCGAGAACAGATGGCAGAATCTCAGTTCTCGTAAGTTAGTGGAAACATTGAGACTTAAGGGATTTACCATATCTCAAAGTACGGCCCACCGGGCGCTGAGTGAGTCAAAGTGATTTTCCCTTATAGGGGGAATGAAAAAGACTCAGTGCACGTCTTCGTCGGCCTCCTTTGGTGACTTTCCTCTCTCGATGAACATGCTTTCATGCATGAAGCCAGCGGCTACGCTAGCCCGTTGGGCGGCATGCTCAGTTATCAGCCTCTGGCCCACCTCGTCTTCCTTGTCGGCATGATTCACAGCGCGATAGCCAAAGATGAAATTGCCACGTCCCGAGTGCTTGTCTACGCACGGTAGAATGAAGATGCCCTCTCGCCGCAGCCTCTTGGTGATCCAGCCGATACGCCTAATCACCTCATCCCGTTCGATGTCTGGGCAGATCGTCTTAGCCCGTACAAGCAAATCAACGGGTCGGATGACATGGTGGTGGCCATTCAAAAATAGCCATGTGAGTGACTGTTTCAAAAAGGCATTGACGTGCTTGCTGTCTTCCTTTGCAAGATGCACGCGGCGGGTCTTTGGTGGCAAGTCTGGTGCCGCTGATTCTTGTGGCATCTCAACGAGTGGTAGCTGCTTCACGATGTCTGAGTAATCTGGTTCAGGTTCGTCAACTTCGGTTTCGTCTTCGCGGTCTTCTGTTTCATCAATCATGCTGCCTCCTGTTAGTGAATTGACTCTATGTCGATGTAAAAGTCTTTGTCGCCATGGATGGTGACGCAGTGGTCGGCTATCTTTAGCAGCATCTCCCGCATGCTGGTTGCCTCGGCAAACCATTTGCACCCTTCGTCGGCATGTTCACACTCAGAACTGATGTGCAGGTATTTGTCTAGCTGTTCATCTGTCATCGTAGACTTGCCAAATAGATAACCTCCGCCAGCACTCCAATCGCCGGATAGCCAAAGTACCAGCACAGCAGCAGCGGCCACGCCAGCAGCACAACCCAGAAGGCCACGAATAGCGCCAGCATGCCGCCGCCTATACACAGCATGGTCACTACCACGTCAGTCATTGGCCGTCCTCTGCATACCCTGCACGCCCACCAGCCCCCGGCGCGCCCTATCCAGCCTCCGCCGCCTATCCTCTAGCGCATCGTCCCAAGGCTCGCCCCGCTCGGTGCGCCGCCTCACAGCTAGGTAGCAGGCGCGGCACAATAGGCGCAGGCTGGCAGGCGCTGGGCAGCATAGGCACACGGTGGGGGGGTTGGGCGCGCTCATGGCTTAATCCAGTGCATCTCGCCCGGCCCGTAGTCGCTGCAATTGAGTAAGACACCTTCCGCCTTCACCATGAAGGCATGATCCCAACGCACGTTATCCTCCTGAGCCAACAGGCGAATATGCATCCAGCCATCCTTAGGCGACTCATACGGCCCGGTGACTACCAGCCCGGCTGCATCGCGCAGGCGCAGGATGCCCAGATAGCCGCCTCCTGCCTCCTCTAACTTGCACTTCCACCCCTTGGGCAGCGGCTTCATGGCCTACCCACCGCAATCCACCACGCCAGCCACGCCCAGCCCAGGCAGGCCACGGCGGCCAGGAATAGCAGGGCGTCGGCTAGGTCGTCAATCGGCCGTTCGGGCATCGTCTCCCCTCGGTATTGCTACGCGCTTGTTGAGTCGGCTCCATGCTTGGTATCGGCAATGAGAGCCGCAGAAGCGGGCATCCCATCGGTGCGTCAGGAACGACTTGCCGCACTCACGACACGATGCTGATCTTTTTTCTTTGCCACGCCGCTTGGACATAGACCCTCGCATCCTCTACGGTATCGAACATTTTGTTACTCTTGAGCAGGTTGCAGATGTGGCAGGCAGCCACCAAGGCGTCACCGTTGGGCATGTAGGAGTGCGGTACCGCGTGGTCAATGTTGACCATCAGATAGCCGAAGTTCTGGCCCCGATGGAACATCGTCCCGAAGGCGTTGAAGCAGTAGAAGCAGAGCCCGCCCTGTGACTCGACGAGCGCCGCCTTCTGTGCCTTGGTCAACGGCTTCCGCTTGGTCTGCATGTCTCCTACCCGCTTAGTGCTAGTGACTGTCGTATCGACTGCCTTCCGATGGCACAAAGTCAAGCCATCCCTGACGATGCTCATCTGTTCGCATTTGGGACACAAGGCCCTGAGGATGGTCACGCGGCCATAACTGGTAATCTCGGCCATTCCTCATGCTAGCATCGTTGCCAACGGAAGTCAATGCGGCAGGTCGTACTTCCATTGCCAACGCAGCCTTGTAGCCTTCCCGCATGCCTACGGTGGTTTTACAGAAGCAGCACCTCAGGCAATCGGCGCAATGCTCACAGTTCAAGGCTTGGGCGATGTGCATGGGGGTTCCGGGGCTAGTAGCTCGTCGGCCACGTCCTGCCACAGGCGGCGGGCGCAATGGCGACAGGTGTAATGTCCGGGGTCGCATGGCCCTAGACATAGCATGCAGGCTGGTGGGTTAGCGGCCACGGGTCACCTTGTCGGCCAAGTGTAGAGCGACCGTGGCGTCAGATACTATTGTTCCCCATTCGGGGTGTCCGTCAAGGTAGACATCTCCCGCCATTGCCTTGACATGCTCCACCGCCTCCCGCATCGCCTCGAACGCCTCCGCCAGTCTCCCGCACGATTCGCAGCCGGTATCACACACGCAGCCGTTGCCTAGCGTCTCCTGGTTGTGTCTCATGGGCGCTCCTGTGGTAGTCCACAGTTCGGGCAATAGAGGAAATCAGCGTGGACATAGAACAAGTCGCAGCCGCACGCGCAATGAAGGTGCGGGCCTTCAACCTCACATTGAGCCACGAATCGGCCACGCTCAAGGCCGCAAGAACTCAATGGGCAGATCAGCCAGATGGTCCCAACTG